>Ga0172379_10004586_pt1 | contig 20177 bp, 15 predicted proteins | sample GrowelOW334metaG_FD_119756 | JGI IMG/M metagenome (GOLD analysis project Ga0172379, IMG submission 119756) | Groundwater microbial communities from an aquifer near a municipal landfill in Southern Ontario, Canada - Groundwater well OW334 metaG | ecosystem: Environmental > Aquatic > Deep...
GCAAGGCATTCCTCCCCTCCCCAAACCCTTTCGAGAATTTCGCGGCCTCTGGATCGCGAGCGTCTACAACATCGATTGGCCCAGCGCCAAGGGCCTTAGCGCTGCGCAGCTCGCTATAGAGGCCGATCGTATACTCGACGCCGCGCGCGCGATCGGCATCAATGCCGTTTTTTTTCAAACCAGGGCCGCCGCCGATGCCCTCTATCTCGGCTCGGCCGAGCCATGGTCGGCATCGATCTCCGGACGGCGAGGAACCCCGCCTCCGGCGAATTTCGATCCGCTCGCGTATTTTATCGCGGGGGCTCGCGCACGGGGCATTCTCTGTTACGCGTGGATCAATCCTTTTCGCGCGGGACTGTCGAGCCCCGCTAAAAGCGAGACTTCTCCAATCGAGACGCCCGATTCGCCGGGGCCGCCCTCGGAGCTCGTCAAGAATCTGGACTCGGGGCTTCTTTGGCTCGATCCGGGTTCGAGCGCGGCCAGAGAGTATGTCGTATCGGTCGCGGTCGATATCGTCGCCCGCTATGCCCCGGACGGCCTTGTTGTCGACGATTATATGTATCCCTACCAGTCCATGCTCGGCGGCGCGGCATCCATCCCCGACGACGAGAGTTATGCCGCCTATCGCGCATCTGGCGGCATGCTGAATAAAGCCTCCTATCGCGTCCATAACGCGAGCGAGTTCATGCGCCTGCTTTCGAGACGAATCGAAGAGGTCTCCCCCGGAATGCCCATAGGGGCGAGCCCTTTCGGTATCAGGCGATCGGGAGAGCCTGAAGGCATACGGGGGGCATCCGGCATCGACGAGACGGGCATCGACTTGCTCGAATGGGCGCGGGAAGGCCTCGTCGATTTTGCCTCGCCTCAGCTTTATTGGCCCACGACCGCTGTCGAGCAAAGTTACCCCATACTTCTTGCTTGGTGGAAAGCCGCCCTCGAGTCGGCCGCTCGGGAAGGCGGCCGCGAGGCACCGGCTCTCTGGCCATCGATCGCGCCTTTCGGGAAGAAGCTGGACGAGAGTTTGCGCGCTCATGAAGCGGCGAGCCAAGCGTTATTCGCAAGAGCGTTGCTGGGTGAAGCTTCGGGCGTTGTGCTCTATTCCGCGCGTCCCTTTAGCGAAGATCGCTACGGAGTGTACTCGGCTTTATCAGGACCCTTCGGCAAAGCCGCGCTCTGGCCGCCGCTCCCGGCGCGGGCCAAAGAGGGGAGCGACGAGGCGCGTGGGCCTCGCGCGCATATCGTGTCCGCGGTCGGGGCCGGAGGGGAAAGCTCGGGCTCCTTGCATCTCGAATTTATTTTCGAAGAGAGCTCCAGGAAGATCCTGCTGTATTCGTTGAGGGAAGCGAAACAAGGCCTTGCGTGGAAGCTCGAACTCCTCCCAGCGAGGGAACGCGAATCCCTCGCCCTGGATATCCTCGCTCCCGAAGGAAGGCTCGTCGGGCTGGCCGTCTGCGCGGCCGACGCGCGCGGCCGCCTCGGAGCCCTGGATCTGCGCATCGGCGACGCCTTTTCTCGCCTGCTATCGGATAGCGCGCGCTCTCGCTAGTCATCGCGGGCGTGCCCTCGTACGCGATGGCTCTAGCGCGCTTCCCGGAATTTCCTTATTTCCACTTGGACCAGGGAATCGCAACGCTCGTTATGCTCATGGCCGGCATGGCCCTTTACCCAGGAGAATTTAGGCTTTACCCGCGCCGTCACCGCGTCGAGCTCCTCCCAGAGCTCCTTGTTCTTTACCGGCTTTTTATCCGCCGTTTTCCACCCGTTCCGCTTCCACGCATTGATCCACGAGGTTATGCCGTTTTTCACGTACTGCGAGTCGGTCCAAAGCTCGATATGCGGAACAGGCGCTAGCTTCGCGGTCATTCTTTCGACCTCGACCAAGGCGCTGATGATGGCCCTCAGCTCCATGCGGTTGTTCGTGGTATTGGCCTCGCCGCCCGATCCGATAAGGTCGTTTTGGGTTCCCTTTATCACGAAGGCCCACCCGCCGGGACCGGGATTCCCCGAGCAGCCGCCGTCGGTATAAATCTCGATGCTGTCCATGTTCCGCCTATTTCCTTAGAAAGACCGTGGTGAGGCCGGGTATGTAGGTGACGATGATGAGCACGCCCAATTGCACGAATAGGAAGGGCAGGGTCTCCTTGATTATCTTCGAGAGGGGCTGCTTGAAGGCGTAGCCGGCCAGGAAGAGGCTCATGCCCACCGGCGGCGTCAGGAAGCCGACGCAGAGGTTCAGGATGAAAACGACGCCCAAATGAATGGGGTTCAAACCGAAGGCGGCGCCGAGAGGAATGACGAGGGGCGCGGCGATGATGATTGCCGAGAATATGTCCATCATGCAACCGACGAAAAGGAGCGCGACGTTGAGGAGGAGGAGGAAGAGAAGCGGGGAAGTCGCGGTCGATTTAACCCAATTGGTAAATAGATTGGGCACATCGGCGTCGATGAGGTAGAAGGAAAGACCGCGGGCCGCGGCCAGGATCGCGAGGGTCCCGCCGAGCACGGGCAGACTTTTTTTGAAAGCCTGATAGAGCTCTTTGAAACCCAGCTCCTTCTTCACGAGTCCTTCGACGATGATCAGATAAAGCACCGTCACCGCCCCGATTTCCGTAAGGCCCGCGGCGCCGGTGAAATAGAGCCCCGCCGCGATAAGGGGCGTCGCCAATTCGAGAAGGGCGGGCTTAAGCGCTTTTTTCGCCTCGATAGCGTTGAAGGGCCTGGACTTGATCCCCCTTTTCCGGGCCTCCAGGACTCCCATGACGCTCATGGATGCAATTAGAAGAATACCCGGAAGCAGCGCGCCCTTGAAAAGCTCCATGATATCTATGAAGGCGCCGTCGCCGTAAATGTACTGGGCGTTTATGCCATAGAGGATGACCGCGGCGCTGGGAGGGAGCAGCAGCCCGATGGCGCCGCTAGCCGCTACGAGACCCCGCGCGAAAGCCGGAGAGGCGCATTCCGATTCGATCAGTATTCCCGCGAGCAAGCTGCCCAGGGCTATGATCGTGACGCCATTTGCTCCCGTGAAGGTGGTGAAAAAAGCGCAGACCACGACGGCCGCGATCGCCTCTCCTCCGGGAAGGAAACCGAAAAAGCTTCTGAATACCGCAACGAGTCGCTTTCCCGCGCCCGATTCGGCGAGGAGGAAGCCCGCGAGCGCGAATAGGGGAAGCGAGGCTATCGAAGAGCCGCGAAGCAGCGCGTAAGCCTCACTGGGGGCTATTTCGATATAGCCTCCACTTCCGCCCAAGAATACGAGTGCGAGGCCTCCCAGAACCGCGAAAAGAAGCGCGCCGGAGATACCCGCGATTCCCAGGAGAATGCCGAGCGGGAGTCTTCCGTCGGCAAGGACCTTCGTCGACAGTTCGGAAAGCTGGGCGAGCGGTTTTCCTCCATCGATGCCGAGCGCGCCCGCAAGGTTCGCTATCGCCGACGACGCTAGAAAGCTGCCCAGGAGCAATCCGACCACCGCGGCGACACGCTCGCCCTTGCCGGGACGACGGACGGCGTAGGCTGTCATGAACAGGAAACCGAGGGGAATAGCGCATGCCAATATCCGCGTCGGAATCACCCAAACCAGGGCATCGGCTTCGAAACCGACGAAGACCAACGAAAGGGAGGCCCACATATACATCATGGAGATGCCCGAATCTACGCTGCGGGCTAGATATGCCCCGGCTAAGCGCAATCTTCGTAGTATCTTTTTTTTCGCTGTAGGTCTATGCAATTCGTCGAGATGCTTGCCGGGTTCCCAAGTCTCGGCTTCATCGATCGGAGTGCCGGCCAAGGATAGATGGCTGCCGTGGCGCGAAGCGGAAGCCGCCGCCATGAAGGCGAGTACGACTATCGCGTGATCGACTATCGCGCCGGCGGGGGCTATCCCCCTGAAAAAGAGCCTCGCCATGACGAGATCGAGGAGAGGCAGGAGGACCAGGGCGAGGACGGCGAATCCGGCGAGACCTTCTACGGAACCCGAAAGAAATCGGCCCGTTGATTTGAAAAAAGAGCCGAAACCCAAGGCCCCGTCGCCATTCGCGCTTTTCATCATTTGCCCTTTCTGACCTTAAGCAGAGCGGCGCCGATGACGTCCAGGAATTCCTTCGAGAACATGTCTGCCACTATGCTGTCTCTTTTTTCGGCGTAGACCTTGTTCCATTTCGCCTCCGCGTCCGCGGGATAGGCGGGTATCTGGAGGCCGGCCTTTTGGAGCGAGGCGATGGACGTCTCCTCCAGCTTGCCTGTATCGGCGACCATTTGCGCGACTATAGTCTTGGCCGCTTCCTCAAGCCGGGGCTTCAAATCCGCGGGAACCTTATCCCAGCTGGATTTCGCGAAGAGAATAGTGCCGATAAAGGGCGAAACCTTGAAGGGACTCATATAACTGATTTTGCCTTGAAGTTGGGGCCAGAGTCCCGCGACGAAAATCGGGCTTAGGTAGAAGGAGTCTACGGCATTCGAGTTGAGCTGGAGGATGAGGGCGCTCATGCCGCCCTTCACGGTTTTCGTACCGATGCTCTGGAGGAGGCGCGCAATTTTGTCGTCGTCGGGATTCGTGGACATTCTCAGCTTGCCGAGGTCCTCGGGATAGACGATCGGCGTCGTCGAAAAGTACCTGATCCATCCGCCCTTGGCGATCGCTAGCACGGCGTAACGCTCGGAAAGCTTTTCGCGCACGATGGGCGTTATAGCCTCGAGCACCAAATCCAGCTCGGCGTCATTTCTGACAAGCGAGGGCATGGAGAGCGCGAGGGTATCCGGGTAGATTTCGGCGATTCCCATAGTCGTAAGGAGAGCGCCGTCCACCCCGAGTTTCATTTTCTGTATGATGTCGCTCTCGGTGGAAGCCTTGAGGCTTTGCGGGAAGCTGAGTTTGACCCTGCCCGCGGATATGCGGTCGAATTCGGCAGCGAGGCGCTTCAAGGCTATTTCCCAGGGACTGTTGGCCGGAACGAAGGAAGCGACCTTGAGCGTGAGGGTTTGACTAAACGAGGGAACTGCGATCGTGGCGACCAGAGCAAGGGCAAGGACGAGTTTTCGGAATTTCATGGTGTGTTTCCTTCTTCGGGAATCAGAAAGTATGAGTCGGCCGAGGCGAGAAGCCTTCTAGCGCGGCGTTTGGCGATCTCCGTGGAAAGGCGACTCTCGGGATTGGTGTCCACGTCTATCGCCAAGGCAAGCTCGAGATTTTTCTTGAAGGCCGAGTAATCGTCGGCCGGTACGGCGAAGGAAACGGCTCGCGATACATAGAGAGAGGCCGATGAGCCTTTGGAGTAGGAGAAGGCCTTGTTCCAAGCCGCTTCCGCGAGCGTCATGCCGCCTCCCATGTATTCGGGCATGGCGGCGTAGAAACTCACGAAAAGCTCCTGGACGGAACCTTTATTCCAGCCCGGCGAAAGCTGCTCCGCCCGGTTGAGTAGGATCGGTGCGATAAGCAGGGCTCGCGATCCGTCCATATCGAGGGGATTGAGGGAATATTTGGCGAGCAAGGCGGCGGCCGTCCAATAAAGGAGGGGCACATCAGGGGCCTTGAGGCGTGCGAGAAGGATCTTAGGATCGGCGGTCGCCATAGAGCCTGTGGAAGGAGAGGCCGCGCCTTTCGCGCCCTTAGCCAGCGCGGCTATAAGGCCCGGCGCTCGTCGCTCCAAGGCCGGCTCGAGCCGCTTGAGCGCGCGTGTATAAAAAGCTCCCGCGCGAGCGTTGGCTTCCTGTTTTTCGCCGTAGCGCGAATCTGGAAGAAATTCCGCCTCGCCTTGGATAAAAGCGCTCCCATACATGACATAGAGGGAAGCCGTCGATACCAGCTTACCCTGGTCCTGAGGCGAACCTTCGAGGAGAATTTCGCTGGCTTTGATCAGGAGCGGAAAGGTATCGGCAGCCAGTGAAGGATCTTCTTCGCTGAGGAATACGCCCTCCGCACGCTGAGCGGAGCGGAGTACGGCACAGGAATCGAGAAGCATGGCGACCATAGCGATGACAAGAAGCGCGTGCTTCGGTTTTGGAGCGACGCGAGCGGCGTGTGGGCTTGTTTTCACGACGGTCATAATGCAGTCCGAGGGGAGTGATTGTCAATTCGGCTTGTCCAAGCCCTCCGGCCTCGCTACACTGGTCGCATGCTCAAAGAATACCGAAGCCTTCTTCCCTATCTGCGGAAGTACAGGCTCAATTACGCCATCGGCATTTTTTGCCTGCTCATCGTGGATGGAGCTCAGGTAATAATCCCCCAGCTGATCAGGCGCGCCGTCGATACGATCTCTTCGGGTGCCTTCGTCCCCCGGGATATCGCCCTTATCGGTCTCCAGATGGTCGGCGTGGCGGCGGTAATCTCTATCGGCCGCTTTCTTTGGCGCTATTTTATCCACGGCGCTTCCCGGCGAATCGAAACGCAAATGCGCGATCGCCTTTTCGCCCATCTACTCAAGCTTTCTGGCGGCTTTTACCAGGCCAATAAAACCGGAGACCTCATGGCCAGGGCTACGAACGATATGGGAGCGATACGACAGGCGACGGGCATGGGTTTCGTCACCTTTGTCGACGGGACCTTCATGTCGGTGGCTATCCTCCTTGTCATGTTTGCGCAAAATCCGGGTACGGCTCTGCTCACGGTGATACCGCTTCCCCTCGTCACTCTTCTCATCATTTTTTTCGGAAGTATGGTAGGCAAGCGCTTCAAGCGAGTCCAGGAAATCTTTTCGAGGCTATCGGAGATCGCCCAGGAAACGACGGCCGGGGTCCGCGTGGTAAAAGCCTTCGTCAAGGAGGAGCATTTCGCCGCCGATTTTTCACGCGCAAACGACGAATATAGGGTCGCCTCCATGTCCTTGGTCAAGATTTTCGGCTTCTTTTTCCCCCTTATAAGCTTTCTCTCCGGCTTGACCATTCTGATACTCCTTCTAGCCGGCGGAGGGGCAGTCCTAGAAAATCGCATGAGCGCCGGCGATATCGTCGCGATGCTCGCCTACCTGGAAATGCTTATCTGGCCGATGATCGGGGCCGGCTTCACCGTCAACTTGCTGCAACGAGGGGCGACGAGCCTCAAGCGCGTCAACGAAGTGCTCGACTCGATTCCCGATATCGCATCCCTGCCCGGCGCCTCGAAGGATGTGCCGAAGGGTGACATCGAGTTCAAGAACCTGACCTTCTCCTATTCGGGAGCCGCTTCGGAGGCTCTCTCGTTGATCTCTTTCTCGCTCCATCGCGGAGAGACCCTTGGCATTCTCGGACGGGTGGGCTCGGGCAAATCGACGATGCTCAAACTTCTACCCCGCCTAATCGATCCTCCGGCGGGAAGCATTTACATCGGCGGCCGAGATGTCCGCGACTTCGAGTTGGCCTCGCTCCGGCGAGCCTTCGGTTTCGTGCCGCAGGATTCCTTCCTTTTCAGCGATTCGGTGGAGGCCAATATTCGCTTCGGCGACCCATCGATCTCGGACGAGCGTTTCAAGCGTGTCGCGGAAATTTCGACGATCTCGCGAGATGTCGCGGAATTTCCCTCGGGCTGGGCCACCGTAGTCGGCGAAAAGGGACTGACCCTCTCGGGCGGCCAGAAGCAACGCGTCGCCATTTCGCGAGCCCTGGCCACCGATCCCGAGATCCTCGTCTTCGACGACGCGCTTTCCGCGGTCGACGCGGAAACCGAGGATCGCATCCTCTCCTCGCTGCTCGAAGAGCGTTCGGGAAAGACCAATATCATCGTTTCGCATCGAGTATCCACGCTCAGGCACGCCGATCTGGTCATCGTGCTCGCGGGGGGTAGAATCGCGCAACGCGGCACTCACGAAGAGCTCTTGGCGGAAAGCGACGGTTTTTACGCGGAAATCGCGCGTCTCCAGGAGTTGGAGCGAGCAGTGGAAAAGGGAGCCCGGTAACATGGCCGATTTTTTCGAAACCGACGAGGTCACGAAGGGCTACGACCCCCGAATCGTCAGACGCATCTTCGGCTACCTCAAGCCGTACCGATCGATCGCGCTTCTCGCCGTGGCGACTCTCGCGCTGAGCACCGCCGGCGAGCTATATCTGCCCGTTCTCGTCCGCTCGACCGTCGACGATGCGCTGATGTCGTCGAGGATCGCCGTCGATCTGCGCGCGGCCGAAAGGCCCGAAGGCGCGGAGCTTGGTCTCGACCAAGGTTCGGGCGGCGGCCTCGGGAAGGGGCGCGCTTCCGATAATCCCACGATCGCGGGTTGGGTTTATTTGCGGCCTTCCCGTCTGGGCAAGATATCCGCGGCCGATCGCCGCGCTTTGGAGGCCGCGGGGCTCGTCGACCCCGAAGCCCGCTACCTTCTCTCGATCGATCCCGACGATGGCGCCCAAGCAGCGGCCATAAAGGCGAGGGGCGAGCTTTTTCGGATCGAGGGAGGATGGGCTTCGATCAAGGTGGCTGATCTCAAGCGCTTGCCGGCTTCCGAGGCGAAGACGCTCCGTGGCGGCGATATGGCGATCATCACGGCCAACGTTACCCTCCTTTTTTTCGTGCTTATTCTAGTGCTCGCCGCCACATTCGTCCAAACCTATATCATGAGCTTGATCGGGCAGCTCGTGATGAAAGATTTGCGCATGGACCTTTTTAGGCATACCACGACCAGGTCCCTCGCCTTCCTCTCCCGGCAACCGGTCGGCCGCCTCGTTACGCGCATGACGAGCGACGTCGATACGATAAACCAGTTCTTTACCGACGTGGTCGGGGCTTTCCTCAAGGACGGCAGCCTCATGGTAGGCGTGCTCGTCGTTCTTTTTGCCCTCGACACGCGACTCGCGCTCATAACTCTCGCGACCCTCCCGCCCATCGCGGTGGCTACGGCGATTTCGCGGACGAAAGCGCGCGACGCCTTCAGGAAGCAGCGAACATGGCTTTCGAAGGTCAATTCCTTCCTCGCGGAACGTCTGTCGGGCATCGCGGTCGTCAAGCTTTTCGCCGGCGAGGCAAGGGCCCGCGAGGAATTCGAGAATAGGGATCGCGAGCTGATGAAGGCCAATCTCGGCGAAATGTATGTCTTCGCCACCTTCCGCCCGCTCGTGGATTTTTTCGCGAGCGCTTCCACCGCGGTAATTATTTATTTTGGCGCGGGCATGCACGTTTCGCACGTGCTTTCTTTGGGCACGCTTATCGCCTTCGTCAATCTCATCCGCATGTTCTATTCGCCGGTACAGGATATTTCCGAAAAATACACGCTCTTGCAGAGCGCGATGGCGGGCGGCGAACGAGTGTTCAAGCTCCTCGATGCGACCGAAAGCATTCCCGACGCTCCTAAGCTTCCGATGCTCTCGAGCGTGAGAGGTCATTTGGAGTTCGATCACGTCCGATTCGCCTATAAAGAAAATGAATGGATTCTCAAGGACTTGAGTTTCAGCGTCCAACCGGGAGAGATGGTCGCGATAGTCGGTTACACCGGCGCGGGTAAAACGACGGTCGCCAATCTCATCACCCGTTTGTGGGACGTCCAGGAAGGCACGATCCGCCTCGACGGCATACCCGTCCGCGATCTGCCGCTCGACGGATTGCGTCGAGCCGTCCAGCCCGTGCTGCAAGATGTTTTCTTATTCTCGGGTACCATCGAGGATAACATAAAATTGGGCGGCGAGATAAGCGACGAGCGCATGCGCTTGGCCGCGGCGGCCGTGCATGCCGACGAGTTCATCGATCGCCTGAAAGACGGCTACAAGACTCAACTCGCGGAAGCCGCCTCGAATCTTTCCATGGGACAGCGGCAAATCATCTCGTTCGCTCGCGTTCTCGCGCACGATCCCTCCGTGATCATTCTTGACGAGGCGACGAGTTCCGTCGATACGGAGACGGAAAGGATGATTCAGCGCGGCCTCGAGGGACTCCTCAAGGGAAGGACGAGCGTCGTTATCGCGCATCGTCTTTCGACGATCAAGCACGCCAATCGCATCATCGCGCTCGCTGGCGGCAAGGCGGTCGAGGAAGGGACTCACGAAGAGCTGCTCGAAAAGCGTGGGCTTTATTGGAATCTCTATCGGCTACAATACGGCCGCGAGGTGGAAAAACTGTGAAGCCCGACGGTTCGGCTGGAGAGCTAGTCCGGGTCGAGAGCGAAGAGCCTACTCCAGGTCGAGAAATGCCCCTCGTTAAGGTCGCGATGCGATGCGACGAAAGACTGACGCCCGCTTCGATAGCGCTTACGCCGCTCGCCCGATCGCGGTAGCCGCGCCCGCGATAAGCGTTGCGGCGGCGATAAGCGCGGCATCGCGTATGCGAAATGGCTGCTTCGCGATCTTTCTAGCGGGAGAGTATCCGCGGGCTTCAAGCGCTTCCGCGGTGGCTAAAGCGCCTCGAAGCGAACAGGCGACGAAGGCTTCGACTATCGCCGCGGTGGTTTTCAGTCGAGCGACCGCGCGCTTCAAGGGATGTCGCTGGCGAGGCGTATTCGCGTCGTAAGCAGTTATCTCTTGGTGGCCGCGCACGCTCCGGCGGCGAGCGCCGTAAACGCGGCCGCGCAAGAGGCGGCGCGCTCCGTAACCGCGAGCGGCCGCGGCTTCGCTAACCTCTGCCCAGGCCGAAAAACATCGGGGAATGAAGCCGATCGCCAGGCTCAGATAAAGCCCAGGATCGAGATCGTCCCGACCGAGGGTTTTTCGTGCCACGTGCGTAGCCGCGGCCGAAAGCTCGGCGGTCGAAGTCGATCTGAAAAAAGCCTCCGCGAAAGCGAATATCACCGCCAGGCGAGCTATATAGAGCAACGCGGGAGCGATCTCCTCCGGGCGGAAGATGGATCCGCCGAAAGGATCGATCACGCGAAGCAGGCATATGAGAATACCCACGGGTAGAAGGAATCGCGCATCGTGGACGAGGCCCTTAATCCCGGCCGCGAAATAGGGCGAAAAGACTCCTGAGAGGATCAAACCAACCGTCCCGAGCGTAGCGAGGAGAATCAAGCCGAGCGAGCGCGAAGAGGCCGAAGCCGCTGACAGGACAAGCAGCGCGAGGAGCTTGGCCAAGGGATGGGCATGGCTTGCCGGCGACTCGGAATGTAGAAATGCGAAAGGACCTATCGAAGCCATGTAAGATCCTCGCGCTTGGAGTTCGAACGATAGGGATCCATGAGACCTAAACTCTCGAAACGTCCGCGGTCTAAAGAGTCGGGATCTCCGTCATAGACGAGTCTCCCCGAATCCATCACCGCGAGCCGAGTAGCGTGCGCGAGGACTTTTTCCAGCTCGTGCGTGACGACGATGATGGCTCTGCCCGAGGCGTGGAGCGCTCGCACTACCTCGAGGAGGGCTCGTATGGCCGACAGATCGAGATTGGCGAAAGGTTCGTCCAATAGGAGGCATGCGGGTCTCATGGCTAGCGCGCCAGCTATCGCCAAGCGTCTCCTTTCCCCGCCGGACAGGCTTTCCGGGCTCCTGTTCTCGAGGCCTTCGAGGCCCACTAACTTTAGCGACTCCCGAGCGCGTCGATCCGCCTCGATCGCCTCAAGCTCGAGGCTTGATGGGCCGAAGGCGGCGTCCTCCAGGAGAGTTTGGCCCAGTATTTGGGCGTCGGCATCCTGGAATACGAAACCGACCGTTCTCCGGGCGGCCAAAGGATCCTTGCGGACCGAAACGCCGCGGCAGAGCACTCGGCCCGAGGTCGGCTTCGCGAGTCCGATCAAGTGGCGCGCAAGGAGGCTTTTTCCCGATCCATTGCGTCCCGCGAGAACGAGAAAATCACCATCCTCGACCGAAAGATTCACGTCGTCGAGGCCGAGTCCCCCATCCCTAAAACGATGTACGAGGGACTCGATCTTCAGAAGCCCGCCCGCCATCAAACCTCCGGCCTTTCATCGGCGTTCTCGGCGTTGGCGGAAATAGCATCGAGGCTTCGATCGAGTATGCGCCTAAGGCGGGGCGCGGATATGGCCGCCACGGCGGTTTTCAGAATATCCCCGGGCACGAAGGGTAGGAGTCCGACCGCTAAGGCCTTAGGCCAATCGGCGTTGATCGCGTTTTTTAGCCATAGCAAGCCGCAGGCGTAGACGATCGACATACCGACGACGATGGCCGCCGCGTCCTTCCATGGACGCCTTGCGCCCGCTCGGGAAATCGCGCCCATCGCGAGTACTCCCGGTATGTACCCTACGAGATAGCCCCCGGTCGGTCCCATGAAGCGCGCGAAACCTCCCGTCCCTCCGGCGAATACGGGTAATCCCAAAGCGCCGAGTGCCAGATAGATTAGAACGGAGACCAAGCTCCAAGTCGGGCCGAGGAGAAGTGCCGACAGCATTATGAATAGATTTTGCAGCACGATAGGCACGGGAGAGCCGGGAAAGGGCAGGGCGATGTAAGCCCCGACGGTGGTCAGTGCCGCGAAAAAGCAGGCGAGCACGGGAAGGATAAGATTCTTTCTCATAGCTATGTCTCCGGTGGGAAAGTGATCATTTATAGTCCGTCGAGAAAGTCACCAAGCTCGAGCTCGCCGATGGATTCCTTCGCCGAGCTTCCCGCTTTTAGCTCGTCGAGCACCGCAAGGTCGAGATAGCGGAGGGTAAGTGGGCGCTCAAGGGCTATTCGCGTCGCGCCGTCTTCCCAGCGCGTTTCTTTTGGGTTTAGGTGCGGAGCCTCTCCATATTTCCCCACGAGGCTCGAGTAGATGGTATAATGATCGATTTTGGACGGATTGAGCGAGAATATCATGACCCATAACTTCCCTCCGACAAATTGGAAAAAGGCTCGCTTTACGAAAGATAGTCCGCTCGCTTCGATGAGGCTTTGATTGGGGCTAGGAAGGAGCGAGACATCTTCAAGCCCCCTAAATCGAAAAAGAGGATCGCCGGAGAGGAGAGAACTCACCTCGTCCATATTCATACCCAGTTCAATGCCGCGAAAGCCTCGAGGCAAACCCTCGAGAGAAAGGCCTGGCGCGGAGGCGGAAGAGGATGTTCCCTGTGTGGCCAGCGTTGAAGGTTTGACGCTCAAAGTCGCGGATCTTGGTTCGGCGGAGGGCGAGGTTTGGCTTGCCGCAGTAGGCGTCAGGATAGGCGTCGCCTCGGGTGGCGCCGAAGTTGCCGGAATCGCGGCGGGGCGGTTGGTCAAGCTGGGAATATCGAAGGCTGACTGAGCCGCCGTTGCGGGCGAAACGAGGCAAAGCGCCACCGCAGGCAGGAACGGAATGCCTCGTAGAAGAAGTATAAGTGATTTTCGCGCCTTGACCTCGAGCAAATCCTTATCCTCCAGAACGCGCCGCTCGACCTTCATCGACGCCTTGCGATCATATCTCATGCGCTGTTTTAGCGTTTCGTGGATTTTCCTTTTAAATATCGGACCGGAATGTCGCGAACTGATGAGGAAAACTTAAAAGGCTTCACTCCCTGGGCTTCCGCGGTGTATAAGGAATCGATGAAGACCATCTTGTCATCGCGCGACCTTCCTATGGTTCTCGTCGCGGATTCTTCTATCGTTGCCGTAGTCAAGCCACCGCGACTTCATAGCGCTCCGATCGCGAGCCAAACGAGTGCGGATCGCGTGCCGACCCTCTGCGACTGGGTTTTTGAGCGTTTCCCCGACGTCGCCCATGCCGGTATCGGCCAAGGGCGAGAAGGCGGCCTGCTTCATCGGTTGGATTATGAGACCTCGGGTATCGTCCTTTTTGCGAGGAACTCCGAAGCCTTGGATTTTCTGCTCAAGGAACAAGAATCCGATGCTTTTACAAAGGAATATCTACTCGAAGCTCGACCAAGCGGCGAAGGCTTGGCGGGCTCCAGGCCCTTTCGCTCTTCGCCCTACGGCATAAGCCAAGAAGCCTGGGAAAAAACCCTAACAGGTCTTTTGGGCAAAATCGGCGAAGCCGCGAATTGGGAGAGCCTCGCTGATTTCGATATTGTCTCTCGGTTCAGGTCCTACGGTCCGGAAGCGGCTCGGGTCGCCTGTATCGCGCCGGACGTCGAAGCGCCGAAAGGTAAGGAAACCACGCGACGCGTCTATCGGACCAGTAGTACCGCAGGGAGGCGTTTAAGCACCGTTCACGACGATTCCATACAGCCGCGAATCGAGATAAAAGCTCGTATTACCCGCGGTTTCCGCCATCAGATTCGCGCGCATTTCGCCTGGATCGGCTTACCCATCGTCGGCGATCCGCTCTATAGCGCCTTACCGGCGGATCGCCTCATGCTCCATGCCTTTCGTGTTTCTTTTAGGCATCCTGAAACCAGGGCCGTTACGATAGTGGAAGACTTTTTATAAGCGGGCGCCTTCTGCACTCCGCCGTTGCTTTTAGCCCTCTTTACGGGTAGGTTTGACTTATGGGTGATTCATCCGCGTTCGATGGCCTCGTATCGAAACTCAGTTCGGACGAGCGCTTGGAGCTCCTCAATAAAATCAAGGAAGAATCCCGTCTCTCCTCGGAGCCGCTTTTTTTGCCCGAAGCCTTGCCCGATGAAACGGTTCCCGATTATGAGGCGCGTGCGGAGGCTCTAGGTTTTTTCTCCCGGCTACTACTCTTTTTTCGGCGGCTGTTTTCCGGCAAGTCTGTGGCGGATATCCTGGCCGATGCCGATCTCAAAGAGATCGGGCGGCACCTCGAAGTCAAGCGTCCCGGTCTCGTCGATGCGAAACGTATGGTCATCCATCAAAGCTTTGTCGAAGATCTTGCCAGTCTGCGAGACGCCGCGCGGTTTTTCTACGACATTCTCGAACGCAGTATCGATCGTGACAAAGGCGCGTTCATAGCTTTTCTTGGCTCGATCGAAATGCCGGAGGTGAGCGAAAGACTCATGCGGGAGACCGACGCGGCTATCGTCACCGCGACTAAAAGCGATATCCCCGATAACGAACTCCGGCCAATGCTTCTGGGAGCCTTCGATGAGATTCTTCTATCGCTTCCCGAAGCGGGAAGGAAGGCGATGTACCAAGATCTCCGCAGCCTTCTGTTCCTCAGGAGGCTTTCGGCTTTTCTATTCGAGCGTCTTCTCCATACCTTCAAGCCGATTTATGGAGGCACGGAGCTCGTTTCCTCATTTATCGAGGCTCGTGATTTACTGCTTGAGCTCGGCGATGTTATTTTTTCCTTTTCATCGCCCCCGTCGACCGAATTAATCGAGTCTCTTTTCGTGTTCGCGGCTCGGGATGCCTTGGCGAGCGATGGGTTCGACGCGGTAAGCGCCCTCGCGCCCGATATGAGAAAGGCGGAGGAAGCGCTCAGCCGCATTCGTTCGTTCAACGCGCGCATACCCCTCGTCGATTTGTTGAGACTGGCCACGGAGAATCCCGCATATGCTCCTCATACCCTCCCGGGCGGAGAGGATTGGCTTTCCATATATAGAGCGTTCTGGAAAGAGCGCATCGAGGCGAAATACGAAATCTATAGAAGCGAAAAGCGTTATCGAGAAATTTCGGTCGAAATTTCCACCTTTATCGGCCATCTCGATATCGGCGAGCGGAAGAGTCTCGTAAATATTTCGAGGGAGGGTAACGAGTCCGCCCCGCCCGTGAGGTTCGAGCTAGCGCTCGCCTTTCTCGATGGTTTCGCGCATGGACCCTTTGTGAGCGAGTTCGGCCGGCCGCTGAAGATTCTGCTGATGGACGGCGATTTCTATCGAAAGGAAAATCGCATCGAGTATACCGACGCCTACAATGCGCTCTCTCGTCTTCCCGACATCCTTTCCACATTCGACGCCCGGCTTTCCACTGAAGGCGATCTGGGCTCCGCGTGGTCCCATGCGCGGCTCGAACTATGTTCGCTTCCCGTGAAAAAGCGAAGAATGCAAATGATAGAGCGCGGCGTCGATGAAGAGGCAGAGCGCATTGTCAGGGACGCGGCCGGGGCTCTATGGCGCTTGGTTTCCATATTGCATGGCGTGCTCAAGGGCGAGGCGGGCGGACGATACGATTCGCTTTCGAATTTATCCTCGCTCGATGGCCGGGCGAACAAGGAATATTTGCGGATTCTCGAGCGAACCAAGGAACGTTGCGATAGAGCGCTCACTTTATTATCGGAAATATCGGGTCTGGATTTTTCCGGACAGGACCAATAACCATGTTGGTACAAAGTCGGGAAGTCGAGCAAAATACCCGCGAGTCGCATTTGCGCTTCGCATTTCCCTATCCCGAAGGCATTTCCCGCGGCGACGATTTTCAAGCCGCACCCGAGCCCGAGGCCGTTATAAGCTTTCGCCGCGCGGGCAGCCTTCGCTATATTGCCAATCGCCCCAATCCACTTCGAGAGTCCTTTTTTAGATCCCTTGGAATTGGGCCGGGGCGACTCGTCGGCATCGAGCTGCTTCATTCCCGACGCGTTTTGATCCTTGAGGAAGGCGATCGCGATAGAAAAAGCGTGGTTTTCGAGCGCGACGCATGGACGCTCGCTGAAGCGGAAAGAAAGAAAACGCGCGAGCCTTGTGTCGGACAAGCCGGCTTGGTTATAGCGCAAGACAACATGAGCGATAAAAAAAGAGAGAAGTTTTCTGTGGATGGCCAAGCGGATACGGTACAAGGCGCGGACGGCATCCTCTGTCGGAGCGAATATCTGGTTCCCTCGGTCACTGTCGCCGATTGCATGCCTATTTGGCTTTTCGATCGAGATTCCGGGTTTTTTGGCGTTCTCCATTCCGGTTGGCAAGGGACGGGAATACTGCGGGAAGCGGTGCGCGCTCTCGAAGAGCGTTTTGGGTCGAGGCCTTCCTCGATGGCGATAATTCTGGGCCCCTCGATCGGGTCCTGCTGCTATGCCGTTCCGCCCGATCGCGCGATCTTTTTCGCGGAGCGGTTTGGGCCCGAATCGGTTCTCGAGATCGCGGCGGGCTTGAGCTTGGATCTTCGCGCGGCGAATTTGGGTATCGCTCGATCGCTCGGCATCGGGGCGGCTCTTTCGGTCGAAGCGTGTACGGCTTGCCACGCCGGCTTCGGCTCGTATCGCCGCGAAGGCTCGGCTTGCTATACGAGAATGGCCGCAGCTTGCGGCTATTTCTAGTCGCCATCGCCGTCACGAAAACAAGGCCAGTCCTTGTCAGCGAGACGTTTAGGCCCTAGGATAATCTCTATGAGATTCCGGGAATACGGGCGCAGGTTCTTCAAGACCGCCCCGGGCATAGTGAGCGTTTTTCTATCCATCGCTTCCGGCTTTTTCGTTTTTATCGCCGGAGGAAGGATAATCGCGGCTTTCGCGGTGGCTGTCCTATGCCAATCAGGGCTTTTTTCGCTTGGAATACTAACCGGTCTTGGGGCTCGGGCCGCCGCTTCGGAAGCCGATCGCGAGGCTCGACAAAAAGCCGGACTGTCTCGTTCGGAGACCAAGGCCGCTTGCGAGCGGCTCGCCGCACTGAGGCTTGCCGATTTGGAAATCGGAACCGCGCGCGATCTCCTCGTACTCGAGGCAAAGCGCTATCTCGAGCTTGTCGGCGATCTATACGATCCCGCCGCGGCCGCCGCGGTGCTGGACTCGCTCGAGCTGGTTCAAGCCTGGCTTCGCGAAGCGGACGAAACGGCGATAGAACGTCGTTTTTCCGGCTCCGATACCCACGCGTTTCCCGAAGCAAAAGCTCGAGTCACGGCCGCGCTCCGCGAAAAGACCGCAATAGTCGTTCGCGGACGCGATGCTATAGCGCGTGGTATCTCGGGCCCCGATCTCGTCTCGATAGAAGAGGAGCTACGATGAAACCCTCGTCCTTGATCCGGGCGGCTTTTACGGCGATCCTGATAATGCTCGCGGCGGTCCCCTGTCTATTCGCGCTTTCGGCGGATATGGTCTCGGCCGAGACGACGGTAGTCCTGAGAACCGACGGAAAGGCCGATGTTTCGTATCGGGTCGAATTGAAGGCTTCCGGCGGGGAGATGCACGGTTTCTATTTCGAAGGCTCTGGTTCCGATATCGTCTTCGATATGTCCCGCTGTTGGGCGGATTTGCCCGATGGTTCGCGATCGCCGCTTTCAATAAAGCCGGTGGCCGGCGGTAAATTCGACGTTGTTTTAGCCGCGGGGAGAGGTTTCTCAGGGCGCGCATATTATACGCTTAGCTACGGGGCGGATTTCGCGCAGAGAGGGTATATCGGCACGACAACCAGAGACGATGGAGTTCGGCTTTTTTACCTTGATTGGGCACCGGTGGAATGGGACGAGGGCTTAGAGTATCGAGCGCTGCGTGTCGTTTTCCCGCATAAAGTCACCGGTGAAAAGCTTTCCGCCGACGATTCGGCCAACATTCCCGCCCTGACGGAGAAATTCGTCAACGAACAGAACCGCATCGATTGGTACGGGAGCCGCGCCGCCGACGGCACACATTGGCTCACGGGCCTTTTTTACCAGAAAAACGTCGCTGCCTATCGCGACCAGCGCATCCAAATTTATTTCCCCGCGGAATACTTCCCTATGACGGCCTCGTTGGGCGAGCGCGCCAATGCCGAGAGCGGCGATTCCGAAACCGTCGATTCGGTCGAAGCCGGCGATCCCTATGAATATGTCGAAGTCGACTACCTTGACGAGCGTTTGAGAAAACGCCCCTTGGTCGCCGCGGCATTCATCGCGGCCCTGATCGCCGCCGCTCTTGGATTATACGCGCTCCGGCTGCGCTCTTTCAGGAAACGTCGAGCCCTTCTGGCCGGTATTTCGTGGGCAGGGGACGCTTGGAGTCCGCCGCGCCTTCTCGTTGGCTCGTATCAGGTCCCCGGTAAAATCGCGGAAGACTTGCATCCGCTCGAGGTTGCGCTACTTATGGAACTTCCCCTTCCGCGAGTAGCCGCGGTTATGCTCGAGGGTTTGAGTCGCCAGGGAATAATCGAAGTCCTCGAAGAAAGCCCTCTTAAAATACGCGTTATAACCGCTCGGAAGGCCGAGAACTCTTATGAGGAAGCTTTTCTCGCCGCTTTCGACGCGGACGGGCGCGTTCTTTCAGGCCTTCTCGCGGATTTTTTCGAGGAATCGATAAAAAAACTGCAAGAGAGGATTTGGGATTGCGATCTGGAGGCTACTCGAGCGTTTTACCGCAAGAAAATCGACGAAGCGGCCGCTCAAGATACGGATGTCCCTCCCGCTCGAAGTCGCGCGGACGGGCTCGCTCTCGGAAGGCCGAGGGATCCCTATTATCATTACTGGGTAGGCTATTCGCATTTGTCGCATACACCGACAAGGTTCGCTTCCCTGACCTTGCCTCCCGAGCTTAATACGGGTTATGCGGATTTTATGCGAAGCGCGGCATGCTTTTCAGGATGCTTCTCGCCCGCGGTCGGTACGGTGGACGCATGCTATTCCGCTTGCCACAATGCCTGTCACGATGCCTGCCACTCGGCCTGTCACTCGGCTTGCCACTCGGCCTGTCATTCGGCTTGTCACTCGGCTTGTGTTTCGGGCGGAGCGCATTGAGCTTTATCGATGCGTTTTTAGCCGGAATCGGCATAGGTCGCGGAGCCTCTGTCGAAACGCGTTCCCTCTCGGTCGCTCTCATCGGCGAAGAGAGTTTTCGTCGTCTTCGCGAGGCCGAGGCTTTCTACCGCGAAATACGTCCTTGGCTTATCGCTCGAGAAGAGGATGCCGTGCTGATCGTGCCACCCAATCGAGTCTACAAACTTGGGGGCTCGGGAAACGATCTTCTTCGACATCTCGACGGCGGCGGAAGTTTGTCTGCCGTCCCCGGCCTCGATGAGGCAAGAGCCCGCGAGATTCTTCGCTTTTTCGATGAGATTCGCGCCGCCTATGAAGGCCTGCCTACCGAACTCGGTCGCGTGTCTTACGATTTTTCGTTTACGCGTTTGCCCGTGCTTGGAGAGCTAGCTTTAACCTACCGCTGCAACGAACGATGCCGTTTTTGCTATGCGGCTTGCGGAGAAACTCAGGAGAAAGCCTTTAGCGATTGCAGAAGCTCGAATGCCGTCGCCATGCCCCAAGCATCCGCGGCAATCGCCCCAGGCGCTTCCGACTCCGGCGCGGCAGCCGGCGAACTCTCCTTCGAAGAAGCCAAGCGAATTATCCTCGCCTTCAAGGAAGAGGCGAAAATTCCATTTTTCTCTTTCACGGGAGGCGAGCCTTTATTAAGATCGGACCTCGAGGAGTTAGCCGCCTATGCCACCTCCCTCGGCCTCCGGATAAATCTCATCACGAACGGCAGCCTCGCGACGCCCGCCCGTGCCGCCGCGCTCAAGTCCGCGGGCTTCGACACGGCCCAGGTAAGCCTGGAAAGCCCCGAGGCGGCGATACATGACGAGTTGTGCGGCGTATCTGGTGCCTTCGAACGCACGACGGCTGGCATTCGCGCC
>Ga0172379_10004587_pt1 | contig 20177 bp, 16 predicted proteins | sample GrowelOW334metaG_FD_119756 | JGI IMG/M metagenome (GOLD analysis project Ga0172379, IMG submission 119756) | Groundwater microbial communities from an aquifer near a municipal landfill in Southern Ontario, Canada - Groundwater well OW334 metaG | ecosystem: Environmental > Aquatic > Deep...
CGGACGATATGAGGGTATTGATGCCAGGGTTAAAAAAGTTTTTCCAATGGTTGATATTTCAGTCGGTCCTTATGTCTTAACGGGTGGGGAATTGCCGGCTATGATCATGATCGACACTATTACCAGACGAATAACGGGCGTGCTGGGTCACGATGATTCAATAGAGGAATTGAGAGTGGCTAGCTCGGACGTCTACACGCGCCCGGAAATCATTACTTATAAGAAAAAGAACTATAAAGTCCCAAAAATTTTGCTTACAGGCCATCATTCCAAGATAGATCAGTGGAAAAATAAAAAAGGTTCACTAAGAAACATAAAGTAGGGTTTGTGAACTTGTAGAGATATCTTTAGGTGGTAAAATCTCCTTATGAAATCTCTGCGATCTCAAAAAGAACACGATATTGCGCGCCAGAACCGTATCCGTCTTTTTCGCAAAGCTATGGATGATGCTTTGGAAGAAAGGAAGAGACATTCCTTGAGATATTTCGGGATACAAGATTTCATTTATTTTCGCTCGATGGAAAAGGCTATGAGAGATTTCATTAGTTAATATGCCTAAATTACCTAAGTTAAGACTCACAACCCACGCGCAAATGAGAATGTTTGAAAGAACGGTGGATATTGATAATGCAAAGCGTGCTATAGCTGAGCCGGATAAAAGGGAAGCCGATTCTTATGGGACCGTGCGAGTAAGTAAGAAGATTGGGACGAGAACAGTCGTCGTGGTATACTCTAATGAGAAATTTAAGGATAGAAAAAATGAATATTTGGTTATAACCTTTTACTACCTTAATAAGTGAAATAATCATATGAAATTTAACTACGACAGAGTAGCTGACGCCGTCTATCTAAATGTCGGTAAAGGTAAAATAAAAGAAACTGTTGAAATGAACAACAGTGTTATTGTCGATGTTGGTAACAAAGGTAGAATTATCGGTATTGAGATATTAAATTTCTCACATCAGCAGAGTAATAAGAATGATTTCATAAATACCTTAGAGAATGGCGTACCAATGCGAATAACCGAAGCAGCTCCAAAAATTGCATAGAAATTGGCGGTTTTGCAGCTTGTGGACAACTGCCACTTGACAGAAAATCACCCATTTGCTAGGGTAGACAGAACTTCGCAGATTGTGTTCTGCAGCGTCCCGCGAAGCTCCGAGCTTGTCGAGGAGCGAAGTGGGACCGTTAGCGAGGGATTAGAAAGGTCTACCATTAATCCTACCCGTGCCAATCTCATACTAATTTTTTAAGTTTTAAACCGTTTCAGGATGACGGAATTTTTTGCGTATGAATAGTATTATTGAAAGGAGAGCTTGAAGTCACTTTTATTTATAAATAAAAAAACATGCCTACTACCAACATCTCTCGTCCCAAGAAGTTCTTCTCCCGCTATCAGACCCCTTTGGTTGAAATGCCTCATCTGGTCGAATCCCAGCTGACTTCTTTCGCTTGGCTTTTGGACAAAGGCTTCAATGATCTTCTGAAGGAATTCTCGCCGATCAAGGACTATTCTGAAAAGAAGTTTGAACTTTCGATTGGCGGTTTGGAACTCATCCGTCCCAAATATGACGAGCACTACGCCAAGATCAACAAGATGAACTATGAGGGCCAGATCAAGGTCAAGGTGACTTTGAAGAACAAGGCTCTGAATGTGGTCAAGGAACAAGAAATGTTCTTGGCCGATTTCCCCTTGATGACCGACCATGGAACTTTTATTGTGAACGGCGTCGAGCGTATCATTTCTCCGCAGCTGGCTCGTTCCTTTGGTATTTTCTTCACTTCTGAAGAGGTTAAGGGTAAGAATTATTTCGGGGCCAAGATCATTCCGGCTCGCGGCGTTTGGATGGAGATCGAGACTGACACCGATGGCACTATATATTGTAGGATCGACCGCAAGAGAAAGTTCCCGGTTACTTCACTTTTACGCATTCTGGGCGCCGCGACTAACGAAGCTCTCTTAGATCTTTTCAAAGGTAGTCCCGAAGCCAAGAAGGCTATGGAAATGACTTTGGCCAAAGATCATGCCAAGACAACCGATGAGGCTTATATCGAGATTCATAAGCGCCTTCGCGATGGCGATCTGGCCACTGTTGACAATGCCCGAACCTTCATCAAGGCTCTTCTCGAACCGAACCGCTATGATATTTCCCGAGTCGGCCGCTTCCGCTTCAACAAGCGTTTCAACAAGGGGATGGATGAACAATCTCTTGAGAGAAAGACTCTTGATCTCGACGATGTCGCTACGGCTATCTCCCATATCGTCATGCTTTCGGTTACTCCGGATATGCAAGCTGACGATATCGATCACCTCGGTTCTCGCCGCGTTCGCTATGTCGGCGAACTTTTGGAACAGAGGATCCGTCTGGGTTTGACCCAAATGAAAAGGAATATCCAGGACAAGATGTCGACCGTCGAGCCGGATGTTACTCTACCTATTTCTTTCGTTTATCCGCGGCCTTTGCAAGCCAGGATCAAGGAATTCTTCACGACCAACCAGCTTTCCCAATTCATGCTCCAGGAGAACGTTTTGGCTGAGATCGAACATCTCCGCACTTTGACCGCTCTTGGTCCCGGCGGTCTCTCCCGTGAGAGAGCCGGCTTCGAGGTTCGCGACGTTCACCCCTCGCACTACGGACGTCTCTGTCCAATTCATACTCCTGAAGGTCCAAACATCGGTCTAGTTTTGCGCTTGACCATGTACGCTCGGATCAACGACTTCGGCATGATCGAAACGCCTTACGCCAAGGTCAAAGACGGCAAGGTTACCAAAGAGGTCGTCTATATGAATGCTCTTGAAGAAGAAAACTTCCGAATTGCCCATGCCGCCACGCCTTTCGACAAATCCGGCGCGATCACGGTTGATGAAGCCGAAGTTCGCATTAACGGCAAGCCGGCTTTGGCCAAGAAGAACGAGGTTGACTATATCGATGTCTCGACTAACCAGGCTTTCTCGATCGCTACTTCGCTTATTCCTTTCTTGAATCACGATGATGCCAACCGCGCTCTCATGGGTTCAAACATGCAGAAGCAGGCGACACCTTGCTTAGTTCCGGAAGCGCCTTTCGTAGCAACCGGCATCGAAGCGGCCGCCGTCGTTAATACCGGCCGCTTGGTTATTGCCCCGGAGGACGGCGAAATTACAGCCGTCGATGCTAAGAAGCTCGTCTTCAAATCTTCTAAGACGAACAAGAGCCACGAATACAATCTTGTTCTTTTCTCCCGAACTAACGGCTTTACGTCTTTCCATCAACGTCCGATTGTCTCGGTTGGTGATAAGGTCAAGAAAGGCGACATTCTCGTTGACACTTCAACTTCCGATCAGGGTCAGATCGCTCTCGGTCACAACGCTCTCGTCGCTTTCATGTCCTGGTCCGGTTCCAACTACGAGGACGCTATTATTCTTTCGGAAAGAGTCGTCAAGAACAGCAAGTGGAGTTCGGTTCATATTGAGGAGTTCGTGGTCAATGTCCGCGATACCAAACTCGGTCCGGAAGTGACGACTTGCGACATCCCCAACGTCGGCGAAGCCAAGCTCAAGAATTTGACCGAAGAAGGAATAGTCCGGATCGGCGCCGAAGTCAGACAAGGAGACATTCTAGTCGGTAAAATTTCTCCCAAGGGCGAGACTCAATTGACTCCGGAGGAAAGATTGCTCCGCTCGATCTTCGGCGAGAAAGCCCGCGATGTCAAGGATACCTCGAAGCGAATGGAGAACGGCAAGCGCGGCCGGGTCATTTCCGTCAAAGTTTTCTCACGCGAGAAGGGCGACAAGCTGGAGTCTGGAATTATCAAGAAAATTTATATTGAAGTGGCCCAGGTTCGTAATATTTCCGTCGGTGACAAGATGGCCGGACGCCACGGTAACAAGGGTGTTATCTCTAAGATCTTGCCGGAAGAGGATATGCCGTATATGGAAGATGGAACGCCGATTGACGTCATCCTGACCCCACTCGGCGTGCCTTCTCGTATGAACCTCGGTCAGATTCTGGAATTGCACCTCGGTTTGGCTGCTAACACTTTGGGTTATCAAGCGATCGTCCCACCTTTCACTGGTGCGACTGATGCCGAGATCAAAGAAGAATTGGTCAAAGCCGGTTTCGACAAGTCGGGGAAGATGCTCCTTCGTGATGGCCGGACAGGCGAGCATTTCGAGCAACCAGTAGCCGTCGGTTATATGTACATCATGAAGCTGCATCACATGGTCGAAGATAAGATTCACATGCGTTCGATCGGTCCCTACTCACTTATCACCCAGCAGCCTTTGGGTGGTAAAGCTCAAGGTGGAGGCCAGAGATTCGGAGAAATGGAAGTCTGGGCCCTCTTGGGCCATGGTGCGGCTTACACGCTTCGCGAAATTCTGACGGTTAAGTCCGACGATATCGTTGGCCGTTCTCAGACCTTTGACTCGATTGTTAAAGGCGAAAAACTCCGCGCTCCCAATCTTCCGGCTTCCTTCAATGTTCTTCTGAAGACGCTCCGCGGTTTGGCTTTGAATGTGGAATTGGCGAATCGGGCACCTGTTGTCGAGGAGTAGTATGCAAGAATGCGAATAGTGAGACATCTATTTATATTATGCATACTAAAAATACGAATATGAAAAATTCTATTAATCACTCTCAGTTGACAACCTACAAGAAAGGCGCGGTCTTCCAGTTGGCAATTGCAATTATTGCTCTCGTCGTTGGTGGTATTTATTTCGCAACTAAGAACTATTCCGGCCAAGGTCCAAATATGGTTGAGTCGGAAAAGAATCTAGAGCCAGCGATTACACCTATTTCGTACAGTGTCAAAGCGACTCCGATTCCGACTTCAAATACCAAGGTCAATCCAGTTGTTACAGTCCTGTCGCCGAACGGAGGAGAAAACATCCGCATCGGCGGAACATATAAGATTTCCTGGAATGTGACAGGCAATTTACCCAAGGGATATTGGACGATTGTAGCGATGGATAATCCAATGGGCGCTGAAGTAGGTATTTCTTCTTCAACTGCCACTTCTCTAAATTGGAAAATAGAAAAATACAAAGTTACTGGCGATCTTTTGGGCGATATGGATACAGGACCGCACAAGATTTATGTGAGCATTTATGATAGTCGTCCTTGTTATGGCTTCTGTGTAGATCCAGCTACGGCCAAGGGGAAATTAATAGCCAGTGATTCGAGCGACAATTACTTCAACATTGTGGCGGCAGCTACTCCGGTTCCAGCCAACCTCCTCAGGGTTTGCCCGAGGTCAAAGATATCTAATCTGATGCCTGTGGCGGTTGATGTTGATGTACCAAACAACAACCCTCCTTCGGTGTACTTCGTGCTTGATAATGGAGGCAGGCGGGAACTGACTGAATTTGACCTTGACTGGGTTTCGGCAAACTGTATCGTCGAAGAGGTAAAAGTTTATTAGAAGGATATTAATTAACAGCCGCGATACTAACATTAACTTTAATAACATGACCGCAATCATTAATACCAAAAAGCCCATTGACCCGACCCAGTTCGACCTGGTTCGCTTGACTTTGGCCTCGCCAGAGAAGATCATCGACTGGTCTTACGGAGAAGTGACCAAGCCGGAGACTATCAATTACCGAACTCAACGATCGGAGAAAAGCGGCCTTTTCGATGAACGAATTTTCGGACCGGATCGGGACTTTGAATGTTATTGCGGCAAATATCGCGGCATCCGCTACAAGGGCATCGTCTGCGAGAAGTGCGGCGTCGAGATCACTCGCTCGATTGTCCGTCGCGAGCGCATGGGTCATATCGAATTGGCTTCGCCTGTCTCTCATATCTGGTTCCTTAGGAGCGTTCCTTCAAGGATCGGCCTTATTCTCGGTATGACCACGGCTGATCTTGAAAAAGTCGTCTATTTTGCCGGCTATATCGTCACCAAAGTTAACGAAGGCGAGAAAGAGAAATTCTTGAAAGATCTTGATGCTGAATACAAGAACAAAGTCAAAACCGCTAACGATGACAAGACTAAGGAAGCTTTGAAGGATTTGGTCGTGACCGCTCGTAAAGAAATCGAGAGCTTGACGGAAGGGTTTGTAATGGACGAGGCGAGTTACCACAAATACGCCATCAAGTACGGTTCGATCTTCGATGCCGGCATTGGTGCCGAAGTTGTCTATGAACTTTTGAAGAAAGTTGACCTGGTCAAACTCCAGGCCGAGCTTGTTAAAGAGTATGATGTGGCTGGAGCAGCTGATCGCGAGAGACTAGCCAAGCGTCTTTCCTTGGTCAAACAGATGATCAAATCCAAAGTTCGTCCGGAGTGGATGTTCTTGGTCCGTATTCCGGTTATCCCGCCGGGACTTCGTCCCATGGTTGCCCTTGATGGCGGACGTTATGCTACCTCCGATGTTAACGATCTTTATCGTCGCGTCATCAACCGCAACAATCGTCTTTTGAAACTTAATGAAATTCATGCTCCGGAAGTCATTCTCCGAAATGAGAAGCGTATTCTCCAGGAAGCCGTTGATGCCCTGATCGACAACTCTATTCGCCACAGCTCTTCGGCTGGAGCCGCCGCTGCCGCCGCTCAAAAAAGAGCCCTGAAATCTCTTTCCGACGGACTAAAGTCCAAGCGCGGTCTTTTCCGCCAGAACCTTCTTGGTAAGCGTGTCGACTACTCTGGCCGTTCGGTTATCGTCGTCGGTCCGGAACTCCGTCTCGATCAATGCGGTTTGCCTAAGCACATGGCTTTGGAACTTTTCCGACCTTTCGTTATTTCAGGACTTTTGAAGAAAGAATTCGCTTACAATATCCGCGGCGCTAACCGCTTGATTGACGATCAGTCTCGGGAAGTCTGGGAAATCTTGGAAGAAGTTATCAAGGGTAAATATGTTCTCTTGAACCGCGCTCCAACTTTACACCGCCTTGGTATTCAGGCGTTCCAGCCGATTCTTATCGAAGGTAATGCTATCCAGGTCCACCCGCTCGTCTGTACGGCTTTCAACGCCGACTTCGACGGTGACCAGATGGCCGTTCACGTCCCGCTTTCTGATGAAGCTCAGATGGAAGCTAAGATGATCATGGCTTCCGACAAGAATATTTTGAAGCCTGGTAACAATGATCCGACCGTCGTTGCTAAGATGCTTGATATCGTTCTTGGCTGTTTCTGGGTTACCAAGATCATTGACGGCGCGCCCGGCACGGGTAAGTATTTCGAGTCGCCGGAGACAGCTGTCTTGGCTCATAGTTTCAAGAGCATCGATCTCCGAGCCAAGGTTAAAGTCTTGGCTCCAGAAACCAAGAAGTATGCCAAGTTCAATGGTGGACTTTTTGAGACTACCGCTGGTCGTATTCTCCTTAACAATGTCTTGCCGGAAGATTATCCTTTCATTAACGAAGAAGTTGGCCGCAAATATCTCGGCCAAATCATCGACGATATGATCAATCTCCTTGGGGCCGACAAGGTTGCGCCGATCCTCGATCGGATCAAGACCTTCGGCTTCGGCTACGCTACTATTTCCGGAACGACTTGGGGCATTGACGACATTATGGTTCCTGATGCTAAAAAGGCTATCGTCGCCAAGGGCAAAGCTCAAGCCGACATCGTCAGCCGCCAGTTCGAAGAAGGACTTCTCACCGAAGAAGAAAGAGTCCGTAAACATATCGAAATCTGGCAGAGAGCCAAGGGTGAAGTGGAGAAAACTATTCCGGCCTCGCTCGACAAGAAGGGCTCAGTCTACGACATGATCACTTCCGGTGCTCGAGGTTCGCTTTCCCAGATTACCCAAATGGTCGGTATGAAAGGTTTGATCTCCTCGGTTTCCGGAGAGATTATCGAGTTTCCAATTCTTTCTTGTTCCAAGGAAGGTCTAACTCCGATTGAATATTTCATTACGACCCATGGTTCTAGAAAGGGTTTGACCGACACCGCTCTTAACACGGCCAAGGCCGGTTACCTGACCCGCAAGCTCTTCGTTGTGGCTCAAGACGTTGTTGTTTCCGAAGAAGATTGCGGCACCAAAGACAGTATTATTATCAGGAAGCAGACCGCTTCCGGCATGGCTATTCCGCTCTCCAAGAACATTCGCGGCCGTTTGATCGCTGAGGATATTCTTTCTGCCGATGGCAAAGTCCTCTTTGAGAAGGGTCATCTCCTTTCAAAGCAAGATGCTCTCAAAGTCGAGGAAGTCGGGATTACCGAAGTCAAAGTCCGTTCGCCGCTTTCTTGCAAAACCATCCGTGGTGTTTGCGCCAAATGTTACGGTCTCGACCTCGGTAAGAACGGTTTGATTGCTCTTGGCGAAGCGGTTGGTACGATTGCCGCTCAAGCCATCGGCGAGCCTGGTACCCAGCTTACAATGAGAACTTTCCACGCCGGTGGCGCCGCTTCCCAAGGCGGAGACATTACTTCCGGTCTGCCGCGCGTCGAGGAAGTCTTCGAGAAGCGCCGTCCCAAGAATCCGGCCGTGGTCGCTACTGTTGATGGTGTCGTAACTGGCTTCAAGGATCTAGGTAAAGAAAAGACCATCTTCGTTATTCCAGAAATTGAAGACAAGAGCAAAGCGCCCAAGAAGGGAAGCGAGATTGAATACACCTTCCCGTATCGTCGCACTACCTTGGTTAAGGTTGGCGATAAGGTCAAGAAAGGTCAGCTTCTCACGGACGGCTCAGCCGACATTGACGAGGTCTTCGAATATGGCGGAGAAGAGCGAGCCAAGGAGTATGTTATTACCGAGGTTGGAAAGATCTACGAACTTCAAGGCGAGACCGTTTCCCGTAAGCACATTGAACTTATCGTTAAGCAAATGTTCAGCCGTCGTAAGATTATCGATGGTGGTGATACCAATCTCTCTGAAGGTATGATTATCGACGACATCCAGCTTTCCGAGGAAAATGCAGCGGCCAAAGAAGCCGGCGGCCAAGTGGCCAAAGCTGAGAAGTTGGTCATGGGTATTACCGAGACCTCTCTTTCTCGAAAGAGCTTCCTCTCGGCTGCCTCCTTCCAGCATACAACGCGCGTTCTTATCTCTAATGCCGTTCGAGGAGCCGAAGATGACCTCACTGGTCTTATGGAAAATGTAATCATCGGTCGCCTAGTCCCGGCAGGTTCCGGTTTCAGCGGTTCGCCCAAGAAGGCTATGATTGCGGCCATGGGGGAGCCGGTTGTGGAGGCAGCGGGGGAGTAGGAAAGGAAAGTTAAAAGTACAAAGGTAAAAGGCAAAAATTAAGGTAAAAAGTTTAGAATTAAAAAAGTATTCAAAAGACCGTTCTCTGAAAAATCAGGGGCGGTTTTTTGTCTACGGATGTCGGACATCCGGCGTGAGACTGTGGATAACTTCCCTTTTTGACTCTTGACAATACCCCCAGGGGGTATATGATAGAGCAATGAAAGCAATCAAACCAAAACTTATCCGTAGGCTCAAGATTATCGAAGGTCAGGTTCGCGGTCTCCAGGAGATGGTCGAGAACAATGTTTACTGCATCGATGTTATTACCCAGACCTCGGCCGTGAAGCAGGCCTTGGCCGGCATCGAGGATACAATCATGGAGAACCATTTGAATACTTGCGCGGCTGATCAGATGCAAAAGGGCAAGGCCAAGAAAGCCGCAGAGGAAATTCTCAAGGTTTATCGGTTAAAGAGGAAATAAAATGCACAAACAAATTTACAGGGTAAAAGGAATGCATTGCGCTTCGTGCGCCGGTATTATAGAAAGAACCTTCAAGAAAACGGAGGGCGTCCAAGCCGTGGAGGTTAATTACGGCACAGAGACCGCCAAAGTCACTTTTGATAAAACCAAAACCAATCCGCAAGATCTCTCCAAGAAAATAGAAAAACTGGGCTATTCTCTGGATTTGAATGAAGCTTCTATGGCTGAAGGTGCCATGACTATGAATATGTCACCGGACGAGCATGCGAGTCATTTAGGTCTTAATCAATCCAAGAAAGAAAAACTGGCTGAAGTGTCTCAAATGAAGACTTTAGTGATTTCTGCTATCCCTTTGGCTGTTATCAGTGTCTTTGTGATGGTCTGGGAAACTCTGGCGCAGTTTGGATATGCTCCGGAAATGTCTCTCACTTTGGAAGAATTTTTCCATCATCTCCTGCCTCTTTTGGCTACATATATTCTATTTGTTGTCGGCAAGCCTTATCTTCTCGGTTTTTACCGCTTCCTGCGCTACGGCAAGGCCAATATGGACACGCTTATCGGCATCGGGACCGTGGCCGCCTACCTCTATAGTTTTGCCGTGACCGCTTTCGAGGAAGTTCTCGCGCCTTTCATCAATGTTGATCAGACCTATTATGATGTGACGATTGTTGTTATTACTTTCATCGCTCTCGGCAAGTATCTGGAAGCCCGCTCGAAGATCAAAACGGGCGATGCTATTGAGAAGCTTCTCAACCTCCAGGCCAAGACCGCCTTGGTTATCCGCGACGGCAAGGAGATTGAGATTTCAGTCAATGAAGTTAAGCACGGCGATTCAATTATAATAAAGCCCGGAGCGAAAATTCCGGTTGACGGTTTGATCACGGACGGTTCATCGTTTGTGGATGAATCAATGGTCACGGGTGAACCCATGCCGGCCGAGAAAATGATTAACGACAGCGTCGTGGCCGGAACGATCAATACCAGCGGATCTTTCACCTTCAAAGCAACCAAAGTCGGCTCGGAAACTTTGCTGGCGCAAATTATTAAAATGGTTGAAGAAGCCCAGGGAAGCAAAGCCCCAATTCAAGCGCTTGCCGATAAAATCTCCTCTATTTTTGTACCCATCGTCCTGGTAATAGCGTTTCTCACCCTCGGAGCCTGGCTCATCATCGGTTCGCAATATCTCGGATTCTCTCAAGCTTTGTCCTTCGGTCTGGTCTCATTTGTGGGAATATTAGTCATCGCTTGTCCTTGCGCTCTGGGCTTGGCCACGCCCACCGCCATCATCGTGGGAGTGGGCAAAGGCGCCAAAGAGGGGATTCTCATCAAAGACGCGGCCACCTTGGAGAAACTTCATAAGGTCGATACGGTTATCGTTGACAAGACAGGGACGATCACGATCGGCAAACCGACTTTGGTGGATATAAAAAATTTCTCAGGCTTGAAAGACGAAGAGTTTATTTCAATATTAGCCTCGCTTGAAAAAAAGTCGGAGCATCCTATCGCGAACGCGATTGTCAATTATGCCAGTGGGCGCCAAGGTCTTAATGGATCCGAAGATAAACAAACCTCACTTGGAAGTGAAATAGCTTTCGAAGAGGTCACAAATTTTGAAGGTCTTCAAGGTAAAGGCTTGCGAGGTACTGTTAAAGGCATCGAATACTATGCCGGCAATGTGAAGCTTGTGGAAGATCTCGGCTTAGCTTTTGACAAAAAGGTTATCGAGCAATTTACCTTGCAGGGCAAAACTCCGGTTATTCTGGCCACCAAAGAAAAAGTTCTGGGTTTCGTCATGGTAGCCGACGAAGTCAAAGCGCAATCGAAGCAAGCCGTGATAGATCTGCATAAACTTGGAATAAAGGTCGTGATGCTGACCGGCGATGATGAAAAAGCCGCCAAGTATATTGCCTTTCTGGTTGGTATCGATGAGGTGGTCGCCCATGTTTTGCCGCAGGACAAATTAGCCAAGATCAAGGATCTCCAAGATCAGGGCCGCATCGTGGCCATGGCTGGCGACGGGGTCAATGACGCTCCGGCTCTGGCGCAGGCGGATGTCGGCATTGCCATGGGTACGGGTACCGATGTGGCCATCGAATCGGCCGGCATCACGCTCCTCGGTGGCGATATTTCCAAACTAGTCAAAGCCATCAGGCTTTCCAAGATCACCATGCGGGGTATCAAACAAAATCTCTTCTGGGCCTTCATCTACAATATCATCGGCATTCCTTTGGCGGCGGGGGTCTTCTATCCGGTCTTCGGCTGGCTCTTGAGTCCGGTCTTCGCCGGCATGGCCATGGCCTTTTCGAGTGTGAGCGTGGTGGGGAACTCTCTTAGGATCAAAACAAAAAAGCTATAGAATTATTATCATTCTTAGGCCAGCTTGCGAGTGATAATAGTTATCGGTGAAAAAACAATGACCAAACCAGAACAAAAATACACTTTCCATATCCGCGGTATGCATTGCCAAGCTTGCGTTCTTTTGACGGAAAGCGAGCTTGGTGATTTACCTAATGTAAGCTATGTCAAATCGAGTTTGGTTAGTCATACAGTTGAAATTGTCGGTGATTTTGGAGGCAAGGAAAATGTTAAGATTGCGGAAGAGTTGACTATTCCTTTGAAGAAACACGGATACACTATTTCAACCGAGCGGTTTGATTTTGTAGCTAGCGAAGAACAAGTCAGGAAAAGTAAATGGTCTGATTTTAAATTCGCCTTGCCGATTGCCTTTGGTTTTGCCCTGCTGTTTTTTCTCCTGCAGAAGCTGGGTATTGTGAACCTTATCGGCTCGGGCCAAGTCACTTACGGCACCGCTTTCTTCATCGGTATCATCGCCTCGCTCTCAACTTGTATGGCGGTCGTGGGCGGCTTACTGCTTTCCATGTCGGCTACATTTGCTAAAGAAGATTTCTCAGAGCAGACCTCGCCTAGTGATTTCTCAGCACTTTCCTACAGGAAAGTGGTTGCGGGAGAGGATAGCGGCGTCAAGACCGACAAAGCGAATGATCAGCATCTTAATGGTGCCCAGATCAAGATGAAAAAAGGTAAATACGCTCCGCACTTCATGTTTCATATCGGCCGTCTGGTTTCCTTCTTTATTCTTGGCGGCGTGATCGGAGCCATTGGTTCGGCTTTTACTCTGAATGCCTCGGCCACTTTTATTTTGAGCCTGATTATCGGCCTGGTAATGCTTATCCTAGGCATTAACCTTCTCGATGTTTTCCCTTGGGCCAAAAGATTCCAGCCGGCCATGCCCAAGTTTATTGGCAAGTACGCCCATGGTGTTTCAAAGTTTAACCACTCACTGACTCCGTTACTTGTTGGAGTCGCGACCTTCTTCTTGCCTTGCGGTTATACGCAGTCGATGCAGCTCTACAGCCTGACGACGGGTAATTTCCTGACGGGCGCTTTGACTATGCTAATTTTCGCTCTGGGAACTTTGCCGGTTCTGGCTTTGGTGAGTTTCAGTTCATTTCGGATCAAAAATAGTCACCGGTCCGGTATCTTCTTCAAGAGCGCCGGTCTGATTGTTATCCTTTTCGCTCTCTTCAATATTATAAATAGTTTGGTAGTCGTCGGCCTGATCCCGCCGGTTTTTAATTTCTAGTATAATGAAAATATGAAAGCTACATTAATATCAATTCTGGTCGCGCTGGTCCTCATCGGAGGAGCCTTGTTTTTTACGAGTGATAGCAGAACAAGCCAGTCCCAAAACTCGGACCAAAACGCGGCCGCCAATGGTAACAATGTGACGGTTGTGGACGGCAAGCAAATTATCGAGATCACGGCCCGCGGCGGCTACCAGCCTCGCAAAAGTCTGGCCCAAGCCGGTCTACCTACCGTTATTCGCTTTAACACTTCAGGTTCCTTCGACTGTTCGTCTTCGGTCCGGATTCCCAGTCTCAATGTTTCCAAGCTCCTGCCGGCCACTGGCAACACGGATATCGATATCGGCTCGCCTCAAGCGGGGACTTTGCAGGGCATGTGCGGTATGGGGATGTATCGGTTCGAAGTGGCGTTTGAGTAATTATTTGACCATGTCGGGCATGGTCGAAGCCTTAACTTGTAGCAAAAAAGCCGCGGTTGGGCGGCTTTCGCGATTGGGAATTGGTAGATTCATTTGGCTACCTTTTCCCCGATGAAGTGCTGCATTGTCCTTGGGCCATGCGGCCCGTAATGGACGATGGCGTACCCATAGGTCACACGATCGCCGGTGATCCAGCCGTCCCTTTCGGTTAGGATGTGACGGCTCTGGCTATCTTCGAGCTTGAGGGTAATCTGCCAGATCCTACCGGGTTCGACCGTAGTCACGGTCGTGACTGTTGCTGGAATTGATTCCCATGTTATTTTTGGAACGGTCGAGGCCCATTCCAGGAAGTCATGGTTCGCTTTAGACTCGTAGTATCTTCCTATTCCCCATATCATGCCGCCTCCGCCTACAGATATCGTCAGTATGACGATCCCACAATATACACCGTATAGGTTCTTTTTCATGTTTTCCGAATCTGCCTGATCCACAGCATTTGTGAATCCCTGGCAGTCTGCCGAAAACTTAGCATATATACTAGTGAGTTGTCAAGTATACAAACCTCGCCCATAAACCTATAATTAGAGCCAATGCAACAGGACCTACTCAAAAAGATTGACGATCTTAAATCGGAGATCGTGAAGCATGGGGCTCTTGATTTGGCTTTGGCCAAGAATATCGATGAATGGTATCGAATCGAATTGACCTACACCTCGAACGCCCTTGAAGGTAATACGTTGTCTCGTCAGGAAACGGCCTTGGTGGTCGAGAAAGACATCAGCATCGAAGGTAAACAATTGAGGGAACTTATCGAAGCCAAAAATCACGCGGAGGCGGTTGAATTCATAAAAAAGTTTGCTCAGGATAATAAGAAATTAAGCGATATTAGTTTGGCTGTTATTCTAGATATTCACAGGATTCTGCTTCAAAAAAACGACGATACTAACGCCGGCCGGTTGAGGACCGTACCGGTGCGAATTGCCGGTTCGACTTCCATCATGCCCAATGCGGCATCCGTGCCAAAATTGATGGAAGAATTTATTGAGTGGTTGAAAAATATCAAAGATCATCCGGTTTCAGTTGCTGTTGAAGCTCATTATCGTTTTGTTTCCATTCATCCTTTTACTGATGGTAATGGTCGAACCGCCCGCCTTTTGCTCAATCTTATCTTGATGCAAAATGATTATCCTCCCGTTATTATTCATCCAGAAGACAGAAGAGTCTATGTCACTTCCTTGGAAAAAGCTCAAACAGGTGGAAGTAAAGAAGATTATGAGAAGTTCACGCTGGAGGCGGTTTTGAAGTCAGCGGAAGGGTATTTGAAGTCGATTAAGTAAAAGCGGGTATGGTAATGATTCCCCCTTTGAAAAAGGGGGTGCCCAAAGGGCGGGGGATTTTTGACCATGTCCGACATGGTCAAAAAAGCCGCGGTTGGGCGGCTTTCGCGATGGTGGATAAGAGGTTTCATTTGACCTTTTCTCCGATGAAGTGCTGCATCGTTACTTTGGCGGGCTATATGAGAAGCCGAAAACCAAAGCAACCCAGATAGATTCCCGGTACCACCGTAGTGACGAATTTCGTAAGGACGACCAATAGTGATTTCGGAAGCGGTCCATCGGTACAGACCGCCCATAGGAATCCCGCTGTCACCATCGCAAGTGCCACAATCAGAGAAAGGGCACCTATGAACTTGATTGGAAAAGTTATAATGGTTACCAAGAGAACCGCGAGCGCGGCGAGCAGACATGCTATTTTAAACATAAATCCTCCAAGGCCTCAACCTCCAAGCTGTTCTTGGTCAAAAAGGCTATTGTTCGGTTTCTAAAAAATAGATTAGCACCGGACTCGTAAACTATCAATACCTTTATACTTAATCTCTTTTCCTCTATACTTCACCTATGTCCCGCACCACCGTCGAAGAAATCAAGGCCCGGATACCGATAGAGGAGCTTGTGGCCTCCTATGTCAAGCTGGAGAAAAGCGGCCGGTCTTATAAAGCCCGCTGTCCTTTTCATAATGAAAAGACCGCTTCGTTCTTTATTTCGCCGGAAAGGGGCGGTTACTACTGTTTCGGCTGCGGAGCCAAAGGCGATATTTTTTCTTTTGTCGAGCAGTTCGAAGGGCTCGATTTCAAAGGAGCGCTCAAGGTCTTGGCCGAAAAAGCCGGCGTACCTTTGGTTGTAGATCAGAAAGCGGACAGTGAAAAAGACAAGCTTTTCGCCATTATGGAAGAAGCGTCTAAATACTTCGAAGATCAATATGGCCGTTCCAAGGAAGCTCAGGATTATATCAAGGGGCGGGGAATTAGTCCCGAAACGCGAGTCACTTTTCGGATCGGCTGGGCGCCGGAAGGTTGGAGAAATCTTTTGGAATACTTGAAAAAGAAAGGCTGGAGCGAGATCTTTATAGAGAAGGCGGGACTTATTAAAAGAAAAGAGTCTGATGCTGTCATTCCCGCGAAGACAAATTACAGATCAACAACATCTAGCAGTGTCATTCCCGCGAAGGCGGGAATCCAGGGTGTAACCAAAACATCTGGATTGAGTGGTTCAATCCTGGATCCCCGCCTTCGCGGGAATGACAACGCATCAAATTTCTATGACCGTTTCCGCGGACGGATCATTTTCCCCATAACCGACTCCAGCGGTCGAGTCGTCGCTTTCACCGGACGGATCCTCAAAGATGACGGCCAGTCCGCCAAATATTTGAACAGTCCCGAAACGCCCATTTTTACCAAATCCCAGATTCTCTTCGGCCTCGATAAAGCCAAAAGCGAAATCCGCCGCCTCGGTTATTCCATCCTCGTCGAAGGGCAGATGGATCTCGTCCTTTCCCACCAAGCCGGGATGAAAAACGCCGTGGCCGCATCCGGTACCGCTCTGACCGATCAGGCTCAGGGCGAGAGTGGCGTTGTTTCCAATTTGGGCATGGTTAGGCGTTTGGCTCCCAACATGATCATTGCCCTTGATTCCGACAAGGCCGGCCGTACAGCCGCTATGAGGGCTGTGGCGGCTACAGCACTCTCTATGGGTATGTCAGTCAAGATTGCCGATATAGAAGGCGGCAAAGATCCGGCCGATCTTATTCTCAAAAACCCTGAAGATTGGAAAAATGTGCTTAAGAATGCCAAGCATGTCATCGAATTTGAGCTTGGCAATATCCTCAGAGAAGTGACCGATCCTCACAAATTGCCCAAGGTCGTTCAAGAGAGAATTTTTCCGTATTTGGCCAGGATTGACAGTGAAATGGACAAAGCCTATTTCGTGAAGATTATTGCCGAGAAAACCAACTTGAACGAGCAGGCGGTGTGGGAGGATTTGAGGAAAACGAAAATAGAACCGTTAAAGAATTCGAATTCTATTTCCTCATCTGTTGGTGTATTTAAGGATGGACAGAGGGCTTTGACAAACGCGCAAAGTAATTCGACGAACTCAAGCAAATCAAATTTGGAACCGCGAAGATTGAGCTCGGGAAATGGTCTCGATCTCATCGAGCGCAGAATGTTCGGTTTGCTTCATCTCATGGAGTCGATCGACCCGGTTTTGGCGGAAGAAAACAGGGAAAAAATCAAGAAAATTGCCCAGGACTCATTTGATCAGAGGCTGAAAAGAATTGAGCCTATGATGGCTGATCTGTCTTTCGAAGCCGAATCATTTTATGGAGCGGAAAAGGATCGTTGGGATATTCATATGAAGGAACTGATAAGCAATTTTGAGGTCGATCTTATCAATCAAGAATTGATTCAAACGATGGGCGCACTCAAAGTCGCAGAAAAAGCCGGCGACCAGGTCAAAGTGGCAGGATTAGCGAAGAAATGCCAGGAACTTTCGGTGCGGAAGGCGGACTTGGGGAAAAAGCTGGGATAAGATTTTGTGAGGCGAGGCCTCGCAAAACCCTTGCTTATTTTCCTAAAATAGTGCAGAATGATGGACTAACAGTAAGAACTCGCTATGCCATGGCATGGCCAAAAAAATGGATTATAACAACAAAAGAGGCGGTGATTTCAAAAGAGGGGGCTTTGGCGGACATAAAGGCGGCGGTTCGAGATTCGGTGGTGGTAATAGAGAGATGACAATGCATGAAGCTATTTGCGCCGATTGTCATAAACCTTGCCAGGTCCCTTTCCGGCCGACCAATGATCGTCCTGTCTATTGCCGCGATTGTTTCGCCAAGCACGGCGGTCCCGAGAAGTCTCGATTTAACGATGCGCCCAGGAAGGACTTCAGTAATAATTCGCGCCCCCAGTTTAATTCGCAATCTCCATCCAATTCGAACGCTTCTTCCAATTTTTCAAATAAAGGAAACGATGAAATTAAGAAGCAATTGGAGTACATGAATACTAAGTTGGATAACCTTATAAAGGTCGTTAAGGAAATGACTGCCAAGGAAACGCCGATTGAAGTTGTTTCAGAACCGGAAGTCAAGGAAAAAGCTAAGAAGGGAACTGATAAGAAGGGTAAGGTTAAGAAAACTAAGTAGATCGGGATAGTTTAAGAGCTCGCAATCCTGTAGCTTTTTAAGCCCCGAGAATATTCCGCGCCCAATGTACAGTTTGCATTTGCATCAGTTCCTTTCTTAAGATACAATATTGCCAACCTGCAAATCACTATGAAAAAAACAAAAAAAGCGGCCCCCAAGGCTCGTAAGTCTTCTCGCAATACTGGCAAGAAGAAAGCTTTTCGCATTAAAAACAATCCACCCAAGAAGTCTTCGGCAAGCAAAGCCTCGACTGGATCTAAGCCAAGATCCAAGGAAGAGAAACTTAAGGATTTTGAGTTAAAGGCCAACAAACTTATCCAGAAGGGTCGTGATCGCGGTTTCGTAACTTATGACGAGATTCTCAAGGAATTTCCCCAGATCGAGAACGATATCATTTTTCTCGACGATCTTTATAGCAAACTCGTAACCGCCAATGTCGATGTTCTCGAAGGTGGTGGCCTTCTCGAAGTTGAAGATCTGACGGCCAAGAAAGCCTCGCCTCATCTCTCTCGTAATCCTGATTCGGCTTACGATTCTATTCAGATGTATCTGAAAGAGATCGGTCAGTACCCGCTCATCAATGCCGGTCAGGAGAAAGATTTAGCCAAAAGAATTTTGGCCGGAGATCTCGAAGCCAAAAACATTCTGGCTAAAGCCAACCTCCGCTTGGTCGTTTCAATCGCCAAGAAGTACGTTGGCCGCAGTCCCGACTTAACCCTTCTCGATCTCATCCAAGAGGGCAACCTTGGTCTTTTCCGAGCCGTCGACAAGTTCGACTGGACAAAGGGTTTCAAATTCTCAACCTACGCTACCTGGTGGATCCGCCAGGCGATTACACGAGCTTTGGCCGACCAGTCAAGGACGATCCGCGTGCCGGTCCATATGGTTGAAACCATCGCCAAATACAAACAAGTTGTTCGCCGTTTGAGCAACGATCTTGGCCGCGAGCCTCTGGCTGACGAGATTGCTATGGAAATGGACATGGATGTCGAGAAGATTTACCAGATCGAGAAGATCGAACAGGACGTCGTTTCTCTGGAAAGCCCGGTCGGCGACGATAGCGACGATGGTAAGTCCACTCTTCAGGATTTCATTCCGGACGACAAGATCCTTTCGCCCGATCAGGAATCTTCTCGCCGCATTCTTCGTGACCAAGTCAATCAGGTTCTTGGCGATCTTTCCGAGAAGGAAAGGAAGATCTTGGAAATGCGCCATGGTCTAAATGACGGTATTACCCATACTCTCGAAGAAGTCGGCCGCGAATTTGGCGTCACCCGCGAACGTATCCGCCAGATCGAAGCCAAGGCTCACGAAAAGATCAGGCAGCACGAAAACATAAATCGACTTAAAAATTATTAGAGTTTATTAGAGCTAAGAGCTAAGAGCTAGGAGGTAAGAGGTAGGAAGATACTCGAATCTTGCTGTGAAAAACAAGAAGTTTTTTCATCTTCTTAGCTCCTAGCTCTTACCTCCTAGCTCCTGCATTTTTGCCTTCTGATTGCGCTTCTACTCAAAAACCTTATAATCAAACGATGTCCGATCCTAAAACAAGTCAGGAATTCGAGAAGCTTTATGGCGTCTTGAATGAGTCTCAGAAGAAAGCGGTCGAGGCCATCGAAGGCCCCGTTATGGTTATTGCCGGCCCGGGAACGGGCAAGACAACGATTCTAACCTTGAGAATTGCCAATATCCTTTCGAAAACCGACACCGCTCCCGAGAACATCCTGGCTTTAACCTTTACGGAGTCCGGCGCTTATGCCATGCGCCGCAAGCTTCTTGAAATTATCGGGCCGGCCGCTTACCGAGTTAATATCAAGACCTTCCATGGTTTTGCCGAAAGTGTTATCCAAGAAAACCCTGACTATTTTCCCAGAATTATCGGCTCGAAGATTATTACCGAAGCGGAGCAAATTAAGATCATTGAAGAAATTATCAATTCACCGGAGGTTAATCTTCTTAGGCCTTATGGCGACCCCGGTTATTATGTCCGTTCGGTCTTGAGGGAAATAAGCATCCTTAAGAGGGAAAATATTTCGCCAGATGATTTGAAGAATAGTGTAAAAGGTTTTAAAGCC
>Ga0172379_10004588_pt1 | contig 20175 bp, 23 predicted proteins | sample GrowelOW334metaG_FD_119756 | JGI IMG/M metagenome (GOLD analysis project Ga0172379, IMG submission 119756) | Groundwater microbial communities from an aquifer near a municipal landfill in Southern Ontario, Canada - Groundwater well OW334 metaG | ecosystem: Environmental > Aquatic > Deep...
ATAAACATTGTTGTGACTCACCAAAATATTAACAATATTTGGGGAGAGAGAGTTATAGTTACTGATAAGTCACCAAAAGAGGTTTTACGAATACTTGAAGAAAAGGGTTTTAAGGAAGTTTTTATTGCTGGCGGCGGGAAAATTAATAGCTCTTTTATAAAGGAGGGGTTGATTGATGAAATTTATTTAGATGTTGAACCAAAAATACTCGGAAAAGGTATTCAGCTTTTTTCACCCGAAGATTTTGAATATGATCTTGAGTTATTGGAAGTTAATAAATTAAATGAGAATACAATTCAACTTCACTATAAAGTTAAAAAATGAAAAATGCTTTGATTTTGCATGGGACTTGGGGTAATCCTGAAGAAAACTGGTTTAGATGGCTAGAAACTGAGCTCACAAAGAAAGGTTACAAGGTTTGGGTTCCAGATTTGCCTGAAGCTGATAAACCTGATATCCCCAGATATAATAAGTTTATCTTTGATAAGTGGCAATTTGATTCTGATTCAATTTTAATTGGTCATTCCTCTGGAGCAGTAGCAATTTTGGGGTTATTACAAGAATTGTCTGATAATGTGATGGTGGATAAGGCAATTTTAGTGGCTGGGTTTAAGGATGATTTAGGGATTAAGGCGGTTAAAAAGATGTTTGAATACCAATTTGATTGGGACAAAATTAAAAGACATTCTAAGAAATTTATTTTTATTCATTCAGATAATGATCCTCATGTGCCGAAAGAACACGGAGAGTTCTTACAAGAAAAATTAGACGGAGAATTAGTAGTACTGCCAGGCCAAGGCCATTTTAGCGTGAGTACTGCCGGAGAAAAATATAAACAATTTCCAGAACTGTTGAAATATATTTATGATCGGTAATATTTTAGTTTTTGGGGATAGTCTTGCTAATGGTGAATGGGATCCTGAAGGGGGTTGGGCAGCCAGACTTAGAAAAGTTGTTGATCAAAAGGTGATTGCTACCAAAAGAGAGTTTTGGTACTCAATGTTTAATCTGGGGATAGGGGGAGATGATACAGATAAACTGTTAGGAAGATTCGAGTTTGAGGCTAAAGAGCGAATTTTTAAGGGTGAAGAGACGGTGTTTCTTTTAACAATAGGGATAAATGATAGTTTAGTTAATAATAAAACTTTCCAGCCTGAAGTTTCTACAGAAAAATTTAGGAGTAATTTAAAGAAGATAATTAATCTTGCTAAAAAATATTCTAAGAAAATTGTTTTTATAGGAACTCTACCTGTGGATGAATCTTTGGTGGACCCGATACCATGGCTCCTGACTCATTCTTATAAAAATGAATTCGTTGAAAAATATAATGAAATTACTAAGGAAGTTTGTAAAGAGGAAGAAGTTGGTTTTGTGGAGATTTATCAAGAAATTATAAAAACTGGATATCAAAAACTATTAGAAGATGGGGTACATGGGAATGCCTTAGGCCACCAGTTTATTTTTGAAACAGTTAGAGATTATTTGGTTGAAAATAACATAATTGATATATAAGCAAGCACGATATTGGTAGATGATGTTAAAATACACTTAGAATGAATTGTGAACTAGAAGGACAAATTATGCCGCTTGATGAATTTGTAGCACTTTATATTAATACTGCTAAAGATAAAAAATGGGATGAGGTTGATGAGAAACTAATTCCTCAAATTACAGAATACAATGGTGATGAAATGGCTAAAAAATTGTTGGCATTTACTGGTAGTAAAAATTCAAATATTAGGGATGGGGTGGCAACAGCTTTTTCTCATCTTGATATTTCAGACTTAGAGGTTGAGGAAAAAGTAATTACAGAGATGAATAGATTTGCCTCTTTTGATAAAAACAAATTTGTTGCTGGTAGGGCTGTTGTTTTTTTAACTTCTTTGGTGCAAAAAGAGGGAACTGCTCCACTTAGACAAAGTGTGCATGAAGCACTTGGTAAATTTAGAGCCAGAGCAGAGGAAAATAATTGGGTATTAATACTTAAAAAAGAAATCACTGAATTAAATACTTTTTTTACTTAGTATATAAATCTGCAGCTTGTCTCAGTTCCTGAACTATTTCTAAAGTATTAGGGCTTAAATTTTTTTCTTTTATCATAAGAATACTTTTTTCAGTGGTGGTGATATCAGTAATGGGATTAAACACTACTTTTGAAATATTAAAAAACCCGTTCTTTATTATTTTAGCAGTAAATTGTTCTTGTTCTTTTTCTCCTGGTTGTTTTTTTGGCCTCCAATTAATTTGAACTGTTTCTCCCTCTGTAGCTAAATATTTAATTTTAAGATATCCCTGTTCCCGGTCTATTATTACTTCCTGATCTACTTTAGGTTTAGTTGCAGTAGAGGTTTTATTATTGAGCAAAAAAATTGCAGTAGGATCCTTAGGAATTTTATCAATGATTTCAAGACGAATTTTATTAAGTTCAGTTAAAAAATAATTATTTTCTTCAGATTCTTCTTCTTTGGCAAATTTATCCAGAATTTTGTGTGCTTCGCTGATATCAACTAATGGAGCTTTTTCTCTATCAGTATCATTACCTTCTAACATAGTTTAGTTGTAGCACTGGTTAAAATGTTTAGCAAGTAGTTTTAGCTAATTAAGGTAATTTTTTGATCAAATCAAGGATAGATGGTAAATTAATAAGTTGGACTTCAGGCTCTAAGGTGATTCCAAATTTCTCCTGAACGTCTTTGACTAAACCTGAGGCGAGTTTTATAAAATCTTCAGTTTTTGCCCCCCCAGTGTTTAAAATTAAGTTAGCATGAGCATCTGAAACTTCCACACCACCAACTTTTCTTCCTTTGGCCCCAATACTGTCTAACAAATAGCCAGCAGTTATTTTACCGTGAACAATTTTATCCTTTGGGATTAGTTTTAAAGATTCCGGTGATAAATTTTCAATTAGGATATTTTTAAAAAAAGATCCAGGGCTTTTACCTTGCCCATATTTTAATTTAGCGCGTTGCTTTAAAATATCTTTCACTTGTGCCTCCAAGGCCTGGCCCTGGAGCTTCACTAGCTTGAAGTGGGCTTCTAAAATAATATATTTATTCTTTTTAAAAATAGAATCACGATAATCAAATTTGCACTGTTTTTTCGTTAAACTAACAATTGCCTTTTTTTCTGGGTCAAAACAAACGACTCTCGTGACATTATCACCAGTAGCTGCTCCATATGCTCCTGCATTACCAAAAATTGCTCCACCAACAGTCCCTGGAATTCCAGCTAATTTTTCTACACCTGATAAATTTTGTTTTGTTGCAATAGAAATTAATTGTGAGAGTAGGGTACCAGTTCCTACTTTTAGTATTTGTCTAAACCCTACAATCCCTTTGATATTATTTTTTATTACCAGCCCAGGAAAACCTTTATCAGAAATTAAAACATTGCTGCCTGAACCCAAGATAAAAAAAGGGATTTTTTTAGCAGTAGCCCAATTTACAGCTTCAATTAATTTTTCAGTAGAAGGAGCATTATAAAAATACTTTGCAGGACCCCCAACTCCAGAGGTATTAAAAGTACTTAAAATAACATTTTTCTGAGTTCTCATATTGGTATTATACCTGAAATATTCTTAAAAACTATTAAGAAACATAATTATCTTGCAATAATTAGAGAAAAATGGTTTAATACCCCTGTCTTATAGTTATTATTCTGAAAAATGGAAATAAAGGAAGTCAGCAAAACAGGATTAAATAGAATAATTTTAGATACGGCTAAATTTAAGTTAGATAGTTTTTTTTGGTTGTGTAAACATAGAAATCGATTAGCCACAGGAATAGAACAAAAAATTTATAACGAAGGTCCTATAACTTTTGATAAATTTATGGGGCCTTGGCTAGATGCTTATTATTCGAATGCTGTGATAGGTAATGATGACGGAAGAATTCCTACTAGTGCTGCTGATTTTTTCCCCCCTCCGGAATATACTCCTGTTTTCGGTTTTACTGTAGCAAAACAAATATTACAATTATGGGAATCTATGGATATGCCTGAAGATTTTCGAGTTGTAGAAATGGGAGCTGGAAATGGAACTTTAGCACATGATATTCTACATGGATTTAAATATTACCAGCGAGCAAAGCAATATAAAAATGATCCATCTGAGAATATTAAATATACTATTGTGGAAAAAAATCCAGTTCTTTTGGCAAAACAAAGTAAACGGTTAGCTGCTTTTTCTGGTCAAATAGATTTGTTACACTCTAGTGCAATAACAATGCCGTTAGAAGATGTTACTGGAATTTTTATTTCTTCTGAACTACCGGATGCTTTTCCTGTTCACTTAGTTAAGAAAGAGGTAGAAGGATGGAAAGAATTATTTGTAGAGATAGGTGATGAAAAGGAATTCGGTAAAAAATGGAAAGATCCTGTTTCGGAAGTTGGGAAATTTATTGAGGTATTTAAACCTGTAGTTGAACAAGGAAGAGTTTATCCTGTAAATATTGATGCATCTCAATGGATTGGACAAGTAGGTGCAGCTCTAAAAAGGGGATACGTGATGACGATAGATTATGATTATAACCCAAAAATTGATAATTACATTGGAACTATGGCTGCCGGGGTACAAAGTGTAAATGGGATAGATGCTGTTAATGGTTGTTTTTCTAAAGCAAAATTTGGACGCACAGATATAACTACTAGGGTGGATTTTCAAGTATTAGCTGATTGTGGAAAAAGAAACGGGATGGAAACTTTAGGCTATGTGGATCTTACTGGTTTTCTTTACGGACTTTGTTTTGACTTGAATCTGCAAGATTTTATGAAACATTTTCCCGATAATAGAGTAGGAGACAGGATTCATTTATTTAATCGAAGCGAGAGATTATATGAATTTGATGCATCACATTGGAATGTTTTAATGCAGTCTAAAGGTATAGATAGTAAATGTGATATTCATGGTCTCCAATATATTTTTAATGATAATCGGGATGGTGGGACAAGTGAGGCAGAAAGAGCAAACTTCCACCCAATAAAAATATAAATAGGTTTAGGAGAAGTTAAGCTGCTTTTTTAAGAAGATAGTTTTCTTTTATTAATTCTTCATTTGTTTTGAGATAATTTTGATTTGCATCTAATCCATCATTGTTAACTTTTATATTATAAATATCTCTACCATCGTATTGTGCTAATGGATCTAAGGGATTTCCTACCAGATCTGGATGTGCTAAATGCCAGTTTTCTTGGTTTTTTTTGTTACCAAGAAATGTTCTGCAGTCAATTTGATGAATTGTCATTTCAGGGTGTTTTATGCGCTCTCTTATTCTAATTCTGTCTCTTTTTACTTTTGGGCTGGCAGAGAAGTTTATGGATACTACATTTGGAAAAAATAAATAATTTTCCCTTGCGATAGCTTCTTCTTTTTTTGCAATCCATGGACCCATTCTTGCAACCAGGATTATTGGCCCTTCTATTATTGAATTTCTAATAATGTCTACTATTAGCTTATCAAATTCTATATCAACATCTATTTTACGTGCTGCAAATCCGACAGATACTTCACCAGTTTGTTCTGTAGTTTTATTTCTAATCTCATCACCAATATCTCTAATTCTTATGCCTAATTTTTCAGCTAATTTTTTCCCATAGGTAGATTTTCCAGCTCCTGATTCACCAGAAAGAAAACATACATCAAAATTTGGAATTAAAATTTCTTTTGCTGCTTCAAATTCTATTTTTCCTGATTCAACTGTTCCGCCAATAAAGGGATCAGAACTATAAAATATACGTCCTTGTTCTTTCATGGCGGCATTATAGGATATTTTGAGCCTAAATGCAAAGGTATATAGCTGAAACAGCCCTTGACAATAAAAAAAATCATGATTAAAATAGCGAAGCAGTGAAGTGATTGCTAAAACTATAAGGTTCTAAATAACAAATGGCACAAACAACTAAGAAACAAATAGAAAAAGCCCATGCCTCACAAAAAGTTAAACCTCTGATGGGCTATGTATTAGTGCAACCTAGTGACGCCGAAACCAAAACAATGTCTGGTATCATTCTCCCTGAATCATCCCAAGAAAAACCAGCAATGGGAACAGTAATTTCCATAGGAGCAGATTTAATGCTGGGTGATGGAAAAGTAATGGTTTGCCCAGTTTCTATTGGAGATAAAGTTTATTTTAAAAAATGGGGTGGAGATGAAATTAAAATTAATGGTAAGGAATTAAAATTAGTAAAATTTGATGATTTGATAGCAATAGTGGAGTAATAAATATGGCAGAACATGAATTTACAATTGAACAAATAAGTAATGCAAGCGGAATAATAGAAGCAAAAATTGCTGACTTAAGGGAAAAGAGAAATCAGGCTTATCCTGGTGGAGGGTTTTTGCGCAGTGCATTTGATGCAACAAACCAGAGGAGAGATAGAGATATGGCGAGGTTGGGAGCTATGAATGAGATTATTTATATAATCTTAGGAAGAACGCTGCCTAGAGTTGGTTTATTGTCAGAAGGACCAGTAGATCTAATAAAAGAATAAAAATATGGCTAAGATTTTGAAATTTGACAGCGAAGCAAGAGAGAAATTATTAAAAGGGGTTAATATCCTGACAGAGGCTGTGGCTTCAACTTTAGGACCAAAGGGAAGAAATGTTGCAATAGATAAAAAATGGGGAGCTCCAAATGTGGTTCATGATGGTGTAACTGTTGCCAAAGAAATTGAGCTGGAAGATCCTTTTGAAAATATGGGAGCTCAACTGATAAAAGAAGCAGCTTCCAAAACCAATGATGTGGCAGGAGACGGAACAACCACAGCTACTATTTTAACTCAGGCAATTGTTGCTGAAGGCTTAAAAAATATTCAGGCTGGAGCAAACCCAATGATGCTGCGCCGTGGTATTGAAATTGCAACTTCTGCTGTAGTGGCAGAACTTTCCAAAATGAGTAAAAAATTAACCACAGCTGAAGAAATCACTCAAGTTGCTACTATTTCTGCACAAAATGATGAAATTGGTAAATTAATATCTGAGGCAATTGGTAAAGTTGGCAAAGATGGAGTGGTAACAGTAGAAGAAGGTAAAACCATGGCTATGGGTGTTGATTATAAAGAAGGTATGGAATTTGATAAAGGCTATGCTTCTGCTTATTTTGTCTCTGATTCTGATCGTATGGAAGCCACTATTGAGGATGCATATATCTTAATCACTGATAAAAAAATCTCCAGTATGCAAGATCTTTTGCCGTTCCTGGAAAAATTCGTCCAAGTCAGTAAAAACTTGGTTTTAATCGCTGACGAAATTGATGGTGAAGCTTTGGCTACTCTGGTGATTAATAAAATGCGGGGGGTATTTAATATTTTGGCAGTAACTGCTCCAGGTTTTGGTGACAGAAGAAAACAAATGTTGGAAGATATTGCCATTTTAACTAATGGTACTGTGATTTCAGAAGATACAGGCAGAAAATTTGAATCAGTAGAAGTTGAAGATTTAGGTAGAGCTGGCAGAGTTACTTCTACTAAAGACAATACTTTAATTGTTGATGGAAAAGGTAAAAAAGCAGCCATTGAAGCCAGGATTACTCAAATTAGAAAAGAAATAGAATCAAGTGATTCTGATTTTGATAAAGAAAAATTAGCAGAAAGACTGGCAAAACTGACTGGTGGAGTTGCAGTAATTAATGTAGGGGCTGCAACTGAGATTGAGATGAAAGAGAAAAAGGAAAGAGTGATTGATGCCGTAGCTGCAACCAAAGCTGCAATTGAAGAAGGAATTGTACCAGGAGGAGAAATTGCTTTAATCAGAGCAGGTAAGGTTTTAGATGTTATAAAAGCTGAAGGAGAAGAACTATTAGGTATTATGATTGTTAAAAAAGCTTTGGATAAACCATTCAGAAGACTCGTAGCTAATGCAGGGTTGGATGAAGGAGTATCTTTATCAAAAGTGCTTGATGCAAAAGAAAATGAAGGAATTGATGTAGTTGATGGAAATATCAAAGACTTAGTTAAAGCTGGAATTATTGATCCTGTGAAAGTAACCAGATCAGTGCTGCAAAATGGAGCATCTGTTGCTACTATGATTATGACCACGCAGGTTTTAATTACAGATAAGCCTGAGCCAACTCCTCCAACTCCTCCAATGCCACAAGGCATGGGTGGAATGGGTGATTATTAATCCTATTTTGTCATTCTGAACTAAGTGAAGAATCTATTTGTTTGTTCTCACACTTTTTTAAAAAAGTGTGGCAAAAATCCTTTGACGGAAGTCGACCTAAATTTTCTTCGTTGCTAATCGGGGGAAAGTTTTCCCCCTCCGAAAGTGTTCGGACCTCCCCCTGATATCAACTTCAGAAAATTTTTAACGGTCTTTGTTCCAGTCAAAGAAAAAATATGAGGATTTGTTTAGGGCATGTGTCTGCCGCGCATCATTTCATTTACTCTTTCTACAGTCAAATGACGCTTAGCTCCCTTTGGATTATATCTTCTTCCAAGTTCTTCTACGTGTTCAATCCAACCAATTGGTCTAGAGTTAGCTTCACTAAGAATTTCTGCCATATTAAAAGCTGCTTTACGAACTGGTTTAAGTGGAATTTCTCCTGTTGGTGTGGATTTTGCTTCTAACATAGCTCTTAATTATCAAGATGATAACATACGCGAAAATTGTGTACAATATAGATAATGGCTAAAGCACATTATCAGGAAGCTATCACTGAAAAAGAAAAAAAGGCTTTTGAGCGGTTTCTGGCAGAAGATGAAGAACTAATCATTGCCACAGGTTATGGAAAAGTTTACCTTCGCTCTATTTTTATGCAATTTATTATTTGGCCAGGTTTAGTTTTTTGGATTATTGGTTTGGTTTTTGCTAATTTTTCTCAGATTAATTTAGGTTATGGATTATTAGTTGGTTTAATTCTTTCTTGTCTGTTTGCTTTTTTAAAAACCATGCATGCTTATCATGCCAACCGTTATCTTTTAACCACCAGAAGGGTAATTATAAAACGTGGTGTTTTTGCAGTTTCTTTAACCTCAGCTCTCTATGACAAAATTACTCATATTGAAGTAATTCAGGGCTTTATAGATAAGCTTCTTTATCATTTAGGTAGTATTATTGTGAATACTGCAGGGACAAATAAAGATGAAATAGTTTTAAAGTATGTAGATTATCCAGTAGAGTTTAAAAATTTATTAGAAAGAATGATAAATCGCGAAAGGGAACAATACGGTGGGCGGGGTGGCTCAGTTACTACGATTGAGGGAGAGTTGGTTGACTGATTTAGCATATGTATTAAAATCAGGAACCCGGGGCAAAATATTAGCCGGATTAATATATTTATTGTTTTTTGTGATTTCCAGATGAGTGTGTGGTCCAGTGGTGCGTCCTGTTAATCCTACTTGTCCTAATATTGATTCTTTTGTGACTGAATCACCAGATTTGGCATAAATTTTTCCCATATGAGAGTAAGTTGATTTATAACCTTGTTCATGTTCCACAGTAACTTGGTTTCCATAACCAAAAAAACCATACTTAATATCTGTGACTTTTCCTTTTAAAATTGGATGTACAGGCATACCTAAACCTATGGCAATATCAATTCCAGGGTGCCAGGTAGAATAAGTGCTAGTTAAATATCCTGGATGAGGCAGGCTAAAGGATTCAGATAAGGTACCTGGTTCAATTTTTTGATCTTGAGAAAAGTCTGCTAAAGCTACTGATTTTTGAATAGGAGGAATAGCCAGGACTGGTTGGTATCCGGTAAAATAAAGAGCAATTAAAACCATAAACGCAAGTTTAGATGCGATAGATGGCTTTAAAAATATTGGTAGCTTTCTATAACCCCTTTTAAACTTTAAAAGCTGATGTTGGGAGATTAAATGATTTAGGCCTAGCCCTTCACTTAGCCTCTTAGGCAAAAGTTTCCAAATGAATTTTAAATTCATAGACTCGTGCAAGCACGAAGTGTTAATTATACCTAAAATATACTCAGAAAGCAAATCTAGTAGCCTTATTTTTGAAATAACAACCAGGGGCTATTTTGTATATAATTGAATGTGATGAAAAGAAAATTATTTTTATTTGTAGTATTTATTTGTTTTATTCTTTTAATTATTCAGTTTGGTAAACAGGAACTGACAAACATTTTAGGGATTACTTCCAAAGGAGGCTTGAAAGTAGTAGCTTTGCCTGAGGCAACTGTATATTTAAATGGTTTAGAAGTTGGAAAAACTCCTTATAGAGATGATAATTTAAATGCTGGAGAATATTTGGTTAAGCTGGTAAGCAATGATTTAAGTTGGCAGGGTAAAATAAATTTAAATAAAGGGACTTTGTCTGTTATTAATAGGAGTCTTGCTCAAAGCATTGCTTCTTCTTCTGGGGAGAGTTTAGTTTTAGATAAAGGCGAGGGTGTGGTTATTACTTCTAGCCCAACTGGTAGTAAAATAACTGTAGATGGTAAAGAGACAGGAGAAACACCAATCTCGGTTTCTGATTTAACGCCTGGGTCACATAGTTTTGATATTTCCCATGATAATTATTTAACCAGAAGGGTGGATGTGATTTTACCAAATAGCCTTTCTTTACATATAAATGTTGATTTAGCATTAGCTGAAGTGAAGATAAGTAAAGTTGTTACTCCAACAGTAGCTGTGGTAAAAAAGTTAGTTATTAAACAAACTCCATTGGGATATTTAAGACTTCGGGAAGGACCCAGTATTAGCAGTAAAGAAGTTGGACAAGTTTCAGCAGGGGAAGAATTAACTATAATTTCAGAAAGTGGTAATTGGATTAAAGTTAAATTAAAAGATAACTCAGAAGGTTGGGTTTCTACTCAATATATTCAAAGGTTACCGTAACTTTAATAATTTCCTAGGTAATAAACTATAATCACCACTAAAATTAACCATAAAATTACAATTGATAGAAGTGGGGTATCAGTTAATAAAACTTTCTCTGGTGATTCACCTTCCTTTTTTTCATAGATCACATATAAATATCTCATCACCCCGTAAATAACTAGAGGAACAGTAACCATCATATATTTTGCTTCTGCAAAAGGTAGTGTGCCAATATCAAAAAGTCCTAAAATATTGCGTCTTAAAGTAACTGGTGATTGTTGAAAAGCAAACAATGCATAAGTAAGCCAGGCAGAATTAGCAAACATAGAAGTTAAAATATCCAAAAGATTTTCAGGATAATGAAGCAGGGTTTCTCTGTGTTTAGCAGCAATATCTTTTTGAGCCATAAGTGTTAATTCTGATCTTCTTTTACCGATTGCCAAAAATAAGGAAAAAGAAATAATAGAAAGCAAAAACCAAACATTTAAGTGAGCATCAATTGTCCAAATACCTGCATAAACCCGGAGTACAAATCCAGCTGCAATAACCATCACATCAAGCAAAATAACTGATTTAAAGTAGGCAGAATAAAAAAGCTGTAGCAGAAGATAAGCAAGGCCTGCATAGAATAATGAAGGTGAAGTTAGGTAGGCGAGCGGCAAAAGAATAATTATCAAAATTAAAACAGTTGAAATTACCAAAGAGATAGGCAAAGCACCTGAGGCAATAGGGCGGTGACTTTTAATAGGGTGTTGTTTATCACGTTCGATATCAAAAACATCATTCAATAAGTACACTGCAGAAGAAAAACCACAAAACAAAAAGAAAGCCTTAAAAATTAAAATAACAGAATTTGAATTATCTAATTGGCCGGCAAAAACTAACCCTGCAAAGAGGGCAAAGTTTTTTATCCATTGTCTTGGCCTTGCGGCTCGCAGCAATCCCCAAAAGAGTTTAACCATAAAACAAAACCTGTAAAAATTAAAGCAACTGCAATAATTGCAAATAATTTTACTTCAGTATTAACCAGTAAAGCAACTGCTCCCAACATAACAGATACTAATATATAAAACAAGCTGATCTGCCTGTGAGACCAACCTAAATCAAGTAGTCTATGATGAAGGTGGTTTCTATCACCCCAAACTGGTGATTTACCGCTTAAAACTCTTTTAAAAAAGATATAAATAAAATCAATAGCAGGGACTGCTAAAACGAGTAATGCGGTTGCAACTTTTGCCCCAGATAATATTGCCAAAACTGCCAACATAAAAGCTAAAATAGTGGAACCGGAAAAACCAGGTAAAATTTTACTAGGATACCAGTTAAAAAATAAAAATCCCAAAGATACACCAGCCGTAACAAAAGAAAGCTTTGCAATATTTAATTGATTTATATCTCCCTGATAAAAAAATTTCATTGATAGTAAGCCTAAAATAATTGCTGTAACAAAAGTAATACCAGGCATTTGTCCATCAACACCCTTAGACCAATTAATGATCTGAGTTAAAACAACTATCCAAAGTAGAGCAAAAATATCCGCAATTAAAACGATGTTATGTGTACCCCAAAAATTAATTGTAAAAACAATTTCATCTAACTGAATAATGGGAATAGTTAAGCTTGTTGGTAGAAATGTAAAAAATGATAAAGGGTTAGCAAAAAAAGATATTCCTATGCCAGCCCCAACAGCAAAAGACGCTGCAATAAAAAGCAGAGCTAATCGAATATATGGATTAAATTTAATTGCTTTATCATCAGCTATTCCAATTAAAAGTAATAGCGTGATACCTGCAAAAATTCCGATTAAATATTTTTGGATTGGTAAAAAGATTAAACTAGAAATAACAATTCCAAAGTAGATTGCTAATCCTCCTGCTCTAGGGATGACTCTAGTTTGAACATGGGCAGGATGAGGTCTTTTTTTAGGATCATCAACTAATTTTTTGTTTTTAGCAAATTTGATTACAAATGGTGTAATTAAAAGTGTAAGTATGATAGATGATATTGTTGGGATTAAAATCTCCATTAAATGAAAATCCAAATTATTTTTAATGCTGTAATTACTATGATTAGATCAATAATAATTAACGAAAGCATCAACATCTTTTTTAACAGATGTTGAACTGAATGTAGCTGAGAAGCGATAAATGAATTAACCAGACAAATGAGTGTAAGGGTAATAGGTAGTAGTAAAAATTGTTGTTTTGTTGCCAGCTGGTTTTCTCCCCAAGGTAATGAATAAAAAAGAGGTAATTTATCTGGTAAGTGATTAAAAGGAATAAAGTATGAGGCAAGAATAAAAAGAATTGAAATTATTGAGATAAAGACTGGTATTAGAAAATACGGATCAGACTTTTCTAAAAACTTGTATACTGTCGCAAACATTCTATTCTTTTGTCCTTGCTTTTACAGTTGTTCTATATTCCATATAATTTCCAAACATTAATCTGGTTTGAGCATCAATTGCAGGTAAAGCTGAGATTGAAACCATAATAACAGGGATTAATACCCATTGAATATAAGACCACAATTTTTCCAAAAAATTCCAGGATTTTGGTCTGGGAGGAACTGTTTTTTCATGAACAAAAATAGTGGCAAAAAGACCAAAAAAAGCACCAGTTAAAATATATGATGAAACTACTGGTAAATTATAGGCAACTGCGGATTCGGTGTAGTGCGGATTTACCAGAGGAATAAGCAGCCCGGCAAAAGTAACAAAAAGAGCAAGTGTTCCCCATTTAAAATCTCCCCAAATTTTAAATAAAACTTTATCTGTTTTATTCCAAAAATCAATATCTTTTTGGCTAAAGTAAGATTTAATAATAAATGGCATATGTTCTACACCATAGGCCCAACGTTTTAATTGTAAATATTGATTTTGAAAAGTTTTTAAGAGTGTTGTATCTAAAACTGCATCAGCAGAAATTGGCATATAATGGGGGACGACTTTATAGTGGCCGTTATAGTGAAAATAGGCTTTCCAATAGAAACCAGAATCATCATTAACTTTATCCGGAATCCATAATCCAATATCTAATAAGGATGAAAGATTTATAGAAAGTGATGAAAAATTCATATATTTATCAGAACCTACCATTTCTGCTAATTGCCAGAAAGCTGTACCAGTTGCAATTAGTCTCATGGGAGCTGGTGCTTGCCAATAATTATTATAATAAAGGAATACCCCAGTAAAAGACCTGTGCATTCTTTCTTTAACTGGAGTTGCTAAATATTTATGCATCATGCCAGCCAAAAATTGAGGATGAACTACGAAATCTGCGTCAAGTGTTGTGACAATAACCTGATTAGGATTAATTTTTAGTTCTGCAAATTCTTTGGTAGCATTATTAATTATAAAATTACGGTTAGTGGCTGGTCCGGCGATTTCTCCGGGTAATCCATAAGGGTGAACTGTGACAAAACAGCCACCGATTTTGTCATTATTTACCTGGCAATAATGTTGTACTTCAGCAATTTTTTTAGGATCATCTCTTTGTTCTAGTCCGATACTTAAAAATATTTTATTTTTTGGATAATCAGAATTTAAAATAGCATCAAAAGCAGGTTTTAAGACCTCAATGGATTCTTTATAGGTAGGAATAGCAAATAAATGATAATAATTTTGCCATTCATCAGGAAAATCAGTATCTAATTTTTTCAGCCAATTTTGTTTCTTAGCGAAATCCATTTTTTTATACCCGATATAAATTAATATGGCAATTTTACAGGCATTAAATAACCAATAAATATCTGCAATTAAAATAATATAGGCAACAGCAAAAGGAAGGGTATAAGAGAGCCAGATAGGAGAAGTTAGGGCTGTCCAGGTTAAAGCCCCAGGGAAAATTTCTAGTAATCTATCAATACCTTTTTCATGTTTTTTAGCAAAAGTATATTCAGTATTTTTAAATAAGAAATAGTTTTTGGATAAGATGTGATGAATGATTAAACCAAGTCCTGAACCTATGGAAATATAAGCGATAAGTGTTTTAACAGGATCTGGGCCTGCCAGTAAGCCTGTGATCACTCCAAAAATTGTTAAAATAAGACCAACTACACTATGGCTGATGCGAAAAATTCTTTTGATTAAGGGAATTTTACGGTCAATGATTGAGAGCAGTTCCCCAACATAAAAAAAGAAAACAAAGCTAATAATTAAACTTAGTAAAATTCTCATAACCTGAGCAGATCTATCAATTATATCTCAAAATTGAATATATTTTTTGAGCAATTTCTTTGGAAGCGTTTGGCCTGCCAAGCCTAAAGGCAGCCTTAGACATCTTTTCTAATTTTCCAGGATTATTAAGCAAGTTTTGCAAGTTTTTTACTAATTCTGTGGAAGTTTTTACCCTTATGCCTGCTCCGACTTTCTTCAATAAAATTGGATTACCATCTTCTTGTCCAGGTAATACATTAATTAAAATTATTGGTTTACCAAGGCTTAGGGATTCTGCAGTGGTTAATGATCCGGCTTTACTAATAACAACATTTGATGCATATATTAATTCATGGACATTATCAGCAAATCCTAATATTTTTACAGGCATATTAAAACATTCTTTTTCAAATTTTTCTTTAAGATCCTGATTTCGTCCACAAGCAACGATTAATTGGAGGTTTAGTTTTGCATTGCTTATAGTATTAGCTTTTTCAAGTAATTCACCAGCTCCAGCTCCACCCCCAACCATAAAAGCACAAAAGAGATTTGGATCTAATTTCAATTTTTTTCTAACTAAATTTTGATTTTGAAAATCCATGGAAAATTTGTTTTGAATTGGCAATCCTAAAATATTGATATTTGATTTGAGCACTCCTTGTTCTAACAAACCCTTTTTTGCTTTTTCTGTTGGGGCAAAAATTAAATTATTTTTCGTCACCCATCCGGCGTGAACATCAACCAAGTCTGTAAGACATGTAAAAAATGGGATACTCAGATTAAGAGATTTAAGGGAATCTAAAGTAATGTGATTAGCTAGGGGGTGAACTGAAATAATAGCATCTGGTTTTTCTTTATTGATGATTTTTTGTAATCTTTTGCCGATAGTAGGTTTTGCTGCTTTAGCCATTGATCTAATTGCTGTCTGGCTATTAGTTAAACGGAAAGCAAGGCCCCAAAGTTTTGGCGCATTTAAAATAGTTGGTTCGTATAATTTTGTAATTTTATCTAAGATATTGGGATTTTTTGAGTTAAATACTTCGATTATTTTTACATTAACTTCTCCTGGATAAAGTGTGTGGAATGCTTCCTGAAGAGCTTTGGCAGCACTAACATGTCCATTTCCTGTTTGGGACATTAGAGCAAGTATTTTTAAAGGTTGCATCTTAGGTTAAAGAGGGTTTTGGCATTATCAAAAGTAGCTTTTACAACTTCATCAAATGATAAATTTTTTATTTCTGCAATTGTTTTTACTACTTCAACTACGTTAGCAGGTTCGTTTCTTTGCCCTCTTAATTTTTGTGGGGGAAGAAAAGGACAATCTGTTTCAGTCAGGATTTTATCCAGTGGTGTAGATTTTATTATTTCTCTTAATTCATTGTTTTTTGGATAAGTAACAATACAAGAAAAAGACAAATAAAAATTTATAGTTAAAGCTTTTTTAGCAATTTCCTTTGAACCTGTAAAACTATGAAAAACACCATTTACCCCAGTGAAATCAAAATCAAAAATATCATCCCAGGCATCTCGACAGTGAATTATTAACGGTAATTTAAGTTTTCTGGCCAAATTAATTTGTGCTTGAAATAAGGATTTTTGAGCATTCTTTTCTTTTTCAGTAATTTGTTCTCCATTGCGCTTAAAATAATCTAATCCACATTCTCCAACCCCAACTACTTTTTTAGGGTTTTCTGAATAAATTTTTTCTAAAGCCTTCATTTTTAAAAGAATAGATTTGTCAGGATCTGCGAGTGGTGCATATTCTGGGTGGAGACCAATACTGGAAAACATGTTGATTTCGGAATCATTGATTTGAAGAGCTGCTTTACTTGAATTAACATTGGGTCCAATGTTAATAATAGTTCCAACCCCAGCTTCTCTAGCTCTTTTGATAACAGAATCAAAATCTTGTTTAAATTGTTTTACATCTAAATGTGCGTGAGTATCAATTAGCATCTAAATATTTTAGCTATTTTTTAATTCCTAATATAGTAGCAAAACGATAATCGTTTGGTAATTTCTGATCCTCTGCTCTCCGATGAGAAAAATATTCATCACTATGGTAAGTGCAAATTTTTGGATTTTCTATATTTTCAACAAGAACGCCAGCGTCTTTTAATTGCTTTTCTGCGTAGGACCAAAGATCTAAACTGAAATTATCATTTTCTTGTTTGATAAAAGGTTGCCATTTAGGATTGTTTTTTGGTTCGAAAGTTGGAGAATTTTCATAACAACATGGACCGATTGACGGTCCAATAAAAGCTAGCAAATTATTTGGTTTTGTTCCAAATTCTGTACCCATCGTTTGAACAGTATTATTGATAATTCCCAGATCCAGTCCCTTCCAACCTGCATGTATTAATCCAATTGCTTTATTTTTAGGGTTATAAAGGGAAATAGGTAAACAATCTGCAGTAAGTAAGAATAAATATATATTTATTTCATTAGTGATTAGAGCATCAACTTTTAAAGCACTATCTAAGTCAAAAACTCCCTTCCCTAAATCAGATTTTTCTACTCTTGTAACTTTTGTTTCGTGTTGTACACGCATTACCACAGTGTTGCTTGAAGGTATTTTATTGGAATCTAAAAATTTTTTGCGATTTTCTATAACTTCTTTTTGATCGCCTTGTGTGTAGGACATATTTCCATCAGAAGTTTTTGACGTTGCTAAAATAATTTCCGGAAAATCCGTTAATTTCATATTCGGGCCTGCCCGCCATCGCTGCGCTCAGGCGCTAGCAGGCGGGGAAAAAGTGGGGGAGCAGATTTAATATTTCCTGAAAATTGTTTTAGGATTTTTTCAGAAGTTTCTGGTAAAAATGGTTTTAAACTTAAGGCAATAGAACGGATTTTAGTGCTACTTTCTGATAAAAATTCTTTTAGCTTAGCTTCTTCCAGTTTCCAGGGTTCTACCTCATTAATTTTTTTATCCAAAGCAGCAATATCCTGCCAGATTACCATTAGGGCTTCATTAAATTTAAGTTCTTTTAATTTTTCTGCAACAATAAGATCAAATATTTCTGTGGTTTGAGTTACTTCAAAATTTATTTTTTCTGCGAGTTTTGCAATTCTGGCAATAAGGTTTCCTAAACCATTGGCTAGGTCAGCATTGTACATTCTGTCCAGAGAATCCCAGGAAAAATCACCATCTTCACCAAAAGGGAAAGAAGCTAAAAGTACATATCTTGTTCCATCAACACCATATTTGGTTATTAACTCATCAGGCTTAATCACATTACCAATAGTTTTTGACATTTTTTGTCCGTTAATAGTGAAAAATCCATGGGCAAAAATTTCTTTTGGTGGGCTTTCATTAATTGAAAGAAGCATGGCTGGCCAGATAATACTGTGAAACCAAAGAATATCTTTGCCAACTAAGTGTAAATCAGCCGGCCAAATACCTTTTGTTTTTCCGTAGGTATAATAATTGATCAAAGCATCGATCCAGACATATGCGGTATGTTTATTATCAAAAGGTAATGGGATGCCCCATTCTAAACTAGCCCGTGAAATAGAGATATCTTCCAATCCTTGTTTTATTTTTCCTAAAACCTCATTTTTTCGGGCAAGTGGACGTACTTTAATTTCATCAGACGAAATCAACTTCTCTAAAGTATCTTGGAATTTACTTAATTTAAAATAATAATTTTCTTCTGCATATTCAACTGGTTTTGTTTTATGGTCTGGACAAACACCATCAACCAATTCTTCTGGTGACATAAATTTTTCATGGCCAACACAATACAATCCTTTATAAAGTCTGGGAGATGAATCGATTGCCTGGTTGTCATACATTTTTTGTAAAAAACTCTGAACTATTTTTATATGATCTTCATCAGTGGTTCTGATAAAACGGGCATAGTTAATATTTAATTTATCCCAGGTTTGTTTATACTCTGAAGATATTTGGTCAACATATATTTGTGGTTTAAGATTGTGTTTTTTAGCAGCTTCTTCAATTTTTGCTCCATGCTCGTCTGTACCAGTGAGTAATCTGGCATCATATCCGTTTTGTTTATAAAAGCGGGTAATTACATCCGCTGCGATTGTTGTATAGGTATGTCCTATATGAGGAACGTCATTTACATAATAGATTGGTGTGGTTGCAAAATATTTATTCATGTTAGGATTGTAGCTTTAAAATACATGGCTGTCAAAGCTTATTGTTGTTTTTTGAGCTTTAAACTTTGAATTTTTGATGTTTGCGCTGTTCTTGTTTTTTTAAAAGATATAGCAATAAAAATTGATGCAATAATAATTAATGCGCCAGTTAATATATTTAACATTTCCAGTGATTTAAAAATTAATATTAAAATAATTCCTAAACTAAAAATAAAACTTCTGATAAAAAATCTAAAAATAATATTTAATAAAAATATTAAAAATAAAAATAGGGGAATAAAAAATAGTAAAAGTTGGATAAAAGTTCCAGAGGTTAGGGTTTGGGGTGGTTTTGCAAAATAAATTACATTCACAAATAATAATCCAAATATTAAAATAGGCAGAAATTTTTTAATATAAAGCACATCTTATTGTAGCTTGGTTATGATTGTAGGACAAGCAAAAGATTATTTGTTAGAATAAAAATATGAAAAATAAGCCAAAAATAGTTATTTCTAAAAATGGTCCTTATTCAATTTCTGGGTCTTTGCCTCTTGATACACAAATAATTATTCCGGATAAAGAAGGTTTTCCATATAAATATAAACAAGGTAAAAAATATTCAAAACAGGATTCATGTTTACTTTGTCGTTGTGGGAAATCAAAAAATAAACCTTATTGTGATGGGTCACATAAGAAAGGCTTTAATGGAACAAGTAAAGCCAGTAAAGAAACATATTTATCTCAAGCTGAAATGCTGGAAGGACCCAATCTTGATTTATCAGATGCTTCATCTTTCTGTGCTGGAGCTGGTTTTTGTGATCGGGCTGGAGGAACTTGGGAACTAACAAAAAATTCCAATAATGCAAATTCCAAGAAACTTGCGATAGAACAATGTGGTAATTGTCCTTCTGGAAGACTCGTTGCTTGGGATAAAAAAACAGGAAAACAAATTGAGCCAAAATTTAAAAAAAGCGTCAGTTTAATTGAAGATATTCCATCTGGTGTGAGTGGTCCAATTTGGGTTAAAGGTGGAGTACAGATTGAAGGTGATGATGGCGAGCAACTGGAAGTAAGAAATAGGGTAACGCTTTGTCGGTGTGGTAAATCAAAAAATAAACCATACTGTGATGGATCAC
>Ga0172379_10004589_pt1 | contig 20173 bp, 13 predicted proteins | sample GrowelOW334metaG_FD_119756 | JGI IMG/M metagenome (GOLD analysis project Ga0172379, IMG submission 119756) | Groundwater microbial communities from an aquifer near a municipal landfill in Southern Ontario, Canada - Groundwater well OW334 metaG | ecosystem: Environmental > Aquatic > Deep...
CGCGCCGAGCAGTTCCGTTTTCTTTAAATCCGTGAGATAGACAATACTGTCCTCGGCGGCAATTTCAATCGGAGCCGGCGCGCCCACTTCCTTTTCAGGATCGCCCGCCAGTTCGCCTTCGCAGAATTCGGCAACGTCTTTCAGTTTAAATTTCAATTCCATTTATTGTTCCTCAAGCTTTTTAAGCAGCTTTCCCGTAAGATCAACCGCGTTCTGGCCGTAAAGTATGCTTTTTTTGTCTATTACGACGCTCACGCCTTCCGCCACAGCCACGTCTTTGAGCACAAAATATATCCTGCCTAAAATAACTTCCATGCGCCTGTTCTCGTATTCCAGCAGTTCCTTCTCGGCGCGCTGGCGGTATTCCTCTACGGTCTTTTCCTTTTCCAGAACGCGCTTTTCCAGCGAAACTATTTTTTCTTCCATCGCGGCAATCTCCGCAGAAGACCGGACTATCAGCTCCTGCTGGGGAGGCGGCGCGGACTGCTCGGGTTTTTCAAAACCGGGAAGAACGGCCAGTTCCGCCGCGCTCGGTCCGGTTGAAACCGCCACGGCAGAAACCGCTGTAGAAAGGGAAACGCTTGGCACCACGGCTTCAGACGCCGGAGCCGTTGAAACCGGCAGGCTGACGGCGACGGTGGAAATTTCGGCCTTGTCCTCCCGGAGAACGTCTTTTAAAGTGTCTTCAGTCTGCTTTATATCCGCCTGGGCGCGTACTTCGGTCGCGGCAAGCGCCGCGGCGGTCTTGGCCTGCTGGGCGGCGGCCTCGTTTTTCATAACGCTGTTTTCGCGCTTGAGCGTGGCAAAGTCTTTCCGCAGTTTTTCAAGTTCCGCGCGCATAGCGTACAGTTCCTGGCGCCGCGCCTTGAGCTGTTCTTCGCGTTTGTTTATTTCCGTGTCCAGTTCTGTTTTCGCGCGCACGGTTTCGGGATATTTGGAAAACACCTGCTCGACATCCACATAGCCGACGCTGCCGAACTCGCCCCGGTTTTCGGTAAGGGTAAGCTCAAGTGCCGGGCAGGCCGCTGCGAACCCCGCTAAAACCAGCGAAAATAATATTCTTCTCATGCTATCCTCTGCGCCTAGAAAACATTGCCGATGGTAAAGTAAAACTCCGACTTGCTGTCCCCCGGCTTGTGGTTGAAACCGTAACCCCAGTCAAGCCTTATCGGGAAGGACGGCGTCGTGAACCGTATGCCGAACCCGGCGCCCATTTTAAACTCGTTTTCTCCGGCGCCGGTAATAAGTTTGATATTGCTGAAATTTTTCCAGTCGTTGCCGAGATCGAAAAAGAACGCGCCCGCGATCAGCGTTTTGCGCCGCTCCCGCGCCAGCGGGAACCGGATTTCCGAATTGAGCACATAATACAGGTTTCCGCCGTCCGAGGGACCGATCTGGCCGTTATTGTCGTAACCGCGCACGGTGTCCTGTCCGCCCAGGAAGTAGCGGTTGTAAACGGGCACCGAATCCGTTTTGCCGTAATGCGTCACCACGCCGAACCGGTTGGCGAGCGACCAGACGAACGGGTAATCGTCTATCTCGAAAAGCTTGTAGTTGTAGCTGGAGGACAGTCCTATCTTGCAGATATCAATATCTCCCATTAATGGTCCGCCGGCCAGTTCGAAGGAAAGGGAGTTTTTCATTCCGCTGGTGGGATCCCAGATATAGTCACGCGTGTCGTACACCAGTTCGGTGGACAGACTTGACGTTACGCTTGTGCCGGGAAACAGAAGAGTATTAAAAGCCGACTCGATATTGTCTACGGTGATGCTTTCGTAGGTGTAAGCGAAATTAAGGGACAGTTTGTCATCGTCAAAACGCGGGCCGACGCGCACGCGTCCGCCGGAAGAATGCTCGCGGTAAGCCGTTGATGACGTGGAATAGGGTTTCAGCCGCTTGGTGTTGAACAGATCGAAACCGAGGCTGACCGGCTTTTTGTCAACCCAGGGCGTTGTCCAGCTTAAGGTGTAATCCAGAACGCGGGAACCGAACTTCCACGATAGGGCCAGCCGCTGAGCGCGCCCGAAAAGATTCATGTGCTGGGCCGAAATTTCGCCGTACACGCCGTCCACGGACGAAACCGCGCCGCCCGCGGTAAACATGCCGGGCTTGCCTTCCACAACGTTGAAATTAAGGTCCACCTTGTCCGGCTCCGGAGAGGGCGCCATATCCACCTGCACGTCATCAATAAAGCCCAGGTTCATTATCTTGTCGTGGCTGCGCCGCACTTTGGAGGAGGAATACACGTCGCCCGGTTTTACGTTAATTTCGCGGGTGAAAACATATTTTTTCGTTGCTTCGTTGCCTTCCACGTCCACATTGCCGACGTAAACCACAGAGTTTTCCACAAAATACAGTTCAATATCCAGTTCGCCCGTCGCCGGATTGTATTTCGTTTCCGGCTGGACCTGGGCGCGCAGATACCCTTTATCCGCGTACATTTCCTGAATGGCGCGCAGGGAATCGGCGAAATATTCCTGCTTATACGTTTTGCCTCTCTTGTAAACAAGAGCTTTGCGAAGTTCCGGATCGGAAAAAATGGTATTGCCGAAAAAACTGGTTTCTCCGAATTTGGAACGCGGGCCTTCGTTGAAGTGGTAAATAATGACGACCTGGCTTTTATCATCACTGTAAGCCACGCTGGCGCTGGTTATCTGAAAGTCGGAATAACCGTTGTTTCTGTAAAACTGGCTGATTTCGGCCTGGTCTTTGGGCAGGTCTTTCTCGCTGAATGTTTTGCCGGGCCTGTTCTCGGTCTGCTTTAGGATCTTTTTACGGGGGAACCCGTCGCCAAGCCCGTAAATAATGACGTCCGCCACCTTGCTTTCCTCACCTTCGGAAATATGCAGTTTCAGGATAACGCTGTTCGGCTTGCTCCCGTTAACCACTTCCGGGGTTATTTTGGTGGAGATATACCCTTCCTCAGCGTATTTGGCTTTGACCGCCTCAATGTCCAGATTCACCTTGCCGGGCGAAAAGAAATCTTTTTTCTTGAGCGTCATCGCGTCTAAAATCTTGCTTTTTGACAGTTCGTCCCGCCCCAGCAGCTCAATATCCTCAAGCGTGGGCTTTTCGGTTATGATGTAGGTGATTTTGTGGCACGGATACGGGCCTGATTTATCAGAAGACTTCATCTCGCCCGGCAGGCGCGACACGTCCACCGAAACGCGCTCGATACTGCCCAGGCCTATCAGCGCCTGGATATCCTCACCGATGAAAAACCGCTGGTAGAACTCGCCGGTTTTGGCTTTGGCGTTTTTTAATATGGTGCGCTCTTTCAAATTGATATAGCCGCTGGCCTGCTCGGCGCAGACCATCCAGGGTCCGTTTTTATCCAGCTCCAGCTGTTCCGTAGTGCCGGAGGCGAGCGCCTCGGCATCGGTTTCCACGTCGGTATCAATACCCGTGCCGGTTTCCTGCTGCTGCCCGGAAACCGTCTCCTCAAAAGCGGAGGACTCTTTAGCCGGGTCGGTCTGCAGATTATCTTCTTTTGCTGGCTGGGCAGAAGCCGCCGCCGTGCCGGAGGAAACCCGGTCGGGCGCGCCCGTTTGCGAAAAAACAGGGGAAGAGGCCAAAATAAGGGAAATCAATAAGAAGTGAAAACGTTTCAAGATGTGTCTCCGCCATTCAATGGTATTATATAATCATTATATAAAATTATTTGGGCAAAAACCGCCGCCGTTCATTTAAAAGCGGCACGGCAACGCAAACGGAGTAAAACAAAAAACGATTCCTAAAAAATCGGAATCGTTTAACGGAAAGCACAAAAAGACCGCTTTATGCGCGGTCTTTTCGCAATTTGCAGGCAATACCTGTTTTAGACTGTGGGGCGAGGTGCTTTGCCGCTTCGGATGCACGCTGTGCAAACGTAAACGCTCTGAACCTTTCCTTCAAGCATGACTCTCTGTTTCTGGAGATTCGGCCTGAAAGTCCGTTTCGTAGCCTTATGCGAATGACTGTATGATCTTCCGGCAACAGGCGCCTTACCACATATTTTGCATTTATAAGCCATAATACACCTATAGTACTAAATTCCTGAAACTTTCTCAAATTTGTACAATACATCAATGGACACCAAGCCCTCAATCCAGTACATAAAAGGCATCGGCCCCAAAAGGGCGCAGTTGCTTTCAAAGCTTGGCATACAGACGCCCGAAGAATTATTATACAATTTTCCACGCGACTGGGAGGACAGAAGAACCGATTCCCTGCTCTCCCTGTTCCGCCAGAGCGCGCACGCCGTAACAAAGGGCAAGGTCCTTTTCACCAGGGAAATTCCAACCCGGAAAAGTTTTTCGATCATGCGCGCGATATGCCTTAATTCCTCCGGCAGGGAATTCACGGCGATCTGGTTTAAGCGCACCGCGGGCCTCGCTTACGATCCGTTTGAAAACCTTAAAAAAGACCTTCTCCCCGGCAGAATGATCTGGTTCGTCGGAAAAATAGAAAACGAAGGCGCGTCCACCCAGACCATCCACGTGGAGGAATACTATGCCGACGACGATGAAAAAGCCCGCGCCATTCATATCGGCAGGATAGTGCCCATCTATTCGCTTACCGAAGGCCTCAGCTCGAAAACAATGCGCGAAGCCGTTTACGCCACCCTGCAGGCCAAAGCTCTTCACAGTCCGGAATTCCTGCCCAAAGAACTCATGCAAAAGCGCGAACTGCTGGGCATGGAGCAGGCCTTATACGGCCTCCATTTCCCCAATTCCATGGCCGAGCTGGAGGCGGCGCGGAGGAGGATAGTGTATTCCGAATTCCTGCTTCTGGCCTGCGCGTGGACCATAAAAAAACGGCAGACCCGCCTCGAACGGAAAAACTATTCCTATGAAATAAAGAAAAACCTGCTGACTCCGTTCCGCGAACATCTCGGCTTTGAATTTACGGGCGCGCAGAAAAAGGTTATCATAGAAATTTTCCGCGATATGTGTTCTCTGCGCCCCATGACAAGGCTTTTGCAGGGCGACGTGGGATCCGGCAAAACCGTGGCGGCGCTGTCAGCTTTGCTGCTCGCCGTTGAAAATGGATATCAGGGCGCCTTCATGGCCCCTACCGAAATTTTAGCCGAGCAGCATTTCATGACGATGAAGAAGTTCCTGTCCGGCCTGCCGGTGAAATTCGAACTGCTGACCTCCAAAACAACCGCCGCGGCGCGGAAAAAAATACTGCAGCGCCTGGCGGACGGGGAAACGCAGATTTTAGTCGGCACGCACGCGATTATAGAAGACCGCGTCGCTTTCAAAAACCTGCGCGCCGCGGTGATAGACGAGCAGCACCGCTTCGGCGTGAAACAACGCGCGCTCATGCGCGCGAAAACCAGCATGATGGACCTGCTGGTGATGACGGCCACACCCATCCCACGCACGCTGGCGCTGGCTTTTTACGGCGATCTGGACATTTCGGTCATAGACGAAATGCCGCCGGGAAGAAAACCAGTCGCCACCTCCGCGGTGGGCGAGGCGGCGGCTTTCGACGCGGTGCGCAAGGAAATACTCAAAGGCCGGCAGGCCTATATCGTGCACCCGCTTATAGACGAGAGCGCGGCGCTGGAACTCAAATCCGTCAAAGAGGAATTTGAGCGTCTGTCCAAAGACGTTTTTCCGGAATTCAAGGTGGGCATGATACACGGGCAGATGAACGGGCGGGACAAAACGTCCGTCATGGAAAAATTCCTGGCCCGGGAAATAGACATTCTGGTGGCGACTCCGGTCATCGAGGTCGGCATTGACGTGAAAAACGCTAGCGTCATGCTCATCCAGAACGCTGAACGGTTCGGCCTGGCCAGCCTGCACCAGCTGCGCGGACGCGTGGGCAGGGGCGAGTATGAAAGTATCTGCCTTCTGGTTTCCGACGCGAAATCTGAAGACGCCATCCGCCGCATAAGCATCACGTGTTCCACGAACGACGGTTTTAAAATCGGTGAAGAGGATATGAAAATGCGCGGGCCCGGCGAAGTGCTGGGCACCCGCCAACACGGCGAAACGGATTTAAAGACAGCCGATATTTTCAAAGACCGGGAAATGCTTGAAACCGCCATCGCCGACCGCGACGAAATATTCCGCCAGGACCCTAATCTGGTCAAGCCGGAGAATTTCCCTTTCCGCAAGAAACTGGCCGAGCTTTACAGCCAGCAGTGGCATCTGATAGATTTGGCATAATTTAATAAAGGATTGATTAATGAAAATACGAAATCTACTTAAAGAACGCGTTTTGATAATAGACGGAGCCACCGGCACCGAACTGGCCGCGCTTAACCCCGGCGCGCACGATTTCGGCGGGGAAAAATATTACGGCTGCAACGAAAACCTTGTTTTAACAAGGCCGGACCTGGTTTCCAAAGTGCATGAAAGCTATCTGGAAGCCGGCGCGGATATCATCGAAACAAACACTTTCGGCGCGAACGCCGTCGTGCTGGCGGAATACGGCCTTGAAAACAAAACGCGCGAAATAAACCTTAAGGCGGCGGAACTGGCCCGCCGCACAGCGGATTCTTTTCCCGGGCCGCGCTTTGTGGCCGGTTCAATCGGCCCCACAACAAAATCCGTTTTCGTTACCGGCGGCATTTCTTACGACGAAATGGAAACCGTTTATTATGAACAGGCCAAAGCCCTTGCCGACGGCGGGGTCGACATTCTACTTGTGGAAACCCAACAGGACGCGCTTAACGCGCGGGCCGCTTTATCGGCCTCTTTCCGGGCGGTCGGGGAATCCGGTAAGGACATCGCCGTTATCCTTTCCGTCACCATCGGGCGCGACGGAAAAATGCTCAGCGGGCAGGATGTGGACGCGGCGTATCTGGCTTTCGAGCATTACAATCTGGCCGCGCTCGGGTTCAACTGCGCGGCGGGACCGGATGAGATGGTCCACCGCGTGCGCCGTCTGGCGCAGCTTTCCCGTTTTCCAGTTTTCTGCATGCCCAACGCCGGCCTGCCGCTTGACGACGGTTCATATCCCGAACAGCCGGAATCGTTCGCGCGCAAAATAAAAAACTTCGGCCCACTAGGCATCGCCGGCGGCTGCTGCGGCACCACGCCCGCGCACATAAAGGCGCTGGCGGACGCTTTAAAAAACGAGAAACCCGGTTTGCCCGCGGCGAATTCCGCGCACGGATTTTCCGGCGCCGCCGCCGTTTTGTGGGACGAAATTGAGCCGCCTTTATTAGCAGGCGAACGCGCAAATTCAATCGGCAGCAAGATTTTCCGCACCATGATCGCGCAGGGCAGCTGGGACGAAGCGGTTGATGTGGCCCGCAGGCAGGCCAAAGCGGGCGCACACATTCTTGACGTCTGCCTTTCCAATCCCGAACGCGATGAAATGAACGACGCGCGCGAATATGTGGGCCGCGTTGTCCGCGCCGTGAGAAACCCCATAATGATTGACACCACCGATCCGCAAGTCGCAATGGAAGCGGCGAAACTGTGCCCCGGCAAATCGGTCTGGAACTCCGTCAATCTGGAGCACGGGCCGGAAAAACTCCTGAAAGCCGCGCGGCTTAACCGGTTATACGGAACAGCCATCGTGGCCGGCTGCATTGACGAAAACAAAAATGAGGGCATGGCCCTTACCGCCGAACGGAAACTGGAAGTGGCAAAACGCATCGTCGCCCTGCTAACGGAAAACGGCGTGCCGGAGGAGGATATCCTACTCGACGCGCTGGTTTTCCCCGTGGCTTCCGGACAGGAAAAATACGCCGCCGCCGCGCGCGAAACCGTGGCGGGAATCGCCCTTATCAAAAAACATTTTCCGAAATGCCGCACCATTCTTGGCGTGAGCAACGTGTCTTTCGGCCTGCCCCCCGCGGCGCGGGAAGCGCTCAACTCGGTCTTTTTGCATGAATGCGTTAAAGCGGGCCTGGATTCGGCGATAGTCAACACAGAAAAACTCACCCGTTATTCCTCCATGCCGGAGGCGGAAAAAAATCTGGCGCACGCGCTCCTTAAAAACGCGGACGAGCGGACCGTGGCAGCCTTCGCCGCGCTTTACCGCGAGAAGAAACCATCCGTTCAAAACATAAGCCTGTCCCCCGCGGATATTCTGCAAAACGCCGTGGCGGAAGGAAACAAAACGCCCGTTGAATCTGCCGTGCTGAAACTGCTTGAAACCATGAGCCCGCTTGAAATAATCAACGGCCCGCTTTCCGGCGCCATGGCGGAAGTGGGAAAGGCGTTTTCAAAGGGCGATTTGATAGTGACCGAGGTGCTGCAGAGCGCGGAAGCGATGAAGCACGCCGTTTCCGTTCTGGAACCGGAGATGAAAAAACGCAACACCGCCGCGCGCGGTAAACTGCTGCTCGCCACGGTGAAGGGCGACGTGCATGACATCGGCAAAAACCTTGTCGGCATAATATTCAAAAGCAACGGGTTCGAAGTGCTGGACCTGGGCGTTAAAACGCCCACCGAAACCATAATCGAAAACGCGCGCTCTTTCAAGCCGGACATTATCGGCCTCTCCGGCCTGTTAACCCGCTCGGCTGAAGCCATGATTTCTATCGCCGCCGATTTGTCCGAAGCGGGGATCACCGTGCCGCTGGCGGTGGGCGGAGCGGCACTCAGCAAAAAATTCACCGACGAAAAAATCGCGCCCCGCTACAAAGGCTCCGTGCTTTACTGCCAGGACGCCATGAGCGGGCTGGCCGCCGCTCTGGAAGCGCTGGGCGGCCCCGTAAAATGACCGGACGCCCGGAAGATTTTTATGAAATCCGGCGGTTCGCTCCGGAAACTCCGGAGCGGCTCATTGCGCTGGTCAACGGACGCATGCTGTTTAACAAGCACCTGGGCTTCCGCCGCGATATCTGCGAACTACGCAGCGAAGGCGACGAAAAATTCCTGGCCGCCGAAAAACTTTTTCTGGAAATTTTTTATGAGGCGTTTTCGCAAAACCTGCTCAAGCCGCAAGGCTTGCTGGGCTTTTTCGAGGCCGATTCGCAGGGCGAAACCCTGCGTCTTTATGGACGGGGCGGACAGGCCGCCGCGGAATTTACCTTTCCCCGCCTTGCCGGAACGGAAAATATCCAATGCCTGCCGGATTTGGTCCCGCGCAAAGATTCCGGCGCGCGCAAAAGCGTGGCCCTGTTCGTATGCACCGCCGGGCCGGGCTGCATTGAACGGGCAAACGAACTTTCGCAATCAGGCGAATATGTGAAATCACACATGCTCAACATCGCGGCGATGACCGCGGCTGAAGCCATGGCTGAAGCGGCCCAGGAATTCGCGCAAAGCGGGACAGCGTTCTCCCGCTCGGGCGGAGGAATTCCCGCCCTGCCGCCTCAAACCGCGGGACGGCGGTTCAGCTTCGGCTACCCGCTCTGCCCCGATCTGGACGGACAGAAGACCATTTTCTCCCTGCTTAAGCCGGAGCGTATCGGCGTAAGCCTTACGGAAACGATGATGATGTATCCGGAAGCCAGCGTGTCCGGCATGATTTTTATTTAACGGAGGCGGATATGACAGTAAGAAAGGCGGTATACCCCGGCAGTTTCGACCCGATAACCAACGGACACATTGATATTATCGAACGCGCCTGCAAAAGCTTTGACGAAGTCACTGTCGCGGTTTTGGTGAACCGCGGCAAGACGCCGGTTTTTTCAGCGGAAGAACGAGCGGCGCTTATAAGGGAATCTTTGAAAGACATCCCCAACGCCCGGGTGGACTGCTTTTCCGGCCTGCTGGTTGATTACATGAAAGCAAACGATATCCGGGTCGCCATAAGGGGCCTGCGCGCCGTAAGCGATCTGGAATATGAATTCCAGCTCGCGCACACCAACCGGCTCTTATATCCGGAAATGGAAACCGTGTTCCTTATGCCGAACGTGAATTACGTCTATCTGAGTTCCAGCACGGTGCGCGAAGTGGCTTCGCACGGCGGGGAAATCGCGGGCTGCATACCGGCCTGCGTAGCCAAAGCCCTGCGCAAAAAATTTCAGTAAAAAAAGCCGGCCTTTCCTTTGAGAGAAAGACCGGCATATCAGGTAAACACATCGGGCAGACGTGCCTACTGACTCATCGGATTGATAGCTGAAGGAATATTGCTGTCCACCTTGTAACCAGTTTCCGCGAAATGAACCGTGTAAGGCCCGTATCCCGCGCTGGCGCCGGTGCGGTAAAGCGTTATATCCCAATTAATCTGGTCGGCCGTCACATCGCCGAGGCTGAAATATTTCGGCACTCCCATCTGAATATCCAATTCCGACAGGTCCGCCGTATACTGCCCGTTTTTGCTGTGGAACCGCTCCTGTGAAGACTGAACCGCCGAGAGGTAATTATACGCCTCCGACGCTTTGCTTCTTTCAACCGACTCCCTAAACCGCGGAACGCCAAAGGCGGCAAGCACGCCGATAATTACGATAACCACGGCAAGCTCGACTAAGGTGAATCCTTTTCTTTTCATAAAACACCGTCCTGTAAAAATAGTGACTCAACCGCCGCTGCAAGATCGTGTCAGCGAAACTGCATAATGTTAACCGCGGCGAACCTGCAATCACGCAGTTATATTCTACTAAAGTTTACAGTATTATCCTATTTCTTTACATAAACTTACAAATAAGTATTTTACATTATATCTGTAAATTTTTTTCCGTTGACACCTGCTCTTTCGTCAATAAGAACGAGAGAGCCGGCCGTAAAGCCCGCCTGCTTCTCCGCCGGAAGCGTTCGGCAAAGATTCCGGCCGCGGCGCTGGAATAAAGCGTTCTTAGGATGTACAATATATTTACAACATCCGAGATAAACAATGAACGCACTTACATTAATATTCGTCTCACTATGTGTTTTAGCCATCGGGTATCGGTATTACGGACTTTTTATTACCGCCAAAGTGTTAGGAGTGGACGCCTCGCGCCCCACACCAGCGTTAACCCACGCCGACGGACACGATTACCACAAAACAAACCGTTTCGTACTGTTCGGCCACCACTTCGCCGCCATAGCCGCGGCGGGACCTTTAATGGGTCCGGTGCTGGCCGCGCAATTCGGCTATCTGCCGGGAACGCTGTGGATTTTAATAGGCGTGGTTTTAGCCGGAGCGGTGCATGACACCGTTGTGCTTTTCGCTTCCATCAGGCATAACGGGAAAAGCCTGGCCCATATAGCGAAAACTGAAATGGGGAGAACAGCAGGAGCCGTTACCTCTGTCGCGGTGCTTTTCATTTTAATTCTTTCCCTGGCGGGGCTTTCGCTGGCGGTTGTAAACGCGATGGCGAACAGTCCCTGGAGCACCTTCATGGTGTTTTCCACCATGCCGATAGCGCTGCTTATGGGTTATTTCCTGTATAAAGTCAAACCGGGCGACGTTACCGGCACAAGCATATTGGGAGTATCGCTGCTTTTTATCGCCATATTAGCCGGCCCGTACGTTGCGGCGAACCCGACCTTGGCTTCGGCGTTCACCTTTCCAAAACGTCAAATCTGCTATTTTCTTGCGGCCTACGGCGTTATTGCCTCGGTTCTGCCGGTTTGGGTCTTACTGTGCCCGCGCGACTACCTGTCAAGCTATCTTAAAATCGGCACGATATCAATGCTGGCGCTTGGTATAGTTTATATTCATCCCCAGCTGCAGATGCCGGCGCTCACCCAATTTATTCACGGCGGCGGACCAATTATACCGGGGTCTGTTTTCCCGTTTGTTTTTATCACCATAGCCTGCGGAGCAATATCCGGATTCCACTCCATTATAGCAGCCGGCACCACGCCGAAAATGATATCAAGCGAGCGGGACATTCTCTTTATAGGCTACGGATCCATGCTACTGGAAGGCTTTGTGGCCATTATGGCGCTGATCGCGGCCTGCGTGCTCGTACCGGCGGATTATTTCGCCATAAACGCCAGCGCAGAGGCTTTCGGCAAGCTAGGCTTAAGCGTGGTAAACCTGCCAGAACTGTCCCGAGCCACCGGCGAACAGCTCGCCGGACGGACAGGTGGAGGCGTGTCACTGGCTGTCGGCATGTCCTACATATTTTCATCCATGCCGCTTATGAAAAACATGATGAGCTATTGGTATCACTTCGCCATTATGTTTGAGGCGCTGTTTATCCTCACCGCCGTCGACACGGGTACACGGGTCGGCAGATTTCTTTTGCAGGAAGTTTTCGGCGTGGTTTTTCCACAATTCAAAAAAGCGAAATGGATGCCCGGAGTAATTTTAACAAGCCTGCTGTTTACCGGCTCGTGGTTTTATCTCGTTTTAAACGGCGATATTTCCACCATCTGGCCGATTTTCGGCATGAGCAACCAGTTGCTTGCCTCCACGGCCCTTTTAATCGGCACCGTGCTGATAATGAAAATGGGCAAAACCAGATACGCGTGGGTTACGGCCGTGCCGGCGGCTTTCATGCTGGTGGTAACCATAACCGCAGGCTACCAGAATATATTTTTCAACTATCTGCCGCGCGGCAATTATATGCTGGCGTGGCTTTCGCTCATTGCGATGATGCTGGTGTTTGTCATTTTAGTCGCGACGGCGGGCGAGTGCTTCCGTCTGCTTTTCAGAAAACGGGCCGCCGGATAAAATCCGCAAGTTCCCTTTCCCCTGCGCGCACGCGGGTAATAATCAAGAAGAAGTTTTAAAACAAAAAAAGGCCCCCTTTCACGGGGGCCTTTTTAACAACTTCGCAAATCCACCGGACTTATTTGTTTTCAGCCAGCAGTTTTTCCATTTCATCCATAATGGAGTTCATCTCTTTCATCGCCGCTTTAAAGGGCGCGGAAGTCGTCATGTCAACTCCGGCCTTCTTTAACAGGGCGATGGGATAATCCTCCGAACCAGACGCGAGCAGCTTCAGATAAGCGTCCCGCGCGGCGGTAGAAGGAGTGGCGGCCGCGGCCTGTGCGCGGATATTGTCCGCCAGCATAGAAGAGGCCATTATGCTGGTGGCATACTGGTAAACGTAGAAGTTATAGTAGAAATGAGGAATATACGCCCATTCCACGCCGTAGAGGTCGTTTATTTTGCAAACTCCGGCGGCGTCGCCGTAATATTCCTTAAGCAGACTCAGATACAAAGCGGTCAGCTTCTCGCCTGTAACAGGTTCGCCTTTTTCCGCCATTTCGTGCATGCGCAGCTCGAATTCCGCGAACAGCGTCTGGCGGAACAGGGTGGTGCGCAAACCGTCGAGATGGGTCCCGAGCAGATAGAGCTTGGTGTCCCGGTCCGAAGTTTTACCCAGCATATAACTGAACAGCAGATTTTCGTTAAGCGTGGAAGCCACTTCCGCCACGAAGGTTTTATAATCGCTGGTAATGTAAGGCTGGTTGGTCATGGACAGATACGAATGCATCGAGTGTCCTGATTCATGGGCCAGCGTGGAAACTTCGTCATAAAGGCCGGTGAAGTTCTGCAGCTGGTAGGGATGCACTCCGTACACTCCGGTGCTGTAAGCGCCGGATTTTTTCCCGGTGGTCGGAATAAAATCAACCCAGCGGTTGTCAAAACTGGTTTTGAGATCCGCGAGATATTTAGGACCGAGCGGGGAAACCGCGTCCATAACCATCTGCATCGCCTGTTCGGGCGTGTACATCAGCTCCACTTTTTTAACTATCGGCGCGTAAAGATCCTCATAGCGCAGCTGGTCAACGCCCATCATGCGCTGGCGCAGTTTGAGATATCGGTGAAGAGTCGGCAGATTGGTGTGGACATCGGACACCAGCTGCTTATACACGGAAACCGGCACATTGGCGTCGAACAGCGCGGCTTCCAGACAGCTGCCGTATTTGTGGACGTCTTTGTTGAACATATGCGTTTTAATGTGCGCGTTAAGAGTCGAGCCCAGCGTTCGCTCATAATTTTTATAAGCGGACCAGAAGGTCTTGAAAACCAGATCGCGGTCTTCGCGATTCGTCAGGGCGCGGTAGCGGGTATAGGCAGAAGCGTCCAGCCGGATTTTTTCGCCCGTGGACAAAGTTACGTCCGGATAAGGGAAATCGGCGTTGGTGAACGTTTCATAAGTGTCCGAGGCGCCGATTGCCATCATATCCGCCTGGGCCGCGATTTTTTCCTCCGCGGCGTTAAGCGTGTGCGGCGTATAGCGCAAAACATCTTCGAGCCACGGTTTGTACTCGACGAGCCGTTTGTCTTCCTTAACAAAACCCATCACTTTCTTTTCGCCCAGCGCAAGAATTTCGGGCCGCAGGAATGAAACGGCGGAAGCGTATTTTACCCACAAATCGCTCGCAGTCTGATTCATTTCCGATGTCCGGCCAATTCTGGTGTCCTCGTCTTTGCGCATACTGGCGTAAACCGACAGGCGCGACAGTTCATTATTCGCGTTCATCATAGCGTCAAGAGCGGTGTAGAACTCCTTGGCCGACTTGCCCAGCTTGCCCTGAAACTCCGCCAGTTTGGGAATCCGGACGGTCAGGTCCGCCGCCTGTTTGGACCAGGCCTCTTCCGTGGGATACAGATCCGAGGTATTCCACTTATATTTCTCCGGCACGTCGGCGCGTTCCGCGGCGAAACCGGCAGATACCGCCAAAACGCTTAAAGCCAATGCCGGCAGTAACACGTAAGACAGATGCTTTATCATGTATTGCTCCTTAAATGCCGCCGGGGCCGCTGCGCTCCGGCGCATTTTCAATTACCTCTAAATTCTACAGTTTCCCGCATTACAATGCAAAACGAGTGTCTGAACGTCAAATGGTTAGGAAGTCTGGCGGAAGCGCGGGACGTGATCGGAAGATGGAGAATAGACTATAATGACCTTAGGCCGCACGGCTCGCTGGGATACACAATACCGAGCGAGTTCGCAAAAAATGCGGCTTAACATTGCAGTTAACAACTTGAGTGTTGTCTAACAAATGGGGTAAGGTCATAATGTCAACCCGCCACCATGTTCTGGAGATTATGATTAAAATTATGAAGATTACGAAAAAATTGATTTATATTTGTCCCACAGTTTTTTTCTTTTAGGACAGGGGCTAATTTTTGGGGCAACAGCCGAGAGTGTATCCAGAACATTGGGTTATAAAGTTGAAGTAATTTCTTCATCAGGCGATGTTACAGTGGTCAGGCGTCCAGACCCGCCGGACCGCGAGCTGAAACCTGAATATATAAAAACATTGACGATCAATGAAGCGCAAAAGAACGCTTTACGCAAGTACAGTCCAGATTTCAAGGTATGGACTATGGCAAACTACTCTAAAGGAATAGAACATTATCCTTTTTCGAAAAACGAGCTGCCATACATAATCAAAGGCGATTTTACTGGTGAAGGGAAAGAGAGTTTTGTTGTTGCCGGGCATACAAAAGATAGAAACGTAATTGTAGCCATCATTCCGCGCGGCAGTGGCTATTATGCGCTTCCTGTTCAGGAAGTATACAAAGCTGAACAGCCTGACTATATTCGCCTGGTTAGGCGCGGACTGGGTTTAAAAATTTGCTATGAGGAGAATTGCGACAAACTTGTGATGCCCCATGACGGGATAGCCGCGTTTTCAAATAGTTTCAATAAAAATTTATATTGGGATTTTTTTATCACCAACGCCGAGAGAATCTATGTATATGAAAAAGAGTTTAAATACCTCCACAATGTTTCTCCCGGATTATTGCCTCCCTCCGAATTGAAGTCTGAGTATTTTGACGAGCTAAAATTGCCCCGCGCGCTGGAAAAAATAGTAACGGTCCATAATAAGAATTTCAAAATGTGGGGGCTTGAAGATTATTCAGCCGAAGAATTGAAAAATTACCATTATTCGGCAAAATCCCTTCCGTTTATTGTAAAGGGGGATTTCAATGATGATGGCATTGATGATGTTGTAGTGGCTGGACATGATAATGATCGTAATATTGTCCTAGCTTTACTTTCCAGCCCAACCGGATATATGGTGCAAGATGTGTCTTATCCATGTAGTAATTGGATATGCCCGGGAGAAATGTGCTATTTAGAGTCTGGGAAAAAGGGAAAACAGCTTCCGTATAAACCTTCTGCAATAGTAGAAATTTACGAAAAAGGTCTTCAGTATGATGCTGATGATGTGTTCCGTATAACTCTGGACAGTGGGAGTTTCGGCATAAAAGCAATCAGACATTGTTCCGAGATAGTAGCTGATTCTGTAGAGATGGGAATTCAGCATATTGAATATGGAGATTGGCGTGCCAATGATCCCGCAAAAGATTACATCTATTACGGATACCGTAAAGAATTTAAAGCTTTCGGCGGCAATAGCATTGAATTGATAGACAGTAATCAAGAACACGCTTCGGATCAAACATCGGATGAGGTTCCCTTTTATAATATGCCGGATTATGCGCCTGCTCAAATTCCGGATAATACAACGGACCAAACAGAGGGGCAGAATAAGTCGCCAGGTATCCCGGGTGGTGAGATTATTATTGAAACTTACTGAAATCCTTCAAATTTAGCGGGCTAAGTTTTGACAGAGGTTTGTTTCTATTGCGTATTTGAGCGCTTTTAAGGACTAAGGCAGTAGGTCGCAATTCATATTTCGTGCGGTTGTAATGATAGGATTTTTGAAGTTGCAAACAGAAGCGGTCTTTCCTTAAGAAAAAGATCGACATATCATGTAAGCGTATCGGACAGCTGTTCTTAGTGACTCATTGGGTTTATTATCGAAGGAATTTCGCTGTCCGTTACATGCCTCGGTATATTTTAGTCTTATGATTGACCAAAGCATGGTGGATATTCGCGTGTTATTTCGGAATAACGATGCTGGAGTGAGCCTGGCGTAGGTCTTTAGGCCCATGTGCGATATATTTTGATACTATAGGATAAGGTATAGAGGTTTTGAGGTGCTTATGAAAACACGCAATTCAACTTTATCCGTAATGGCTTTGCTGGCCTGCGCTTTATGCGCTCCTTGTGCGCACGCCGGGCAGAACTCCAGGCAAGATGTCTCTTTCCCGGCGCTTTTCACCGCCGCGTCTCCCGCGCCTGTGGAGCAATGGGCGGCCCAGAATTTCCAGCTTGAAACCGTTGGCGTAATGGAAGAAGCCGTAAATAACGGCGGCCCGGCTTATGAACTGGACAACAAAACCTTCACCTTGAAAATATCCGGCGGAAATATCCAGATTATCGCCTGGGTAAAAGCGGCTGACCTTGTCCCGACCCACATGGATATCGGCACTAGTCTCAATAACAATGACAAGCGGGCATACTTCAAAAACTGCCTTATCGACAACAAAACCTCGATTTTTGTGATAACGGCGCAGCTCAGGCTCGCGCAAAACAACTCCCTGCTGGTGCTGATAAGAATGCTGGACAAAAGCGGAAAAACCCTGTTAAAGGAATACCGCGGCATTGCCGCCGTTAAAACGCAGCAAACTGGAAAAACCCTTGATCTGTCCTATCAGTTCCAGGATCCTGCTGACCGCAACCAGGGCCAAATAGGCTCCTGCCACGTTTTCTCCTCCGTTTCCATACTCGAGGCTGCCTATTACCGAAAATACCACCAGAAAATCAAGTTTTCGGAAGCCGATCTGTTCCTGCGCAAGGTTATCCTTTCCGATGACATATACGCGCCTTTCGTTTACAGCAAACAATGCACTTTGCAGGAAGGCGGCAACGCGCATCTTGATTCGCAGTTCGTTATAAAATACGGAGTAGCCACCTCGCTCAGTTACGAAAAGCTTGAGAAACTTTACATCTGGTACCGCAACGCGGAAGAAAAAACGATGTCTTCAATTAATTCCTACGCAGATGAAACCGACCTGTCTGCAGACGCCGGCAAAAAGAAAATTGATCTTCGCGAGTTCTGGGCCGATCTGCAAACCAAGCCCGCCATGAAGGAACAGTTGATGAAGTTTTTCGGCGCCGGAGACAAGGTCCTGAAAAAAGAACGGGAAACCATAAAAAAACAGCTCGCCGGATTCAAAGCCGTGGAATGGAGCAACCCGGATTATGCGCCGGAAGTTGTCAGATACGACAAAGCGAAATGCGCGGCGGAAGGGATTCCGGTCAAAAGAATACTGCTGGCCGAACTGGAAGAGAAAAGACCCGTATCGGTATCAGTGGATATGGCCGGCCTGGAGGAGTGGGGGCAAACCGACACCTCCCGGGACAGCAAGCACGCCTTCACTATTATTGGGTATAAACTCAGCCCGACCGGAGAATACCGTTTCGTTTCGCGCAATTCCTGGGGCGGGATAAACCCCGATTTGAGCGAAAGCGCCTTATGCCGGGTCAGAGCCACAAGAGGCGTCTATACTCCCGAAGAAATATCCGCGGCGAAGTAGAAACCCCAAGCAGAAAATATATACTGCCACAACGTGTTGCGAGGATATATTATGAGAAGCGACAAAAAACTTTCATTGGTTTTTACCATCCTGGCCGTCGCGCTGTTTGCGCCTTCAGCGATTGCGGGCGCGCGGGGCAGGGAACAGAAATCTTTTCAGGACCTTTTTAGCAATGCCGCAGAATTGCCGGTGCAACAATGGTCCGGGCAGAACCTACAACTTAATATTACGGGCCGCATCACCCAGAACGATAAAGTGAACGGCGGCCCGGATTATGTTCCGTCCGACGGCACCTTCTCTTTGAAAATTTCCGGCGGGAATACCCAGCTTGTCTTCTGGCTGAAGAAAAAAGACGCCACCCCCCCATCCTACTCGGATATCGGGACAACAATAGTCAACAGCGACAAAGCGGAATACTTCAAATCTTTCCCTGCCGGGGACAAGCTCGCTTTTTACCTGATAACCGCTTCATTAAAGCTTTCAGAAGGCAACAATATTCTTGTATTGCTGCGGATGTATGACCCTGAAACAAAAGATCCTCTGGCGGAATATCATGGCATAGCGCCCCTCAAAAACCCTGCCGTGAACCAAGCCGTGGATTTAAGCTATCAGTTTGAAGATTACGCGGACCGCCAGCAGGGCAATGTAGGCTCATGCCACGTCTTCACTTCCATATCCCTGCTGGAAGCCGCCTATTACCGGAAATACCACCGCACCATCAGGTTCTCGGAAGCGGATCTGTTTTTGAGGAAAATGCTGCTGGACGGCAGCGCGTATACGCTGTTTTTGACAACCGGCGCCAGTGTGCTGACTGAAGGCGGGGTTCCCTACTACGACTCCAAATTCGTTATAGAACACGGAGTGGCCTCCGCTCCCAGCTACGATAAATTTGAAAAAATGTATTCCTGGTACCGCAACGCCGAGCAAAAAACCCTGCAGTACATAAACGCCAACGTGGACAATCCTGATATCTACGAACCCGGCGAAAAAGCGGAGCAGCCGCTCATGCCTGCAACCACTGAAACGGTAAAAGCTGTCTCGATCCGCGATATTTGGGTAAAGCTGCAAACCCAGCCGGGAATGAAAAAACAAATTGAACAGCTTTTTAAAATTTCCGGAGAGAAATTACGCGCCGAGCGGGAAGCCATTAAAAATCAGCTAGCCGGGTTCAGCACAGGATTCTGGGTCAACACGCAGTATTCCAAACAATCCGCAACTCTGTCTAAAGAGCAATGCGCCAAGGAAGGAAAAACGGTCAGTGAAGTATTTCTGCCGCTGTTAAAATCGCAAATCCCCATTTCCGTCGGCGTAGACCTGAGCTATCTGAAAAGCTGGGGACAGACTCCGGAATCGCGCGATGCCAGACACGGCTTCACCCTGATAGGCTACAGGCAGGCTCCTGACGGCGAATACCACTTTATTTCGCGCAATTCCTGGGGCGGCTGGAATCCCGATATAAAAGAAAGCGAATTATGCCGGACTATGTATGCCACCCTGGTTTTCACGCCGGAAGAAGCGAAAACCGCAAACATACCGCAATAAGCTTACACAGCCACACCTTTTCAGGTTTTAAGTCGCTTTTTTTGCTTTGAACAAAATCCACACAAAACGCCGGCGGTTAATGCCCGCCGGCGTTTTTGACATATATATGGACCATTACTGCATCCGTACGGCGTGATGGGGGCAAATGGCGGCGCATTTTCCGCAGTCTATGCATTTATCCTTGTCAACGCTGGACACGCCGCCTAAAGGACCGTATTTCTGGCTGACCGCCTTAACGGGACAGGTGAATTTCACTACACAAGTTGGCAAACCGTCGCACATCGCCGGATCAATAAAAGCTTTTTTCATAAAGTCTCCTTTCACTTCACGCCGCAAACGTCAGTTATGGCTTTCTCAAGCGCCGCTTTCTGCATAACCCCGGACGCCATTGCGGGTTTCCCGCAAAGCGGCACAAAAAACAGAGTCGGCACGCTTTCCACGCGGAAAA
>Ga0172379_10004590_pt1 | contig 20170 bp, 16 predicted proteins | sample GrowelOW334metaG_FD_119756 | JGI IMG/M metagenome (GOLD analysis project Ga0172379, IMG submission 119756) | Groundwater microbial communities from an aquifer near a municipal landfill in Southern Ontario, Canada - Groundwater well OW334 metaG | ecosystem: Environmental > Aquatic > Deep...
CGGAGGAACATGTCCACCGTCTCTTTTATTTCGTGGGAGGTAAAAAGCACGCGGGGCTCCTAGAGGCGGTGCATCGCGCTGAAGACGCGCTCGTGCATCATGCTGATCGAGACGTTCATCAAATCCCCGAGCTCCGATAATTCCTGCTTGACGTCCGACAGGGGCTTGGGGCTATTCGCAAGGTCGACCATCATCATCATGACGAAATTGCCTGATAGCACGGTTTGGCTGATGTCCTCTATGTTGATGGAACGTTCGGCCAGAAAGGCGCTAACCTTGGCGATGATGCCGACCTTGTCGCTGCCGACCACGGTGACTATGGCGTTCATGATGGTTCCTCCGATCGGCCGATTGTATCGGAAAGCCGTTTTTTAGTCAGCGCTTTTTGACAAATTGCTCCGGCCGGAATAACCCGGGGTCCTCAATACCACCCGCGCATCCCCATCCCGCTTCACCCAGCCGTCCCGTTCCAGGCGGTTCAGGAAGGGCAGGATATACTTGCGCGAGTAGCCTGTGCGCGTTTTCGCCTCGGCGATGTCGATCCGGTCACCGCTTTTTTTTCCCGCCAAAGCCCTGGCGACCAGCGACTTGTACACTTCCACATGTACGAAAAGGGTGCGATCCAGGGGGATGGCCAGTTTGAGGGCGCACAGCCGGTCCACTTCCTTGTTGCCTCCCTCAAAGCCCGCGCTGCCCGCCAGCCTCAGGCTCTTCTCCGCGGCCTTGGTCGCCGGATCGAGGGCTGACCCGGAACCGACTACGCCCCGCGCTCCGAGCGTGGCCTTGGAAGGCGCATCCAGACCGAGACCCTCCCGGGTGAGTATTTCCGCAAGGGCTTTGGGGAGGGCAAAGGCCGAAACCAGGGCGGCGCTTACGAGATCCGGTTTGTCAGGCATGTCCACGGAGGCCACCCGGGCCCGCACAAGAACACGTGACAGGAAAGACTCATCCAAAAGCCAGCTGCCGCGGCGTTGGATGCCCCTTTCCCGCAACAAGCCCGCTGTTGCCGGCAGGATTTCAAGAGCGGCCGCCTCGGTGACGCACAGTTCCAGATAACCGGCAAGCCTGGTTTCCAGGATGAGGCACGCCGGTGCCAAAGGTGGGTCCAGCGACAGGTTTTCAAGGCCCGCAAGGCCGGCAAGCAGGGTGTGGCGACTTTTTTTGTCCGTCCCGCCCGAGCGGAGGAAACGCAGCCGCCCCAGGACTTCGGCCCCGCCGTGGCGGAGCAGCACCGCCGGAAGCTGGCGCGGTACAGGCAGGCTTTCGTCGCAGAGTACCCGGTAGAAGCCGCCCTTCCCCAGGGGCTGTATCCTGACGATGCGGTAAGCGCTGCCCAGGGAAAGTTCGGCTTCCCCTCCACTGACCAGCACGCGGGAGAGGTCCCTGGCTTCCTCCGCTTTGAGAGGATGCGATGTGGGCACCGGCTCGAAGCGGACGAGGAATTCGGTGCCGCTCAGTATATTCCGCCCCCCTTTGCCGGAAAGCGTCAGGAGGTCGCCGCGCCGAGGCATTACGGAGGGCCTTGAAATATTGAGGGCCACCCGCTCGTGGGGCCGGGCAGTGTCCGACTTCTCGCCCAGGGCTTCCAGACCCCTAACCCGAATCCGCTCCATCGCGGGATACAGCTCGAGCTCGTCGCTAATGCGGATGGGAGCCCCGCGGAGTGTACCGCACACCACCAGCCCTGCGCCGGATTTGGAGAATACCCGGTCGATGAAAAGGAGCGGCGCTTCCTGCCCTCCGTCGTCTGGAGCACCGGCAGGGTTGGGGGTGGCTGGATTGGCGGCTGGTTTGGTGGCACCACGCCGGGCGGCTTCGAGGGCAATCGCCTCCAGGGCAAGGCCTTCCAGCAGCGCCGGCAAGCCTTCCCCGCTACGGTTGGAGACCGGGAACCAGCGGGGAGCTACAGCCGGAGCGCCAAAGATGAGCGCCGCCCGCGCATGGGCGTCCTCGCCGTTTACCTCAACCTGGGTGCCTTCGCAGTTGTCTGTCTTGGTGAGCACCACGATGACGCGGGGGCTTCCCAGGGAGGCGAGCACCCGGGCGTGGGTTTCGGTCTGGGCCATCCAGCCGTCATCGGCGGCGACGACGAGCAGGACCAGATCCGCCCCCCAGGCGCCGCCGGCCATATTGCGGATATAGCGTTCGTGGCCGGGAACGTCGATGATGCCCAGTTCGGTCTTGCCCATGCCATCCGGGTTTTCCACCACGAGGGAGGCGAAGCCCAGGTCGGTGGTCATGCCTCGTTCCTTTTCCTCCCGCAGCCGGTCGGTCTCGATGCCGGTGAGGGAGCGGACCAGCGCGGTCTTTCCGTGGTCCACGTGGCCCGCGAGGGCGACAACCGTCAAAGGCCGGTTCCGTCGGAATCGGGTTCGCCGGAGCCGACTACGCTGGATTCGGTTCCGCCGGATTCCGTTTCGGTTGTCCCGGCATGATTGGAGCCTTCCATCCCCTGCGCTTCCAGTATCAGATCTGCGACCAAGGACGCGTCCTCGTCGAAAAGGGTGAGCAGGTCGATCAGCACACGGTCCTTTTCGATACGGCAGATGAGCGGAATCCGGGCAAGTCGCAGTGCGCGGCGCAGACTGTCGGGGCTACCCGTGGTGGTGAGTTCCAGGGCGTGGGAGGGGATGAATTCGTCGGGAGAGCTTCCGCCTCCTATGGCGGCACTGGACTCCACGAGTTTGGCACTCCCCTTGGGCAGTTTCCGGTTGATCCTGCGTCCAAAGGCTTTCAGGTCCTCGTGTCCTTCCTGCAAGGAAAGCCTCAGGGCTTTTTGCACTGCGCTCGAATCGGCGGGCAAGGCCTCGCCCTCGTCTGAACCGGCACCCAAGCGCAGGACCAGCGCGGCCTCCAGCAGGGAGAATACGGTCTTTCCCGGCCGCAGGGCCCGCATCAGGGGATGCCTGGCCAGGCGTGCGATCAGGTCGTCCTTGCCGACGATGAGACCGGCCTGGGGCCCACCCGCGATCTTGTCGCCCGAGAAGCATACGAGATCGGCGCCCGCCCGCACGTAGCGGACCACGGGAATCTCGCCGGGCACGTCCTCGTCGGTACAACCCGAGCCCTGGTCCACGATGAAGGGGAGCATCGACGGCAGGGCAGCCTTGAGGGTGCGCGCATCGGGCTTGGACGCGAATCCGCGCAGGGCAAAGTTGGAGGCGTGGATGGAAAGGACGGCCCCTGTCTCGGGGCTGATCGCCCGAAGGTAATCCTCCACGGTGGTGACGTTCGTCGTGCCCACCTCCACAAGGCGGCAACCGGAAAGGGCCAGGATGTCGGGAACCCGGAAGCCGCCGCCGATCTGAACCGCCTCGCCCCGGGAAACAATTACTTCCTTGCCTTGGGCTATGCAAGAAAGAACCAGCAGCATCGCCGCGGCGTTGTTGTTCACCACCAGCGCGCCCTCCGCCCCGGTGAGCAGGCTGAGCAGCTCGCCTACCATGCCGCCCCGGTGCCCGCGCCTGCCGTCCTCCAGATCGTATTCGAGGTTCGAATACGCGGTGTTGGCCTCCCCCGCCTGCTCCCAGACGGCTTTGGCGATGGGGCTGCGACCCATATTCGTATGCAGGACAACCCCCGTCCCGTTGAGTATCCTGCGTATCCTTTTCCGGTCCAACCTTTCCAGCAGCACCAGCGACGCGGCTACCGCATCGGCCTCCGAAGGCACGTAGTATTCGTCTTCCTGCACCTTCCTGCGCAGACCCTCCAGGGCCTGTGAGACTGAACGCACCACCAGGGGGCGCGACAAATTCGCGCAGAACGCGGTTATCTCGGGCCGTGAAAGCAGCCGTTCGATCTGCGGCAATAACGACCTGCGATCACTTTTTTCCACAAGGAACCTCCGGCCGAAGCACGCCGCCCCGACGCATCAAGAGTAACGACACAGCTGATTTTAGGCCGATGAAGGGTTTGAGGCAAGCTTGGAGGGAGGGGATGTGGGGGAAAGGGGGGATCAAGGCTGATCGGGGGTCACCCTATTTTCGCTTTGCCCGCAGGATCATCGTTATTACCGATTCTACCGTGTTGATGGGGGTCAGCACAACTGATGGGTGGGCCTGCGCGAATACACGGAACAACTCATCGGAAAAGGCCTGCCCTATTTCCCCAACTCCTTCAAAATCCAGAACGACGTTCTGAAATCGTTCGAAGCGCAGATATAGCCGTTTGGCCTGCGAGCGGGAAAGAAGCTTCTCACCCTCGTAAAGCGCCAGCCGAACAGGTACGACTGTCTTGGAAAAGGAATACTCTTCCGGCGCGGCGAACTCGTCAAAAACCGCCTTGCTCGTACGTTCGCTCTCATTCGAAAGCCGCATAATTACCACCGTGCCGGGGGAATCCTCGGACCGTTCAAGGAATATATCCAGAGGCTCGCCATCATGAAGGAAGTGCAGCTTGCCCGAGCGGATGTCGAAGCGGTCGAATATCTTGGATGTAAAAAAAATACCCTCACCGGTATGACGTTCCGGTTGGGTCGTAAGTTTTCCCTTCGCCAGTTCGAGTATGGCTTCGCGAGGATCATACAGTCCAAGCGCTTTTTGTATCTTCAGGAAGATGCCCTCACCCTCATCAGCTATCCAGGCATCAGTAAAAAGGGCGTTCCGGTGAATCCCGACGATTATTTCTGTTGACCCCGAGTGATCGATGGCGTTATTCACCATCTCGGTTACACCATACTGCCAGATTGCCCTTACATTATCCGGAGCAGACTTGAAACGGGCAGAAAAAAAATCCCGCCACACGAAATCCTCATCCAGGCCTGCTACCACGTAGCGCCTCGCATCCTGTTCCAGAACCGCAAGCCGGTATTCCCTTCCACGGGTAATGCCCTCGCCCTCAATGATCCCTTCAGTAACCAGCCTTTGGATATGGCGGCTCAGAGTCTGCCTGCTTATTCCGAATTCAGCTTTCAGCGTTGTAGAAAGATTCTTGGGATCCTGGGAGATGATCTGAAGTATCCGTGTCCGCAACTGCGCTTTATCAATCATGATTCCATAATTTGTATCATACGCATCTGTTTTGTCAACTAATCGAGGTTACATTGTCACTATTTCAAAACCTTTTGTCACTATTCCTCCAAAATCAAGCCATCCATAAGCCAAGAATCGCTATCGCGAGGTTTGAACCTGCTTGTAGCCTTGAGAAGCTGATCAGGTGGTGGCAGAAAATCATCGGGCATACGCGGTCCCGACATGATGGCCTCTGCGATATCACGGGGAACGTCCTCATACCCATCGGCATCGAAGATGGGTCCTTCATCCCTTATCGCTCTTCGAAACCTCAGATTATCCAAACCGGACTTCAACCATGATAGTAGAACGCGGTCAACTCGGTCAGTGAAAGGTATTTTTTTTAGGGCGATATTGATTTTTTGGCTGGGAGAATGGAGGGCTCCTATAGGTAATCAGTCTTTTTCGATTTCATAATAAATCACTTCCTTTTCTATGCGTGCCCTTCGCCGGGAATTGAAGGATTCGGGAGTCAGAACATCGACATGGACCGGGAACCCGGATTCCAGAAGGTCCGCTACATTCATAAAGGCATCGAAGCTTTTCCTTCCATCGGCGAATTCAATAAGCAGGTCGACATCGGAATCCGGCCTGGAGTCCCCTCGGACGGTCGAGCCGAATAGCCCTATGCGCCTGATTCCAAGGGTGCGCAGGTTCGCGGAAAGTTTCATGATCCTGTCCTCGACATCCTGCCTCAGCATGATAATTCCTCCGATTCCGATTGTTGACCTGTGGCAGGATAAGCATGGATGAGGTTACTCGCCATGACCACACGCCAAAATCAGTATACGCCATGAGTGTATCGCCGCACGAGAGTCCTGTGCTCGGCCAGGTCGGTGACAGTAGAGGTGGAATCGCGATGGGTACAGGCCAGTTTCTCGCGTCGGGAACGGAGGTAGGCGATAGGGTCCCGATTCAAATCGGCAGGCACAACAGGCCTCCAGTGCGGTCGAGTATTAACCATGCATGGTCAATCACAGGAGAATTGCAACAACTTGCAACTGAACTTGCAACCAGCAACACTGGCCAGACTTGATAAAATCTTTTCATACATAGAAATGAGTGCATCCTTTTGCATCATGCCACATCGAATTCTTGCAATCCTAAATATATTTCTAGAAAGGAAATAAGTAATCCTATTGCAACCCGGATTGCAATTTAATTGCAATTAGTGTTCGTGCTTGCAATTTCCGGAATCACGCCCTTGATACCAGCAGGCGGCTCTCGTTGCTCCATGGTAGTTAATGGTACCAACGAAAATCGGTCCCAACCTGTCCACTAAATCCTGCCCCACCATTTCCGAAGCCCCCCGTTCACGCCTAACCCCTCATGCACTGCCGCCACTTTCGAAGGCCTCGACAAGGCCGGCGATGGCGGGGTTGCTCGGGTCGTCCAGGGCGAAGACGTTCAGGTGGTCCATGGCGCGGGTGGCGGAGACATAGACCAGGTTGCGGGTCATGCGGTCCACAGAAGCCTCGTCGTAGTCGCTGCCGAAATAGGGGGCGCGGTACAGGAAGAGGAGCACCACGGGGAAGTCCAGGCCCTTGGCGGAGTGGAGGGTGGAGATGCGGATGGAGCCGGTGGAGGCGAAGATGAAGTCCTTGTCCTTGATGTCGGCTACCGGGAACCCGGCTACGGCTAGCCGGTCGCGGACAAAGACGATATCGTCGTTCAGGGGGACGAGGACGCAGAGGTTGTCGTTGTCGTAACCCAGGGTCCTGGTGAAAAGCCGCACCCGTGCGATCATGAGGTCCGCAAGCTCGTTGCGGTTGGTGCCCTGGAAGAGTTCCGGTGCCGGGCCTTCCCGGAAAGCTTCGGGCTGGTTCTCACTATCCACGCCGCTGCCGGAGGTGCGGTAGCGTTCGGCGAGTTCATGAATCTGCACGGTGTTGCGGAAATTGGTGCGCAGGATGCGCGCCTTTCCGGAGATGTCGATACCGGCCCGCCTGAAGCTGAACCCCGGCTGGTAGATGGACTGGTCAGCGTCCCCGGCGAGTACGACGCAACGCCTTGCGCAACTCTTGAGCGCCTTGAGCACCACGGCGGGAAGGTCCTGGGCCTCGTCGATGAACAGGTAGTCGACCATGGACTGGCGGCTTTCTTTGGGAACCGACGCCGCGTGCCGCGCGACCTTGAGGGCCGCATAGTTCCGGCTGTACTGCAGGGTGGCTTCCATCTCCGCGGCGATGGACTCGACTGCGGCCCATACGGCCAGCCGTCCCAGACGCGGGATGGGTCGTTTCATGCCCTTCCTATCGATCATCTCCGTGACATAATCCAGCATGGGGACGTCGTTGGCCCAGATGAAATTCTCCGCCTCCGCCTGCAGGTCCTTGGCGGTGAAACCTTCCGGACAGTAACGGGAAGCGAGGTCCTGCACCGATTTTCCGTAGAAATCGATGGAGGCGTCGGGCTCCAGTTCCTTCAGCCTTTCCAGCAGGAAACTGTCGGCCGTGGAGATGCGGTCGGCCTCGCCCGGGCGTTCCAGCGTCATGATGGACGAGAGGTACCTGTCGTACTTTACCAGGGTCGTCGTGTAGGTGAGCAGGGCTACCGAGCCGTGCAGCTCGCCCATGCCTAGCTCATCCTGCACGCCGCCGGCCTGGGTTCCGAAACCCTTGGCCTTCTCTATCGCCTTGAGCAGGATAAGAGTCTTGCCGGTGCCAGCCGCACCCTTCACCAGGAAGTCCTTGTCCAGGGATATTTGGGACAGGATCTTTTTCTGTTCCGGCGTAAGCCGGGTAACCATACGCTCATAATCCAGGCGCGTGCGCGTGTAGACGGTCATCTGAGACAGGGCTTTCACGTACACCCTGGCATCCTCGAGCTCGTCCCCGCGTTTCCTGAATTCCCGCAGCTCGTCGTTCAGCCTGGCGCGCTCGGCGCGGAGCTCATCTATCTTTTCGTCCTTGGAAGCCCGACCCTGGTCAGCCTCGTCAATCCTGCGTTGCAGGGCGTCGCGCTGTTCCCGGATCAGCGCGTACTGGGTCTCGACGGACTCGAGCTCACCCACCCGCTCCATGAGTTTCCTGGACTGGTTCCTTTCCAGCTGGAGTTTGAACCCCGTCTCCGAAAGGGCCTTCACCAGCTCGCCCGTCGACCTCCGCTCCTTCCACGCATCCAGGTATTCTTGCACCTTGACCAGCGCTGGGCCGCCCTGGATCCTGGCGAGGGAACAAAAGCGCACCAGGTGGTGGGTGGCGGCACGGGCGGATTCGTTGCCCAGCGGGGCAAAGCGGTGGCGGACATCGTTGGTCTGGTCATGGCTCCTGCCCAGAAAACCCAAGACCTCGAGACCCGGCACGTATGCGTTATTCGATTCCCTGATCAGCTCTTCCTTGAAGGCATCCAGAAAGGCGTAGAACCGGTCGTCGTCGGGATTGTCCAGAACGCAGCGCTCCCGTATATAACCCTCCACGAAGGCGTGGACCGCCAGCACGAACACACCCTGATCCGAACCCTGCAGGCGTGCGAGCCTTTCCAGCCTGCTTTCTTGCTGCACCGATAAATCCGCAGGAACAAGCGCCATGTTGAACTCCGATGTTTGAAAATGCCGAACCTTATAAGCCATTGTAGGTGTCCGGGCTTTGCTTTGTCAAAGCGGGATCGGGTCAGCGGACATGCTTTCACCCCTCACCATAACTCCCGTTCCGTCCCATAACTTTCGTTATGCCGCCTCCATGGCCGACAGGCCCCCGGACGACCCGTAGGCGGGTTTTTCGACAAAGGCACGGTTCCTGCATATACTAAGAAACAATGAAAACGGGACAGACGAAAACAGGCAAGGCTATGGGCTTTTTCAATCTGGCGGGTATACTCGTGGGGCTGTGCGTGGTGCCTGCGGCGCTGGCGGCTTTTGGGCGGACAGGGGACGCGCTGTTCCTGGAACGGGCTGTGGGGGCTTTCGGGGCGCCGGGGAGCCTGCTCCTGGTGGCGCTGGGCTTGCTGGTGCTGCGGGTGCTGTTCGGGTCGGGGGAGTTGATACTGCCCCAGCTGGCGGGGACGCTGACGGCGCTGTTCTTTTTTGCGGGGGCCTTCAACCTGCCCTGGCTGGGAGCGGTGCGGTCGGTGGTGAGCGGCTTCCCCGGTTTCGGGAGCGCCCTTCCTCCGCTTGCCGCCGGAGTCGCGGCGGCTGTGCTCGGAATTGTCCTCTCGCTGCGGGGAGGCAAGGGGTCTGGCCTGCGGGCGCTTGCGGTACCCGCCGTCGCCATCACGGTGTTCGTCGCTGTCGGCGGTTCAGCCTCCCTACCCAAGGTGGACCCCGCGACGCTTTCGGTGGACGCCTCGATACGGAAGATGGCCGACGCCCTGGGCAAGGAATACCGGGATCCCGAGGTGGATGCCGCCGTCAAAAAGGTGCTGGATGAGAGCGGCAAGGACCTGGAGGCCAAAAAAAAGGAGATCGAGGAACTCGCGCAGCGTCTGGAAAAGGCCGTGTCCGACAAGGATGCCATCGCCAGAAAGGCGGGTGAGACGGAGAAGCTGTCCATGGAGTTGTCGGAGTCCAGAAAGAAACTGGAGGAGCTGACCCTCCTCATTCAGGATACCGATCCGGTCCTTCCCGGCGGCAGCTACCCCAAGGCCGTCCAGCCTCTGGATTCGGCGGTGCGGGATTTTTCCGTGAGCGCGGCGCTGTCCTCCCCCGGTGCCTTCGACGACCCCCAGGGTTCGCGGCAGCCCACCGTCGCCGGCCTGCGCCAGACCTACCTCGTCCACGCCGCCGTCTCCTCAAAATGGAAGTACGTGAGCGACCTGGCCGTCTCTTGGAGCGAATACGTCTCCCCCGCCCGGCGCACCATCAAGCTCGGCCTGGCCGGAGACTGTGACGACTTCGCCACGCTCGTGGCATCCTGCGTCGCATCCATCGGCGGGCGCACCCGCATAGTGCACGGCTTCGACTCAAAGGGCGGCCATGCCTGGGCAGAACTCTATCTGGGAAATGCAACCCGGGCAAAAACCCTGTTGCGGGAGTACGCAAGCCGCTTCGGGTCCGCCGCCCAGGGTTGGAGCCTGACGGTTTCCGGCGACGGCAGCGGCTGGCTTTGCCTGGATTGGAATATAGGACAATACTCAAGCCGTGCGACGAGCGTTACCGTCGCCTGGGAGGGCAAATAAATGAAAGATATCGCGGTGCTGGGCAAGACCTATTCCTTCCCGGAAATCAAGGACGACAATTTCGAGACCCTGCAGACCGAGATCCGTTCCATCAAGGAGACCATCGATGAGGGGTCGAGGGAACAAAGGATCCTGGGCATCTTCGTGAAGCCCCCCACGCTCCAGGACGGCGACCGCATCGAGCTCATGGAGCGCCTGGTGGAGCGCTACGGGGAACTCATCGCCAGCCTCAAATCCAAGATCGGCCTGTGCCGGGAAGGCTTCATGGGCGTCGGCGAGGGTGTCAGGGATTACTTCGACCAGAAGATTCGCGAGCTGGCCACCATGGAGGAGCGCCGCAAGGCCTTGATCGCCGAACTCCGCGCGTCCGGTCAGGACGAGACCGCCACGCGCATGGAAGCCGAGGAGGAACGCATCCGCTCCCTCGCCCTGGGGTTGACCAACGCGGCGGTGCTGATCGTCAGGAAACTCCGCCATGCGCTGGATGCCCTGGAAATCCTGGTGAACGACGAGTACGCCCAGCGCGACGTGCTGTCCTCCCTCAAGGGAACCGTGGGCGTCCTGCGCAAGACCCACGAGTACAACCAAGACATGGAGCGCCTGCAGAAAGACATCGAGGAAGCGGTGAAGGTAGCCCTGCGCTTCGACGACCTGCTGCGCGACAAGCTGGGTCCGCTGTCCCTCCTGGTGGACGAGATAGGCAAGGTGGATTCCCGCGTCGCCGACAGCCTCATCGAGATCGAGCGGCTGTCCTTCCAGCTGGAAAACCAGACCATCGGCGGCACCAAATCCGTATCGATCCCGGACCGCCTTTTCAACCTTCTGGTCACCTCCCGCGTCAAGGCCGACGCCATAGACGAGGTCCTCTCTGCCATGATCGCCGACACCCCCTCACACGCCGACTTCGACACCTCCCTCGCCGCCGCCGCCACGGTAGACTTCGCCGCCCTGTCCGCCAACATGCAGGCCCTCGTCGGCCGCGGCCTCAGCGAGCTGCACGCCTTCGCCCCCGCAGGGACAGCTCCCACGCAGCCGCCCTCGCCAGCCGTTCCCGTGACGGGGCCAAACCCCGCCCCACCACCGCCTACCACCCAGCCGCCTACCCAGTCCCCGACGCCGGCCGTTCCCGTGTCGGGGCCAGACTCCGTCCCGGAGCAGAACGAGCCCGACATCGGGGATTTTGTGCCCCTGCGTTCGCGGCCGCTGGACCGCCCAGCCAAGGGCTTCTACAGCGCCGCCATCAGCCGCAGCGATCCCACCCTCGTGGTGTTCCTTCTGGACCAGTCCGGCTCGATGGAGCAGACCTTCTCGGCGGGAACCAGCAAGGCGGACTACCTAGCGAAAACCGTGGACGCGACCATCGCGGAGCTCATGATTCGTTGTTCCAAGTCCGACGGCATCCGCGACTACTTCCACCTGGCCTGCATCGGTTTCGGCGACGGTGCCGTGCGCAACGCCTTCCCCCCGGCCATCGCGAACGACGGTTGGGTGCCCATCTCCCGGGTAGTCGCGAACCCGCGCAGGCTCGACCCTGACGGCATGGGCGGAAAACGGCCATGCTGGATAGAGAGCGTGGCCGAGGGCAGCACACCCCTGAATGCGGCCTTCACCCACACCTGCCGCCTGGTCGCGCGCTGGTGCGACGAGCACCCCAAATCCTACCCGCCCACCGTCATCTGCGTGACCGACGGCGATTCCACCGACGGCGACTTTTCCCGCGCGGCGAGGGTGCTGACGAACCTCCATACCGACGACGGCGAGACGCTCCTCTTCAACCTCCACGTGGACAGCAGCGCGGGCCGGGAGATCCTCTACCCCGATTCCCCCGACAGCCTGGACGTGTTCGGGAAGAAGCTCTTCGAACTGTCCAGCCCCTTTCCTCCGCACCTGAAAGCCCGGGCGGCAAGTTCTGAGCTCAAGGTCGCCGACGGATCGCGCTTCTTCGCGTATCGGGCCGGTTCCGAGAGCGCCTCCCGTTTCTTCGAGCTGGGCACACGGCCTGCCCGGATAACCTGAGGGTCCTTCATGACTGGGCATTTTGCATGATCGTCAGGCAATTTCGCCTACACAGGATATTGTCCCGGGCAGCCCACGGTCCCACAGGCGAGGACCGTTTTGCGGTTTCCTCCAAAATCCTGCGCTGGTGCCTGTGCGACGGCGCGAGCGAAAGTTGGGACGCGGCCTCATGGGCGCTCGACCTGGCGTACTCCCTAATACGCCAGGGGCGTGCCCAGCTGCGGTGGACCAGGCGCGGACCCTCCACGAGCGGAGCGGGGCGGAGCCAACCGACTGGATTTCCGGCCAGGCCCAAAAGCTCGGGTCTTGGGCCACCGCACTCCTTGTCCAGGTAAGCGGCGGCGGAAAGCGGGTGCAGGCCTGGGCCGTCGGAGACACCGAGCTGTTCGTCCTGGACGGCACCGAAATTTTGCGGGCCTTTCCTATCACCGAGCCGTCGGGTTTCGGTTCGACTCCAAGCCTCGTGTCCTCCCGGCCAGCCGTTTCCGGAGGCGACGGGGATCAATCGTTCCGGCAGCTGGACTTTTCCCTTGCAAGGCTGTCCCGACCCTCCCTCGTCATGGCCACCGATGCCCTGGCGGCGCGGCTTCTGGCCGCTTCCGGCCAGGAACGCAGCAGGCTGTTCCGTTTCTTCAATACCTGCTCGCCCACGGAATTCTCCGCCTGGGCTGACGCGGAGACCGAATCCCGGTCCATCGCCCCCGATGACCTGACCCTCGCGTGGATACGGTAGCCATGTCCTTCCCCACGATGTCCGATTACAACGCGGCCTTCGCCTCGCCCGCCCAGTCCATCCTGGTGGGCGAATACGCCCGGGGCAAGGCCAAACCCGGCCCCTTCGGAACGCCGCTGCCCATATCCGGCGGCTTCGCCTACATCTACCAGCTCGCCTTCCCTTCCGGGGAGCGCAAGGCGGTGCGCTGTTTCATCGACGACGACGCGGGTCGCTTCCGCCAGACCGCCCTGGTCATCAAGCGCTTGGAAAAACTCAAGGAAAGCGCTTCGCCGGCTGCCCCCTATTTTGTCGACACCCGCTGGTACGAACCCTTCATCACGGCGGGGGGCCGGGACGTTCCCGCACTGACCATGGACTGGGCTGAGGGTGAGACGCTCGGTTCCTGGCTGGAAGGCAGGCACGGTGACAGGGCCGCCCTCACCGCCCTCCGTTCACGGCTTGCCGCGATGGCCGCGGACCTTGCTGCCGCAGGTCTCGCCCACGGCGACCTGCAGACGGGCAACGTGGTGGTCGGCTCCGGCGGTGACCCCGTACTGGTGGACTACGACGGCGTACGCTTCTACGATGACGCCCGTCCCCTCAGCGAACAAGGCCACCCGAATTTCCAGCACCCCGATCGCGGCACCAGATTGTCCCCGCAGGCGCTCGACCGCTTCTCGGTCATCGCCATGGACCTGGGGCTGGCCGCCTTCATCGAGCGCCCCGATTTCTTCGACCGTTTCTCCACCGGCGAGAACATCCTCTTCGTCGCCGACGACTTCGCCGACCCCGCGTCTTCCCCGGCCTTCATCGCGCTTTCCGGCGTCCCCTCGCTCTCCCGCGCCGCCGGCATCTTCTCGGAGATCTGCGTCGGTTCCCCGGAGGACGTTCCCACCCTTGCAGACTTCGCCGCCCTGTGCGCCGGGACCGGCCGCGTCTCCCTCACCAAGACCAGTACAAGCGGCGTCTCCCGTCCTGGCGTCATGCCAAGCACTGCTCCCGATTCTGGTTCCATCGGCCAGGTCACCCCGCGAACCCACATCGGCGCGTGGGAGGTCCTCCCCGCCGTCGGATACAGGCAACTCCTGGCCCGGGTCGGCCGCCGCGTGGAGGTGATCGGAAAGGTGACTGATACCTACCGGGGAATAACCATTCACGGAAAACCCTACGTCTTTGTCAACTTCACCGACTGGAGGGGTCATTTCGGGTCTCGGGAAATCTTCAAGGTCACCTTCTGGTCCGAAGGACTCGAAAACGTCCGCGCCGAGCCCGGTCCGCATTGGGTAGGCAAATGGATCAGCGTTACCGGCCTCGTCGACGAGCCCTACGTCAACGAGCGCTTCGGCACCACCCAGATTTCCATCACCGTCCTGGAGGGCAACCAGTTGCGCTTCATCGACGAGGAGGAGGCCCGCCGCCGCCTGGGATCCCCGTCCCCCGTGCACCTAGGCAAGGACAATTCCACAATCGCGGCCGCCATGAGCGCACCCGCCACCACTACGACCAAAGCCAGCAATGCCGAACTCCTGGCAAGCCTCGACCCACCCGCTGCCGCGTTCCCCACAGGCACCCGAAGTACCCAGTCCAGCCCGCCAAAGCCCAAGATCCAACAGTTCCCACCCTCGGGCTACAAGTACCAAGCTCCGCCAAAGGAAAAATCCAGCCACATCGGCTGGTGGATTTTGGGAGCTTTCGCAGCTTTTATTTTTTACTTGGTGACCCGATGAAGGCGCCTGCACCGACGGAACTTATTCCAGAGCGATGACCAACTGGCATGCTGTTCATTTAAACTGAGGATAAAAAGATGGAATACATAATCGGTACCTTGTTCCTAGCGATAGTCGCCTGGTTCTTCATCAAGTTCTTCGGTCGTTGGTACCCGGGGCTCCATCTAATGAAACAAAGGGCTTACCTGTCCCGCTTTTTCTTCGCGGGATTGCTCACCTTGCCCCTGCTCTACCTCGTCACCTGGATCTGGCTGCCGGCCTACCTGCCCGAAACAGGTTACGTCCTGATGGATACGCTCTTTTTCGATATTTTCATTACCGGCGCAACCGAGGAAATCTGCAAGTTTTTCATATTCTGGCTGTTCGCCGAGAGCTGGAAATCCATCAAGGAACCCAAGGACGGACTCGTTCAGGCAGCCTGCGTCGCCCTTGCGTTCGCGAGTATCGAAAACTTCGTCTATATGTTCCGCTACAGCCCGGAAGTCCTCCTGTACCGGGCCTTTTTCACCACTGCGGGACATATCGGGTACACGGCCATGTCGGGTTGGGCGTGGGCAAAAATCAGGGGACGCCTCGCGGAGTCGGAACAGAAACACGCGTTGCGCTTTTCCGCCGGCTATATCTTTGCAGCCAGTGTCCTTCACGGCCTGCACAATTCCTTTGCCAACTACGGTCAATACCTGCCCATGATGCTCTGCAACCTGACGGCTATTTTCCTGACCCTTTTCCTTCTCCAGGATGCGGAAGAATCCTCTCCCTTGCGTCGGTTCACCTTATGGGACTGGATGGAGGCTTCGAGAAGACTGACGGCAAGATCGAAGAAGGATCCCCACGACTGGGTATCGCGCCAGCGCGCCGGCATATACCTCATCTACGGAGGCAACTACCGGGCCGCGATACGATCCCTCTACGAGGCAGAGCGCATCAGGGATGATTTGCCCTATGCCCGCGGATACCTTGCGGCCACCCGCATCCTGGCCGGGGACGACAGCGGAATATTCCCGCTAAAGCTCGCCCTGTACGAGATGCCCGATAACCGACGCCAAAGCTTCGTGCATACGCTGCGCAAGGTTGCCCGCCACGCACCCCGCTGGCCCCAACTCGATGCCAACATCAAGGGTGGGGCTGCAAAACCTGCCGCACCCTGAGGGATTTAATCAGTTCGATAATCTCCCCCTAAGCCAGCCTTTCCCTGAGCGCCTTGCGCAGGGCGGCGCCGTCCATGCCCAGCAGGCTTGCCGCACGCTCCTTGTTGCCGCCGGTACAGGCGAGGGCCGCGTCCACGTAGCGCTTCTCGAATACAAGCTTGAGGGTGGCCAGGTCCACGCCCCTGTCGGGGTCGAAGTCCAGCGTGGGGAGAGCTGCCGGGGTTGCCGCAGAGGGAGGCCTGGTGACTTCGGGAGGCAGGTAGCGGGCGCCCACCGACTCGGTCGGGCAGGTGGAGCAGGCGCGGAATATGGCGTTCTCGAGTTCACGGATGTTGCCCGGCCAGGAGTAGTTCCGAACCGCTTCCAGCAGGTCAGCGTCGAGGCGGCGCGCTTCCCCGTATTTGCCGTTCCAGCGGCTCAGGAACTCTTCCACCAGGCGGTCGATCTCGCCGTCCCGTTCGCGCAGGGGCGGCAGGGTCAATTCGGCCTGGTTCAGGCGTTCGAAGAGGTCCCGCCGGAATTTTCCCGTCCGCACCAGTTCCCGCAGGTCCTGGTGGGTCGCGGCCAGGAGCCGGACGCTGGTAGCGGTCTCGGCGTCCTTGCCCATGGGGATGAAGCGCCCCGACTCGATGACGCGCAGCAGCTTGGCCTGTATCTCGGCGGAGAGCTCGGCTACCTCGTCCAGGAAAATGGTACCGCCGTCGGCGGCGCGGAAATACCCCAGGCGTTCCCGTTCCGCGCCGGTGAAGGCCCCCGCACCGTGGCCGAACAGCTCGCTTTCGGCGAGTTCCCTCGGGATGGCTCCGCAGTTGACCGGAAGGAAGGGCTGCTTGCTGCGCCCCGAATGGTCGTGGACGTAACGCGCCAGAAGGCTCTTGCCGGTCCCCGTCTCGCCGCGGATGAGTACCGTCACGTCGTACTTGGCCACCTGCCGCGCGGTCTCCAGGACCTCGCGCATCGCGGGCGCCTCAGCGACGATAACCGGCAGGCCAGCCGGCTGGTCCCCGGAACAGGAGCCACGGGACGTTTTTTCGTCACCATACGTAGCATGGTCCTCCGCGACGCAGGTGTCCCGCTCCGGAGATACCATGACAGGCAGGACGCTGGCCTTGAAATCAATCTCCCGCACGCGGTATTTCCCATGGTTGAACTTGGGCGGAATACCCTGCAGGAGGGTGGCGGGAAACAGGTTGGACCTGGCGAGCAGGAACCAGCAGGTCTGCATCTGGGGAGTACCCGGGTCCAGCAGGATATGGTACCTGGGCCTCCGGAAGACATTGCGCTCCACCACCTGAAGCAGGGCGGAATGAAGCTTGGAAAAGATCTCCTCGTAGTCCACCACGGAATCCAGCTCCAGCGAAATCAGGCTGATGGAGGTCCTCACACCGCGCTGGCCCAGGATAGCCTCCAGGGTGCGCGCCCGCTCGAGGTAGTCCGGAGAGGACAGTACCAGGTAGATCGCATCGAAGCCGCGTTCCACCAGCAACGCCAGGAGGGGACCGTCCTCGGTCTCGTTGACCGGAAAGGGATCGCGGTTTCCCACGAAGGAAAGAAGTATTTGATAATCAGGCATGGCATCGATCATAGTTGGCCCCCGCATGGCACGCAAGCAGTTGCCGAAGAGACGCCAGTCGGAACATTCCGCGTGAAACGTTCCGGCCAGCGCTTTCCCTCGACCTTTTTTTAGCTGCTATTATGCAATTATTTTATTCTTGAAGGCGCGAACGCCTCATTTCCACCGCAAATTTAGCATCAGGGCACCGGAAAGGACGGAATCTCCCTCGATCTCCACCGATAGGACCGAAGCCTCCAGGGCCAGGCCGAAGCCCTTCGCCCGGCCAAAATCGAAGCCAAGGGCAGCACCAAACCCGCTACCGGGGTCACTGGTCACGGTTTCATCAATCGTCGTCTCCGAGTAACCCGACTGTATGACCATGGCAGAAAAGCCGACCATGCCTTCGATGTATAGCCCCGTCATTGCGGGATATAATCGGGCACCGGCGTGGTACAGGTAATGGTTAAGTTGCATGAAACCATCGTCGTCGGATATACGGTCCCCAACCCCGTTTACACCCAACATCAGGTAACTCCGGTCGTTCATGGCAACACCGAGGTTCAGATTCAGGCCTATGGTCATCCGTTCAAGGCCGAGGGTGTCCACGAGGTAATCGATCCCCTCGTTCAGCTCCAGGGGATAATCGACCCCGGCACCCCCTGCCCCAAACTGGAAAAGCACCTCGCCCGCCTTCGGCACCTCCCGGAGATCCTCTGCCTGCAGGCTGAACGGCACCGAAATCGCGGCAAGAAGGAAAAAGTAAAAACGGAGAAGTCTTGTATCCATACGTGTACTCCCTTGCATAATTATAGGCGATTCAAGTCCTCATCCGTACAATCCTGCATCCCTTATTTGCAGACACCATGCCAAGGGATCAGCTTATTTAATAAACAAACTTATTCATTATCTAATAATGTTTTGCATGAATCTAAAAAAGTGGAGACAACGACAATCAGCGGATATCCGCAACAAAAGTTCCAATTTAGCTACAAATGTTACCGGATTGAAGAATGCGATCGTGATTGAAGGATGAGTTGAAATGGGTGAATCCTTCAATTACAGTTGATGCACATGAACCGGAATGAAAAAAGGTCCTGAGGCAATGAGGTGAGCGATATCCTTCCGGCATCCGGGCGCGTGGACACCGGTATCCTTGCCGGACTTTTCACGGACAGGGCCACAAGCTACAAATACTTCTTCTTCCTGGCCCTGCTGGAGCGGAGCGGATCGGGAGGGCTGGCCGGGATGAGGCATCCGGCATGGACCGACCCATCGTACTGGCCGATCTGGCAGTCGACATGGTGCTGGGGGCCTGGTTTCCCCACGGCTTCTGCAGGCTCTCCTTTGGCTCGGGCGACAGGTTGCAGCATGCCGTGGACCTGATCGATTGGGGTGAGATACGCGGCTCCTGGATCGTGGCCGGAGGTCCGGAGTGGCGACGGCTCCGCGAGCGTTGCGCAGCCAGCCTCGATACAGATTCCTTGATGCGCTTCGTTCCCTACAGGCTCATCCGTCCCTTTTTCGAGGCCGAGACCAGGGGACTGCCCGACCATGAGGTCAACTACATCGTCGCGGACCTCTCGGAGAAATTATTCCAGACCCACAAACCGATCTACTGTTTTACCGACGACCGCCGAGGCATCATCCTGCAGCACGACTGGGTGGACTACCTCGCCTCGAATGTCGCCATCCTGCGCGGTTGGGCCCGCTTCCATCTGGCAAGGTACCTCCAATCCTGCAATCCGAGCGTGCCGGGAATAGTCGAAAAGCTCGAGCCGCCTATGATGCGGACGTCCCTGGCCCGCCAAACCCACTGGTGGAAGGAAGCCCTGCCGCGCCTTCCGGCACCTGCCCGCTGCATCTTTTCCGGAGAGTCCCTCGATCCTTCGGCTTTCAGCCTCGACCATTATCTTCCCTGGAGCCTGGTGGCTCACGATCGCCTCTGGAACCTGATTCCCGTGAGCCGATCCGTCAATTCCGCGAAATCGGACAGACTCCCCGCGCCACACTACCTTGAAGGCCTCGTCCGCACCCAGCACGCAGCCCTCACGATCTTGCGGGAGGCTTGGTCCAACTCACGCTGGAACGCCGCCGTGGAACCCTGGCTGGTGGACCTGGCCTTATCGAAGGACGCCCTGCTCGACCGCGCCAAACTGGGCGCCGCCTACGAATCGACCATCACCCCCCTGATGCTGATTGGCGGACGGCAGGGGTTCGTTCAGGGTTGGGAATATGCGTAGCAAATGGCAAGATTGCCAATCACCATGTATAGTACGAATTGGCGCGTTTTCGTCTTATAAATAGTCTGAATGAGCGTATACCCAACAACCCTGAGAAAATTCTCAAGACCTGACATTGGATTGCCTATCCTTCTTTGCTTTTTTTATACTTACTCTGAAAGACGATTTTCTCACTTGAAGTTCTTTTATTCGGGTAATACAGAACATCAATCCATACTGGATGAACCACTGTGGCTGATGTAATTTGCGATCGATTATTCTCTACCTCCGAAAAGATCGAAATGAAAGGGGATTACTTGCATCAAAGCCCCCCCAATCTCGACCCAAACTGGCCACCCCATCAAGCTCATGCAATCAATAGTCAGTCAGCAGGCATCGGCCGGAAGCGGTGGCAGGTTTCATAAAAATAACCAGTGTAGGCAACGAGATCGGTTCAGTACGCGGGACCATGCACCCCGTCCCAGGTGTGAACCCAACCCAGAAAGCACCCCAGCACATCCCTGAGTTTGCAAAACCCCTCCCCCTTCCCGAACCCACCCTCCTCCAGGTACAGGTCCCGCCTCACCTCGACCATCAGCGACAGCACCCGCCTGTCCTTCCGGTAACGGCTCATCGGGACGAGGCTTCCGGCGAAAGGCCGGTTGA
>Ga0172379_10004591_pt1 | contig 20168 bp, 15 predicted proteins | sample GrowelOW334metaG_FD_119756 | JGI IMG/M metagenome (GOLD analysis project Ga0172379, IMG submission 119756) | Groundwater microbial communities from an aquifer near a municipal landfill in Southern Ontario, Canada - Groundwater well OW334 metaG | ecosystem: Environmental > Aquatic > Deep...
ACGGAACAATCCTGGTTTGGCAGACAACAGTGTTTTTTCGCCGCACTTGATCTTTTGCTTCTTTTGAATCAAGTCAAAAGAAGTCGTAGCTGGCCGGAACGGACAGATGTGAAACTTGAGCTATTTGCCGAAGCGGCGTTTTCTTTGGACATATTCGCCTAGGGCTTTATCTAGCTCTGCTTGGTTGAAGTCTGGCCATAACACGTCTGTAAAATATAATTCTGCATAGTCCGAGCGGTACAACATAAAACCACTCGTACGCTTCTCACCAGAGGTCCTAACTAGCAGGTCTACACCAGGGATTTCTGGATGATATAACGCCCCTTTAACCATTTGTCTATCTATATCACTTGCCGCCACACCACTTGCTATAAGCTTCCGGGTCGCGTCAACAAGCTCTTCCTGGCCACCATAATTAACACAAAGTGCTAGTGTCCCGCGGGTGTTATTTTTGGTCTTTTCTTCAGTTTTATCAAAAGCTTTAACTACACTACTGCTCAGTCCGTCTCTTCGACCCAAGATAACAACCCGGATACCCGCCTTATCAAAAGTATCTAGATGCAGCTCGACCGCCTTCATGAATAATCTCATGAGGTAGCCTACTTCTTCTTCTGTACGCTGCCAGTTTTCGGTAGAAAATGCGTAGGCGCTAATGTAGCGCACACCGCGGTCAAAAGCTGCCAGGGCCACCGCCTTGAGCACCTCAGCACCCTGTTGATGTCCTTCTAAGCTAGGTAAACCTTTGCCTTCGGCCCAGCGTCGATTACCATCCAGAATGATACCCAAATGTTTTGGGACGAGAGATTTACTTTGAGCCATTCAAAATTCCAATTTCAAAATTCAATATTCTAAACCGTGAGGATTTCTTGCTCTTTGGTCTTTGCGGCTGCTTCGGCCTTAGATTTGTACAGATTTAAGTTGTCATCTGTTTGCTTTTGTAGGCGTTTGGATTCGTCCTCACCAATCTCTTTGTCCTTCTTGCCTGCGTCAATTGCGTCCATGGCTTCTCGACGGATATTGCGTAGTGCAATCATACAGTCCTCTAGCTTACCACCAACAATCTTTACGTATTCTCGGCGGCGCTCTTCGTTTAATGGTGGGATCGGCACACGTACAACACGTCCATCATCAGAAGGATTAAGCCCGAGGGTTGGATTATCACGAATGGCAGATGCGATTGCCTGAATGGTAGTTGGGTCAAACGGCGTAATTTGCAGTAGTTGGCCCTCTGGTGCTGTAACGTTTGCAACCTGAACCAGTGGCATATCAGTACCGTATGCGCTTACAACAACGCTATCCAGCATGCTCGGATGGGCACGACCAGTACGCACCTTTTTAAGATCTTCTTCAAAATGCGCGATTGCGGCCTGGAACTTAGTATCGGCGGCGTTAACTGCTTGAACTGGATTCATATAGCTCCTTAAAGTTTAGTGCGTTCCTAACTGCTTCAACCATCCACCGAAGTGAACTGTGGGTCTTTCGGGCATTCAGGTTTGAACGCGGTACTATAATGCCTTGTTCCCTATCTATTATAGAACAAGCTGGGACGAAAATCAGTGGTATATTCTACCGCTGATTATATTTCACTGTCCCTAGAGGCTTGCAAGCTAACGCTCTGCTCAGCAGAAAGGCGGAACGGACCGAGCCGTACTTGAGTACGTTGAGGGAGTACCGAAGTTTCTAACAAAGCCTGGTGCTGGCAAGCGTCAGCAGAGGCAAGCTTTGCTTGCTCTTTCTGATACAGTGCAAGTCTCTAAGAAACTTCGCCAAGAGCAAAGCGACTAATGCGGCGGACAACAACATTCTCACCAAACTTAGCATTGTGCTCTTTGACGTATTCGCCAACTGTAATATCAGGGTTCTTGATAAACGCCTGGTCAAGCAAACAGCGTTCTGCAAAGTGCTTTTTGAGCATACCTTCTACGATGTTATCAATCATGTTCTCAGGCTTGCCTTCGGACTTTGCTTTAGCAGCAAACTCTTCTTTTTTAGCGCTTTGAACTTCTGCTGGGATTTCATTTACAGATACAAATTCTGGGGCACTTGCTGCTATGTGCATCGCAACATCTTTAACAAAAGCCACGAACTCATCAGTCTTGGCGACGAACTCAGTCTCACAGTTAACCTCGACCAACACGCCAATTCGGTTATCGTGGTTATATGTACCAATTATCCCGGCGCGGGCTTCGCGCTCGCCACGCTTCTCGGCCTTGGTCATACCCTTTTTACGCATAGCTTCTAGGGCCTTGTCAAAGTCACCATTAGCCTCTACTAGAGCTGCCTTGGCATCAGTAATGCCAACTCCGGTTAGCTCACGTAATCTCTTTATCTCTTCAATAGTTATATCTGCCATAAAATTTCTCCTAGAAATTTAGTTAAAAGTTTATAAAGTAGAAAGTTTATAAAGTCTTCAGGCAAATTACTTTTTACTTTAAGAACTTTAAGAACTTTTGACTGAGGCTACGCCTCGTCTTTATCTGGGGTTGGTTCAGCTTTTTCGGCTTTTTTAGCGAACTTCTGAGTACCAGCAGTAATTGCCTGGTTTACATAGTCTGCGACCAACTGTAGTGCTTTGATAGCGTCGTCATTGCAAGGCACTGGGTACGCTACCTGGCTCGGGTCGGCGTTGCTGTCTACTAGGGCAACAACGGGCACACCAAGCTTAGTGGCTTCGCGAACTGCGTTTACATCGTGTGTGATGTCAAAGATAAACACCGCGCCTAGCTTAGCTGGCATGTTCTTAATACCACCGTACATGTGGTTCATTTCTTCGATTTCTTCCTGGAAACGCTGTACCTCAAGCTTGTTGTACTTGCTTGCAAGCGCGCCAGATTCCATCTTGGATTCAAGATCTTTTAGGTGCTTGATACGGCCACCGATTGTGTTGCGGTTAGTCAACATACCACCGAGCCAACGTTCAACAACAAAAGGCATACTTGTGTCTTCGGCTAGTTTTTTAGCAATATCATGAGTTTGGCGCTTAGTGCCAACGATTAGGATTTGCTTGCCTTCGGCAGCAGTGTCTTCTAAGAAGTGCAATGCAGTTTCTAGCTTACTGACTGTCTTTGTTAGGTCAATAATGTGGCTGCCATTACGCTTAGAGTGAATGTACTGTGCCATTTTAGGGTGCCAACGACTTGTCTTGTGACCAAAGTGCGCGCCAGCCTCCAATAGTTTTTTAATGTCTACGTCTACTGTAGCCATGAGTAATAGAACCTTTCTTTAATCCTTGACCGTAAGTTAGGTGCCTCATGGTCCCTGCACGGGATGACATAAGGAGGATTAATTCCCAACCTGCTTAATTTGTTACCCGGCTATTGTAACAGATGTCGTACGCTGTTTCAAGAGATAGTTGGTAGCTGCAATTCATCCGCCCTAGCAATAGCAATCGCACCCGAAATACAAATAAGCTACTGTCTCATAATTGGCGTTTTGTATGACGCAGCAAGCATGAGCTGACCCACAGGTATTGACTCTTTATAACAGAGGTGATAGAATTATCAAGTTAAATATCGACTGCAGCGAGGCTCACTGCTAACCGATAACACGTGTTACATCATTTAATGAGCTAGGACTAATAATGAAAAAGGAATTACACCCCTCAAACTACCGCCCCGTAGTGTTCCAGGACCTCAACGACAACACAACATTCCTGACACGTTCAGTTGTTGCAACCGATGACAAAATTACGCTCGATGGCACCGAGTATCCGCTCGTTAAAGTCCACATCAGCAGCGCAACCCACCCCTTCTTCACCGGTCAAGAAAAGATGATCGATATCGAAGGCCGTGTTGACAAGTTCAAGGCTCGTCAAGAGGCTGCAAAGACTCGTTCTGAAGCCATGAAAAAGGCCGCCACCAAGACTCGTGAAAAGTCACTAAAGATTGACGAAACCGAAACTCAAAAAATCGGTACACTTAAGAGCAAATAGCTTTCTTGAGGTTTTAGATGATAGGTTCTATGCTATAGAGCCAAATCATCTAAAACCTCTTTTTAATACCTAGCACCTGTCACCTAAAACCTGTAACCTATAAATATGGAAGCCAAAGAAGCCGCCCTACGGGCAGAATACACAGAACTCCAAGCCAAGATGCAAGATCCGGGCATCTTCAGTACATCTGCATACCCAAAGCTTGCCAAGCGCCAAAGTAAGTTAGAGACGCTACTAAGTTTATTTGATGACTACCATTCCCTGCGCGACGCCAAGCTACAAGCAGAAGAACTGATTAGTAGCGGTGGCGCCGAAATGAGCGAACTCGCCAAGGCCGAACTCCAAGAACTAGAACCCAAACTGGCTGCAAATGAAGAAAAACTGAGTGAAGAGCTAACACCCAAAGACCCCAATGACGAAAAGGATGTTGTTATAGAGATCCGGGCAGCTGCGGGTGGCGATGAATCAGCAATATTTGGTGGTGAGCTATACCGTATGTACATCCGCTGGGCCGAATCGCACAATTACAAAACAGAACTAATCGACGAGAACGCATCCGACAACGGTGGCTTTAAAGAAATCATCTTTGAGGTCCACGGCGAAGACGCCTATCGCATGCTTAAGTTCGAGGCTGGTGTACACCGCGTTCAGCGCGTCCCGGCTACAGAATCTCAAGGCCGCATCCATACTAGCACCGTAACCGTTGCTGTCATGCCCGTTGCAGAAGAAACCGACATAGAAATAAGCGCTCAGGATCTACGAATAGATGTCTATCGTAGTGGTGGCCACGGTGGTCAGTCGGTTAACACAACTGACTCTGCTGTCCGTATTACACATATTCCATCAGGGCTTGTTGTAACCTGCCAGGATGAGAAGTCCCAGATCAAGAACAAAGAAAAAGCCATGGGGGTACTCCGCTCCCGCCTGCTTGCACAGAAGCTAGAAGCCGAACAACAAGAACTGTCAGATGCCCGCAAAAAACTGATAGGCTCTGGTGACCGATCAGAGAAAATCCGTACCTACAACTTCCCCCAAGACCGCATCACCGACCACCGTATTGGTTACTCCAGGTCCAACATCCCCACCGCTCTTGCTGGTGACATAGATGACCTAATAGAAAAGCTCCACGCTTACGAGCGGGAGCTAATCAACCAAGAGTAGCTGACTTAAGCTGCTTTTTTCGAAGCAGCAGATTCATTAGCCACACGTTTTGCACGACTAAGAGCAAGTTTCGTTATTAAGCTCGCTGCCTTATCTGCATTTTCTGGTGTAAAAGTATGTTTATAATAACCTTCTTTATCAGAGCCTCGACGTACAGATGGAAGACTGTCTGGCCGTGTTTCTACTGCAGATCTAGCAGTAAACTCATAATTTACTCTTGTACCGCTAGGAGTTAGCTCTCGTGTCGTAACATCAGTGCGTTGCCCAGAATGTGATACATTCGTCCAAGCGCGGTCTAGAACAGCTTTACCTGTAGTTTCTTTTTCACTTACACCAACTCTATATCCGCCTAGACCCGCTCTTTTTGCATCAGCACTTGCGTAGTAACCTGCACTAGTATCAGAATACGCTGTTACTTTATCTGTATCTGTTTCGTGACTATTTATGTAATACTTTAATGCTGGATCTTTACTACCCGACTCATGCAGTTCGGTTGCAGCATCGATTATATTATTCGCTATTTCGTTTTTTGCCCCTGCAGTATATGAGAAGTTCTCTGCTTCAGGATTTGGTTTTGGTGTTTCGCTCATTTTGTTTTCCTTTTAGTTCTGGTTTTTGTTTTTTAGATTAACTACACCTTATCACACTTATGCTTTTTTGTCAATATTCTGTCCTGGGGATGCGCTATACTCTACTATGTGACTATCGAAGAATTACTATCAGACTCTACGCAACTATTGGCTTCAGCTGGGGTTGAAACTGCGAGGCTGGACGCTCTAGTGCTGCTGAGTGATATTACGCGTAAAGATCGTAGTCATTTATTGGCGCATCCGGAGTTTGAGCTCAGCAACGAACAATTAAAGGCGTTACAAAAGTTGCTCGATCGTCGAGTTAAGCACGAGCCTCTGGCTTACATTCGTGGAAAAACCGAGTTTTATGGGCGTGAGTTCATTTTGACACACGATGTTTTGGAACCCCGGCCAGAGTCAGAAACCATGATAGAACTTCTTAAGACACAGATAAAGCAGCAAGCTGTAGGAACTATCATAGATGTCGGCACTGGCAGTGGCGCATTGGCGATTACAGCCAAGCTAGAGTCGCCTGAATCTAGCATTATTGCCATCGATATTGACCCTAATTGCCTCAACGTAGCTAAGCAAAATGCCCAAAAGCATAACGTGAGTATACAATTTATGAAGAACAATCTTCTGGAGCCCTCCAATATCACCCCTGTAATTTCACCTCTTGTTGTTCTGGCAAATCTCCCCTACGTGCCCGATGATTTTCATATAAACGAGGCTGCCCTTCAGGAACCCCGCCTAGCAATCTTTGGTGGTTCGGACGGGCTCGACCTTTATAGGACAATGTTTGAACAGCTCTCAAAAGATTACCAGCAGCCTGCCCTTGTGTTCACAGAGTCGCTACCCTTTCAGCATCACGAACTTGCGAACATTGCCCGTGCTCAAGGCTTTGCACAAATTGCCAAGGAAGATTTCATTCAAGTTTTCCAAAACTTTTAATCAATTTAGTTCAAGTTGCGTTCAAACCTAAAGGTTTGACCACCTTCATTTCTTGTGTCGACAAGAAACGAAGCAAAGAAACTCGTGCGCGCCAAAAAGCATATTGAGACTACAACCAGCTATTGGTCGCGCCAGGAGGACGCAAGCGGTCCCAACTAATTAAACATAGGAAAAGTTGGGACTAACTCCTGGCTTGATTCGACCAACAGCTGAGTAGTCTCATCTGTTTTTGTCGATGCACGGGCCACGCCCGGACGGTTTAGATTAAAGATAGAACGTTCGGGCGTGGGGTGTGGCTCTGAATCTTCCTGACTAGATGTTGTGGGTTTGAGGCGGCCTTAGGTCCGAGAGTTGTTTGAGGAATTAATCAGTCCGGTGGACTGTTAATTCTGAGTTCTCGAGGTAGCCTCAAAGTGACAATAGATAGATCAAGAAGATTCAGTTGCCACTAGGCTTTTTGCTTCTTTTGGGCTATGCCAAAAGAAGGTGGTCAAACCTTTAGGTTTGAACGCAATATGAGCTAAAGAAAGTGTGAAAACTTAGTTTTCACGAATTTATTGTTTGTAAGCTTCTAGTTTAACCTTAACTGCCTGCTCTTTACCGTCACGAACAACCGTCAACTCAATCTCATCACCAACCGCATGTTGGCCGACCAAGGATACCAGGCTATGTGTCTCGTCAATCGAGGTGCCGGCAACCTTAGTGATTATGTCTTTTTCCTTAAGGCCCGCCTTTTCGGCAGGGCTACCAGCAATAATTGGTGAAGTACCGCTGTTTGGAGCAATGTATGCTCCCCGTTTTACATTTAGATTAAACTGGTATGCGTAATCATCTGTGAGCGTAACGTAGCGAATACCTAGGTAAGGACGTTCGAGCTTACCCTTCTCAAGGACGCTTTTAACCAGGCCTTGGACATCGTTTATAGGTATTGCAAAGCCTATGTTCTCGGCTGTACCGCCCGCAATTGCTGTGTTGATGCCAATTACCTCGCCGCTAATATTAACTAGAGGTCCACCAGAGTTACCTTGGTTAATTGCCGTGTCTGTTTGGAATAAGTTCTGCAGTGTTTCTGCCTCTGCCCCAGACTCATCACCCGCCTCCACGCTGCGACCGAATCCAGAGATTATTCCGGATGTAACGGTGTTTTGGAACTGTCCAAGCGCATTACCAATAGCTACGACTTTATCACCAACTTGGACTTTGCTAGAATCACCCAATTTGGCCGGGGTTAACTTCTTGCCCTTAGCGTCTTTGATCTTCAAGAATGCTATATCGAGCGTGTCGGTATCTGCTGTACGGCCAACGACCTCGACGTTGTCTAATGTCGTACCGTCAGATAAAGTCACACTGACTTTAGTGGTACCTTCGGATATAACGTGCCGGTTAGTAACAACATAGCCACTGTCACTAATTATTATGCCGGTACCTGCGCTCTCTTGTTCCACGCTGCGACCACGCCCAAAAAAGTCAACTTGCTGTGATTGGCTGGTAACATCAACTGACACCACGCTTGGTCCAACTGTTTTGGCAATATCACTAATTAGCTGGCTTTCGTTCAAGACTACCTTTTGATCGGCTTTAGATATGCCGCTCGTCTGTGACTGGTTTTCACGGCTGCTTGAGCCCAGCCAGCCACCTAAGAAGCCAAGTGACAAACTAGTTATTAGAAGTAGCGCCACGCCTAGTGACTTAGTCTTTTCAACAGGAATAAGCTTTTTTAGTTTCATACTGCCCTCGGTATTATCTTCAGCACTCATATAACCCCCTTAACCTGAATATTAGCTTAAAATATCTAACTAATAACTACACTGTTTTATCGCCCCAGTCAGAGAAGACCAAGACAACAATAACAATAGCGACCATAATAAACATAAATTGACGCTTAAGTAGCGGCGTTAACCGCTCAGACTCGTCCAGATAGTATATGCCAGCAAAACCAAATCCTAGGACCGATAGCAACAAGGCTGGCTGAGGTATAACTCCATAAAAAAGTAACCAATGACTAAGCAGCCATGTTAAAGCCACGCTAAAATAACCCCATGTCTGGGCGTAGAAGGCACCATACTCGTCCTCAAAACTAGTAAAGAAGTGCCTAGCAGACAGATAAGTAATCAACCAGGTCGCTAATACAATACCTAGAGTCGGTGCTTCTACCCATGCGACGTAAAGCGCTACAAGCCCAACCACTTGCCCAATAAGCGCCTGGTTGGATACAAGAAACAGGTTAGAGCCTGGCTTGATGAATATCAGCCATACCCCGTAGAGTGCCGCCCACATCAATTGGATCGCTGCGCTGTTGGTGTGATCCATGAAAACCAACAACGACACCCCCACTATAATATCAACTGCATTTGCCGTAATATTAGCCAGCCAATAACGTGGCCTAACTACGAACATTCGCCACTTGCTTAACAGAATGATCAGTAGGGCAAGCTGTACAAACTCAATCCGAACCAACACAAAAATAATCGCCGGCATAAAAGACGTGAGGCCCAAATGGAAATAGTGCGAGAACCCTTGGGCGGGTTTTAGTTTATTGCGAAGTGCTCTCATTTTGCCCCAATATTATAACAAATTCTGCGCCATTGGGGTTGATTGCGTTGTCTGGCAACGTTGTAACAGCGGTCACCTTAAGGCGCTGTTCAAGGTAGTGTTGCGTATATTTCTTTTTGCCGCCAGTTAGATCGACTAAAATCGTTTGTTGATAGTTCTTGGTCGGGGCATTATCAGTAACTGTAATGTTATAGCCATAGGACCTGAGATCAGTTGAACGCTTTGCGGCCAAGCCGGCGATAGTAGAACCATTGAACACGGCGATGGAAGCGTTTTCGTTCTTGATGTAGCCGTCTTTCAGGGTGTTACGGATAAAGCTCTGGATCTCGCTGTAATCATATAGCCCAGCTTTTGGCTGCACTATAGACTGTCCGTTAAGCATGCCAGTGGTCACTAGGATGTTGGGTGGATCTGCCAAGCCTACGGAACCAATCTTGTTTGAGTCTATGCCCTTCATGATGTCATATACACGCATTACCTCGCCTGTAGATAGGTTAGACCTGACATGGTCACCAAACTCATTTACTAATGCGTTGATTTTAACTGGGTTGCCGTAAGTACCAGCGGAGGTAATTTTATTCTTAAGTGCGACGATCACGCTGCGTTGGCGCTCTGCCCTATCAAAGTCACCCCGGGCACTAGTATGGCGTGAACGCGAATAGAACAACGCCCGCTTGCCGTCAAAATGCTGCTGGCCTTCTTTGACGTCAAGTATATATTGCTTACCGATGGTTGTATCATAGAGTCTTTCGTAGACCACACCGTTTTTATCGACATTTATGTCTATACCGCCCACGGTGTTTATAGCCTTCTCGAATGCCGAGAAATCAATCATAACGTAGTAGTGTATCGGGATGCCGGCGACTTCCTCTATCTTTGATTCAATTGCCGCCAATCCAGCTTGCTCGGCACGTTCATTGATATCTGATGTCTTTTTACCATTGAGCACTTTGTACTTAGCATTTGCGTACACAGCGTTAACCTTGGACGAACCGCCGTCGGTTTTGACCCAAAAGTCACGAGGGATACTTAATAAAGAGGCTTCTTTCTGGATAGGATCAATGCTGGCGATCAATATTGTATCGGTTAGATCTGCCCCGTCATGACCAGGTCCACCCTTACCCAGCATGAGGATGTTTACGCGGCCGTCACCCTCGCCGTTCAGTTTGGCCGGGTCAACATTTGCCTCAAGCGATGGAGCACCACCGCCTCCTCCAAAAATTTTGCGCGCCTTCAAGAAAGCATTACCAAACACAAAGCCACCAATTAGGACTACAACAATTGACAAGACCAAGAAGCTTTTTAGCACCTTCTTCTTATTACTGGACCTTTTCTTTTTAGACTTAGACTCTGGCAAATCGAGTTTTAGTCCACCAACAGGTATTGCACCAGTAGCTTGACGAGCATTTGAAATTGGCTTGGCGGCTAGCTTACTAGTGCTGTAGACCTTATTTTGAGCATTTGGCTTAAAGCCATCCCTGCCTTTGAAGTTATCAAGCTGCCCGGATGTGTTTGACTGGCCACTAAGCGACGAACGTCGTGTAACGCGAGAGTTGCGTTGACCATCGCCCACGAACCCATCGACTGCGCCGCGGGACGTTGCGCGAGGCGCCTTAAATTTACGATAATTATCCATATACCTGATCGCTAGTATAGCGCGAAACTGCCTATAAATAAAACCTTTGGTTGCTATATATTTACTGCTGACAATCATAAAAAACATGTTCAGATACCCAAAATTACGATATAGTTAATGCCTGAACATGGAACCAGACAAGAACCTACCCAATACACCCCAAACATCCAGTCCTTCCACTGGGTCTGACCATATAGCTCTAAGCCCAAAATTACCTGAGAAACAGCCAAAAGCCGACCCAAAAGAGGGCCTTAAGAGTGTCCTGTCTACCCTGGCTATTCTGATTGCAGCACCTATTGTTGCCTTCTTTTTGACAGCTTTTGTTTTTCAGTCATATGAAGTCGATGGCCCAAGTATGGAGACAACGCTTAGCAACCACGACCGCCTATTAGTCCTAAAGTTACCAAAGACATTTGCCCGCGTACTACACAGGGACTACACGCCCAACCGTGGCGATGTCATTATATTTAGTACCAGCGCCATCCACGATGGCGCCGACGACACTGGCCGCAAGCAACTTATCAAACGAGTTATCGGCTTGCCCGGTGATCGAGTTGTGATTAAAGACGGTTCGATCATGGTGTATAACAAGCAATACCCGGAAGGTTTCAACCCCGATAAAGTAAGCGATTACGGCAAAGTAATAACCGTCACCAACGGTAACGTCGACATCACGGTCGGTGAAAACGAAGTATTTGTCTGTGGGGACAACCGGACTAACTCGCTCGATTCACGCGTTATTGGTACTGTCCCTGACGAGGACATCATCGGTAAACTAATCTTCAGAATTTACCCGCTCAACAAAGCCCAAATATTCTAGGAAGATATTCTAATACCTTTTAGCTCAGGTTTCACCTGCCCGCTTCGCTGGCTAGGCGACTTCATTTCTTGTGTCGACAAGAAATGAAGCAAAAGATCCGCTGTACAGCGGATCGTGCGCTAAAAAACTGGATTGAGCGTGCAACCAGATTGTTGTCGCGCCAACAGCAAGCCATATCAGTAAAGAAACAGGCAAAGCCCGTTTGCTTCCCTGATAGGACAAGACGACTAGAGGACGCAAGCGGTCCCAACTGGTTTTATATAAGGAAAAGTTGGGACTAGCTCTTGGCTTTATTCGACAACAATCTGAGTCCACTCATCTGTTTTTTCGATGCACAGCACCAGGTGATCTGTTCTGGCTTGCCAGAACAGTATTATATATGCAAGTTCTGACAGGTCAGAACTTGGCTGCTTGTTTAGGACATCGGCTTTGGCCAGAGAGTGGCGGCAAAGAAAACGGGCGTACTGAAAATTCAGTTGTTTGAGGCCCCAAGAGGCCGAGTTCTGAATTTTTAGGCCGTTTTACTTGCCGGCAGTCACTGCGGCAAAACGCAGTCCTTGATCTTTTGCTTCTTTTGCATCCAAGGTAAAAGAAGGCGGAGACGGCCCGCAGGGGTGTATTCGAGATATGAGCTAAGGGGAATTTCTAAAGAGTTTCTAGGAGCTTGAGGAGTTTTTGCAGATCTTCGTCAGTTTTGAAGTGCAGTTCTAGGCGACCACCTTTAGCGGTACGCCTAAGACTAACAGGTGCATGCAGTTTCTTACTGAGGCGCTTTGTTTCTGCTGTTTCTGTTGCCATGCGCTCTTTAACAACGTGTTCCTGAACGACACCCTGCTTATGGGTTGTCGCAAACTGCTCTGCCTGACGTACCGACCAGCCGTGTTTCAGGATATTGCCTAGGAGTTCCGATTGTTTTTCAGGGAATGCCTTGAGCGACAACACAGACCTTGCATGACCCTCGGTAATGTTACTGCTGGCAAGTGCTTCACGGGCAGCTTCTGGCAACTGGAGTAAACGGACAAGATTACTCACAGTCGTCTCTGCCTTAGCCAATCGTTCTGCAATCTGCTTATAGGTCATATTAAACTGCTGGTGTAATCGCTCAATCGATATAGCTTGTTCTAGCGGCGACAAATCCACGCGCTGTACGTTTTCAATAAGTGCAATCTCGAGTTCTTGCAGCTCGGCTGGTTCTCTTATAATTGCCGGGATCTCGGTAAGGCCAGCAATTTGGGCAGCCCGCCAGCGGCGCTCACCTGCAACAATTCGGTATGTGTTGTCATTTAGCGGGACCACGATCAATGGCTGTAGGACGCCATACTGTTTTAGAGACTCGGCTAGCTCGTTAAGCGCCTGGGCGTCAAAGTAGCGTCTGGGCTGATCTGGGTTTGGCAAAATACGCGTAATGAACAATTTTTGTATTCGGTCTTTGCTATCAATTAACAGAGACGGATCGAAATCTGTTGGTATTAATGAGTCGAATCCCCTGCCGAGTCCTGCCATTTTAAGTCATCCTTTCTAGTATCTCTTTACTGAGTGCTTTGTAAGCCCTTGCCCCCTTAGACCACTTGTCGTGATCGGCAATTGGCTTGCCGTGGCTTGGTGCCTCGGCTAGTCGAACATTCCGAGGGATGATTGTCTTCATTACTTTATCAGCAAAGTGTTTTGTGAGTTCCTTATATACTTGGTCCGACAAACTTGTCCGGCCGTCATACATTGTAACTACTACACCCAACAAATCTAATTGTGGATTCAGCCCTGCTCTTACCCGCTGGACCACACTCAATAATTGACTCAATCCTTCGAGCGCATAATATTCAGCCTGCACCGGTATCAACAAATGTTGTGCAGCAGTCAGGGCATTAACTGTCAGTAATCCCAGAGAGGGCGGACAGTCTATAATAATGACATCGTACGAGAGTGGCGCCAATATGTCCTTAAGCATTTGTTCTCTTTGTAGCTGGCTAACCAGTTCTACTTCGGCTGAGGCTAGGCTTGGGTTGGCGGGTAAAACAAATAGACCGTCAACACTTGTCTCCTGGACTGCATGTTCTGCCCCAACCTTGTTAAACAGGACGTCGTACATTGTTGCGCTTAAACCGTGCTTGTCTATACCCAGTCCGCTAGTGGCATTACCCTGTGGGTCAAAGTCCACCACCAGCACTGCCTTGCCTGCTTTTGCTAAATACGCGCCTAGGTTAATAGCTGTCGTTGTTTTACCGACGCCGCCCTTTTGATTTAGTACCGCTATCACCTGTCGCATTTTCGTATCATGCCCCTTGTTCTAGACATAAGCGTATCATACTTTTCACGACTTTTCACACTCTGTTATTCCATTATCTTACCTGGGCCCTAATATTTGTGAAATCAGGGGTAGTAACACCGTTGCCGCCATTACACATTACGCGCACCAATACTTCCTTTTTAGCATCTACGTCAATTGGCAGCCAGTCTGTCTTTAGAGCACCTGTATGGTCGATGGCCAGGCTACCTGATGTTAGCTCATGCCAGGTCGGATTTACTTCGGTAAGGCTGTACTGTAAGCGGCAGCTTGCTCCACTGGCGCCCGCTACCGTTACGTTAGCTAGCGTGCGAATCTGGTTAGCATTACCTAGGTCAATCCAGGTACGGTTTTCGCCCGGCAATTCCGTATCACCTGATGGTTGCGGCCACAGCAGGTGTTGGGTTACCAAACTATACTCGCTAAAGGCAGTCTGTAAGCAATCTTGCCACTTATCATTCTGGTAACAACGGAACTTGTTCATCTTGCTGTTATAGTACTGGGCACCGTTAACCCCTGCCGGGTCACCATCAGTACTCTTGCTATCTAGCACAAACAACACCGTCTTGCCGTTGTTACCTGAGCCAATTTTTATCCTACCCGTTAAGGTGTCAACATTTAGGACATTATCGCCATTGGCCGATTTAACAGCTAGTGCCTGAGCGCTATCAAGTTGCAGCTGCAAAGCACCTGAGTTGAATACTGTGAACACGCCCTGACCATCCTTAGTCAAGGTGAGTAGGTTACCGTCAGCCGCAGCTGCTAGGCTGATGCTCTGCGCGCCTATACTCGTAACACCGGTCAGCGCTCCTACGCTAGTAATGCCTCCACCGTTATTGTTCAGCCCGCCGACTATTGAGGCGCCGCCAGAGTTCATTGTCAGCCCTGTTATGTTCTGAAGCGCACCATTACTGGTCATTCGTAACACACTATTCGTAACGATCTCGTTGTGCTGAGTCGTTGATGATAAGGCATCGACCTGATCCGCAAGCTCGCCGACTGCCTTCATATTATATAGACCTAGGGCATCGTAGTTCACCTCGTAGTGACCGTTTACGTCCATGACTAATTCCGGGAACTGCTGGATCAATTCCTGTGCTATTACACCAGCTTCTTGGTGCTCAGTGTCACAGTGCATTGTCTGGAACGCTGGGTTGGTACAATCATAGTCAAAGCTATAAAGGTTTATGTCGCGGATTCTTGAAAGTACGCTCATATCAACAGATACAATATTCTTCTTAAGCCTAGAATCTGATAGTCCGCTGTTATCGGCTGCACAGTTCCACTGCGGGCCTGTAGTAGACCACTTGAGGATCTGGTTGTTAGAACAACCTCGTATCAAACTAACACCGTCAGCTGCAACTACGAGACCAGAGTTAGACCCAGTTCCAACTACGGTACCGGCGGTAGTGGCGTCTATCGTTAATGTTGACGTGACGCTCCTACTCAGACCGTTACCCGTCAGATCCGTAAATGCTTCGCCATTAAAGGTCAGAATATCTCCTGTCCCGATCGTTACATTACCGTTAAATGTCGACAGCCCCGTAACTGTCAAGTTTGATCCTGCTGTAACGGCACCGTTCAAGCTAATTGCACCTGTACCAGTGCTGAATGTTCCGAGGCCTGATATTGCGAAGTTACCGCTACCTTGGCTATAGCCGCTTATGCCACTCAGGGCTCCTGCAGAAGTTAAATCTAGACCTATTGAATTGATCGTCAAGGACGTATTACCACCACCGATGGTGACTGTACCAGCATTAAGCCCTGTATTAATATTGGTATTTGCTAGCACCCCGCCGTCGTTAAGACTGATGGTACCACCACTTGCGTTCAAGCCACCAACGATTGTTGCACCACCGGATATTACATTTAGCCCGGTGATATTTTGGAGTGCTCCGCTACTCGTTAGCCTTAGGCTACCACCAGTTGAGATGTTGTTTAGTGATGCGTCACCTGCCGCATTTATCTTATTGGCAAGTTCTACGACACCCTTAAGGGCCATGAAGTTCAGTACGTTAAAGTCGACCTCGTAGTAACCACCACCGTTCAAATGAACCGCGCTTGGGAAAAGAGTAGCCACTTCCTGAGCGATGATACCTGTGTGGTTGTCACAATCAAGACGCAAACTAGAGAGTGCTCCGTTGAGACAATCGTAGTTATATGTGACCACTCTGACGTCTTTGAGTGTATCCAGAACGCTACCAACGTTAGAAACATTAGTCTTAAGACGAGAGTCAGAGAAACCTGTGTTGTCGGTGGCACAGTTCCACGCGGTTCCATTCCATTCCATAACTTGACCGTTGGTACAGCCACGGAAGAGGCTAAGACCACTAGCCGTCAGCTCAAGGCCCGAGTTAGAACTAGTTGTCGCTGTAGTACCAGTGGTAGGTAGCGTAATCGATAAACTGGCAGTAGCATTCTCTGCTCCCACACCAGATACCGCCAATCCGTTACCGACAGAGATAGTGGCTACATAATTGCCGGTTGTGTCTGTACCGAGTATGACTGTATTTGCCCCTATCGTTGCCACACCAGTTGAGCTAACTGTTACATCTCCTGATAGTGCCGTGAATGTTGGCACCCCTGAAGCATTAGCCATCAATATTTGTCCGCTAGTACCGAGTGCCTGAGTTAGCGCTGACGTACTGGAAGCATATAGCACCCCATTGGAGGTGAAGGTGTTGAGCCCAGTTCCTCCACGAACCGTGCCAAGTGTACCGCTCGTCAGGATGCCCGTATCGGCCGTCACATTTTGTAACACACGGCTGCTGCTAATGACTGATAGGCCGCCTACCTGCAGTTCTCCATCCGAAATATTTAGACTAGCTACCCCTGTGCCACTGTTCTGTAGAGTAAGTGTCGTATTTGATACATTAGCTAGATCAAAGCTTAAACTATTGGCGGTTTGTAGGGTAGTGGCACCAATAGACACTAAGCCCGACGCAGCATTAAGCAGTAGGTTGCCTGCGCCACCACTGGCAACCGTCAAGGCGCCAGTACCTGTAATGTTGGCTCCAACACCCGTTAGCGAACCTGTGTTTGTAATGCCACTCGAAGAGTTGTCGATTCCATGAACAGTTAATGCGCCATCGGCAATCAGGTCGCCGGTATTAGCATCAACGTAGAACACAGGAGTGGTATCTGAAGTCGTGAACTCGTACCTTCCGAGTGTCGAGTTCATGCGCAGACCATAGTTAGGCGCACCGATATACCTGAAAGCGTACTTGTTTGCCCCAACTAGGTAATCTGCACCAGCCACTAGGCTAAAGTCGCCGCCTGAAGAAATAGTCATGTAATCCGTTACACCACCAACCTGTATACCACCCGTAAATGTGCCTAGCCCACTGGCATTTAGTGTTGTTACCCCAGATAGTGCACCACTGTTTATTATTAGTCCGTTGATGGTGTTAGTAGAGGTGGCGGCAGTGATGGCGCCGCTCATGTTCAGGGTACTAATGCCACTGAGTGCCCCGCTGTTGATAATCAAACCATTGATGGTGTTGACGGTAGTAGCGGCGGTGATGGCACCGGAGGCAGATATTGTGGTGACGCCAGCTAGCGAACCAGTATTTGTAATACCACCAGCGTTAAGGTTAATACCACCACTCGTAAACGTAATACCTGTCACACCGCTCAAGGCACCACTGTTGATGATCAAACCGTTGATGGTATTGGTGGCAGTGGCTGCGGTAATGGCACCAGAGGCAGAAATCGTCGTAACACCTGTTAACGCGCCAGTATTTGTGATGCCGCCGTTGTTATTATTTATCCCGCCAGATGACACAACCAGCCCGCCACCGGCCGTGATTGTTTCGCTGGCGCCTGTTGCCAGACTGCCGAGTATGTTCACCGTGGTACCGCTGTTTCCGATATTCAAAGTGGTAGCAGCACCTGCAAAGTTTAGTGTCGTGACACTGGTATTGAGCAGGTCGTAGCTCGTTAGGCTTGTCTCTATACTGTTTTCGTTGTAGTAGGTCGTACCATTACCGGTTGCTACGCCAGCAATAAAGTAACCACGGCCATAACGGTTCGCTAAGGTTGAACCAGTGTTAGTACCACCAATTTCGGGGATGTTGTATTCCGTAACGGCAGCGCCGTTTGCCCAACTGAGTGACGGCGTAATCGACAAGCTGGTGCCTGTCTTACCAGTAATCTTAGCGTATGTGCCGTTTACTAGAATGTAGTTGCCCACGTCGAAGTTAGTTGTGCTAACAACATTAACCGTTCCTGGGGTCAGACCACTGGCACTGGTCGCTGTCGTTGATCCATCCAACACCGTGAACGTACTCGTTAAGTTACCATTTGCGCTAAGGTTAAGCGTACCCGAACCGGCCGTTATGGTACCGATGTTTGTTAAATTACCGCTGTTATCTACCCTGGTCACCGAGTTGGTCTGTAGCGCGCCACCCGTTGTATTGATATTGCCAGAGCCACTATAGGTGGTAACGCCAGATATTGAACCGCTGTTAAGCACCAGGTTGCCACTCGTAAACGTAATGCCTGTCACGCCGCTCAAGGCACCGCTGTTGATGATCAAGCCGTTAATTGTATTTGTGGTGGTCGCTGCCGTGATAGCACCACTCATGTTTAGGGTGCTGATACCACTGAGTGCCCCGCTGTTGATAATTAGTCCGTTGATGGTATTGACGGTTGTGGCCCCAGTTATAGCGCCAGATAGGCTAATCGTGGTAATACCACTAAGGGCACCGGTAGATGAGACGTCAAAGTTAGTTGAATCAATGGTTAGGGCATTACTACCTCCACCCAGTGTAATAGCACCTGTACCGGTGACTGAATGAGTGCCGCTGGTTTGGCTAAAGCCGGTAATACCACTCAATGAACCACTGTTGATGATCAGTCCGTTGATGGTGTTAACCGTGGTGGCAGCGGTGATGGCACCGGAGGCACTGAGGGTTGTGACGCCGCTGATGGCACTTGAATTTAATGTCAGCCCATTACTAACAGACGCGCCGTTATTGGCCGTCACAGAGCCACTTGTTACAAGGTTACCACTAGCGTTAATCTGCAGCGCATCACTAGTTCCAACCGTGAACAAAGCAGCTGGCGTTGTATCACCGACGCCTACATTGCCGGTTGCTAGTATTGTGAATTTTTCGGTGTTATTGGTTATAAACCTAAGTGCGTAGTTGTCAGTAGTTCCTAGTACGCCATCTGCTGTAAACGCATTGCCGTTCTGGACAAAACCAGCCCCCGGGCCACAAGTTGAAGTTAAACAAATAGTTCCTGAAACATCAGGTAGTGTGTAAGTTCTGTTAGCAGTTAAGCTGGCCGTACTCAAGGTTCCCGTATTGGTTGTGCCGTCGTTAAGCACGATACTACCCGCCTGGCTACTACTACCAAATGTGCCGGCTCCACCCAATATCGCCAGGTTACCAGCCGTCGACACATCGCCCGCCTTGCTAACCGTAAAGATATCTAGCCCGTTACCCTGCAACTGAATCAAACCGCCCGCCCCGGTTTGATTAAATCGCAGGCCAGCGTTGGCGCTACTCAACGACTGGACACTTCCTGGCGCTTTTTGCAGCAGGTTATCGCCAGTGACAGAGCCGCCTGTAATTGTCAGAGTATCGGCCTGCCCAGCCCGGAATGCATACGGCACAGCTGTAAGCTTGATACGAGGAGTCATTTCACCGTCGCTGTTAACATTCATGGTTAGCCACTTTTCCTGGGACCAATCGATAGTCGGCGAGAAGCCTGTCACACTACCCAAATTAGCGCTGAGGTAGCCGTTCTTCACCGTGACCGATTGTGTCTCGGTCCATTCGTTGGTGCCAGCAGTTACGGCGTCGTACAGCTTGAACTGGATACTGTAGCTGCCGTCTGGCACCAGTGATCCACTGGCATTATGCAACCTGGCCTGGAAGTTGAGCGTACTGGCTGCAGCCGCATGCACGCGCGCACCCTCGCCCGCGCGCGTATATGTATATACAGCTCCTAACAGAGGTGACAATACCAAAACAAAAACAACCCCCAAGAGCCATCGTTTGATGGATATGGAGGTTGAACGTCTGCGCGTACCGGAATACGCAAAACGTGGCCGTTTGCGGCCAAAAATCAAGTCAGTCACCTTGTATTTTTGTGTTTTGTTTTGGATTGTTTGTTGAGCTTTTTAGGCTTCTCTTCCTGGGCAGCCCAAGCTTAACGCTGCGCCGAAAGATAATACCTGTAACTCTGTTTGTTTTGATCTGTAGTTTTTGTTTTTGTCAGATCTGGGTACATTTTACCTCTGTTGTAACTGGGGTGTA
>Ga0172379_10004592_pt1 | contig 20165 bp, 14 predicted proteins | sample GrowelOW334metaG_FD_119756 | JGI IMG/M metagenome (GOLD analysis project Ga0172379, IMG submission 119756) | Groundwater microbial communities from an aquifer near a municipal landfill in Southern Ontario, Canada - Groundwater well OW334 metaG | ecosystem: Environmental > Aquatic > Deep...
ATCCCGTAGCAGATGCCGAGCACGGGGATGCCCAACTCGAAGATGCCCGGGTCGGGCTTCGGGGCGTCCTTGTCGTACACGCTCGCCGGACCGCCGGAGAGAATTATCCCCTTCGGGTTCAGTTCCTTGAGCTTCTGCGGCGAAATGTTGTGCGGGTAGATTTCGGAGTATACGTTGCACTCGCGCACGCGCCTCGCTATGAGCTGGTTGTACTGCGCTCCGAAATCGAGCACCGCTATCGAATCGTTATTCTGAAACAATGTCTGTTGAATCATATAGAGATATCCGCTCAGTAAAATTTTCGGCGTTCCGCTGAGCTATGCGGAGTTCCCGGTTGCTCATTCTAACAGAGCGGCCTTTATGAAGCAAGTGGATGAAAAAAAGCGAGTAACCAGTAGCGGGTAACCAGCAACCAGCGAAAGAAATAAGCGTGAAATGAATTTTAGAAATAAATTAAAGAGATTTTCCTGAGCGTTTACCGATTCTAATATATTCTCGACATTGTCAATTCTTTATTTATTACCATTACTAACTGGCTGCCGTCACTGGTTGCAGCCTACAATCCTCATCCACTTGAGAGTGAGAGCGCTTTCTTATAAGATTAGAGGGTCTGTAAATTATTCATAGGCGGAGGAAAAGATGAAAAAGTTTTTCCTGTATTTTACGGCAATAATAATCGCATGCTGCGCGCTCGCGTTCGCGCCGGGTCGCGCCTCGGCGGAGATCACTGACAAACAGTATGTCGCGCTTCGCGACGAAATGAAATCGCTTTACCTCGTGCAGTCGATCCTGAGCTGGCACACGCGCACCGGCGGCGAGCGCAGCGTCTTTCAGGAAAGCTACAAGGGCCACGAGGCGCTCTACTCGCTGCCGTCGATCAAATATGTCGGCGGCATGATCGCGCAGCCCGGCCTTTCAGACGACGACAGGCGAGCGGCCCGTTTCTTCAAAAATGCGCTCACTCTCGAATACATAGGCATCGACACCGCCCACTTCGACGACGAGGTCAACAACGCCGAAGCGAGCGCGACCGTCAAAATTGAATGGATCCCGGCGCCAGTCCCTTATCGGCAACTGCTCGCGCTCGCAGCTCAGGAGTCGGATGCTGACAAGCGCCAGAAGCTTCAGGACGCGCAGGCGCAGGTGTGGAAGGATCTCCTCAACCCGATACATGAACGCGCCGAAAAACGGGTGCGCGAACTCGCTGTCGAACTCGGATACCCGAGCTACGTCACGTTGTCCGAGGATTTCCGCGAGGTGAATCTAAAGGACTTCATAGCCCGATCTCAGAAATTCATTGCGAAGAGCGACGCCTCGTACAAAAAGATTCTGGCCGCCGAGGTTCAGGAAGTCATGGGATTCCCGGTTGAAAAATTCCGGCGCGCCGATATCCAGTATTTTTCATCGGTCCCGGCTTTCAAGAGCTTTTTTCCGGCCGAACTCACCGTGCCGGCGTTCAAATATTTTCTTGAAGGCATGGGGCTCGACCTTACGACGGCGGCCGGAACGCAGATCATGGTTGACGACGGGATTCGCGACAAAAAAGAGCCGCGCGCCGCGTGCTATCAGATGACCGTCCCGGACGACGTCCGGATAACGGTGAAGCCGACCGGCGGCATTCCTGACTTCGAGACGTTCTTCCACGAAGGCGGCCACGCAATGCACTTCGCGAACACAACAATCCCGCAATGGGAGTTCCAGCAGCTCGGCAGCAACGCCGTAACCGAAGGCTTCGCGATTTTCTTCGAGAATATCTGGGGCGACTACGAATGGCTCAAGAAGTACCGCGAACTGGAAAAGGAATACAACCGCTTCCAGCCGCCGGAGAAGCAGGCCGCGCTGATGACCGACGCCGACATGGGGAAGCTGATTCGCAATCGCGTGTTCTGGAAGCTGTATATGGTGCGCCGATACAACGGAGCGAAGCTCGTTTACGAATCGCTGCTGCACGGCGGCGACCCGTCTTATTATAAGGAATACTACACAGGGCCCGCGGACGACCCGCGTCTGGCTTATAGAAAACTCTTCAGCGACGCCTATGGGTTCCAGCTCAGCGACGCCGATTCGCTCCGCTTCCGCACAGATGTCGACTCGGTTTTCTACAGCGCCGACTACGCGCGCGCCTTTCTTCTCTCGGAACAGCTTGAGGAAGCGATGCGCTCGAAGTTCGGCGACAAATGGTTTAATGATCCGAGAGCCGGAGAACTATTAAAGAAGTCGCTGTGGAGCAATGGCAGCAAGCCTCACCCGGACGATCTGGCGCGACTCATCGGATTCAAACAGGTTGATTACGAACAGTTCGAAAAGCGGATGAACGAACAGCTCGCCATAGCCGAAAAGCTCATGAATTCGAAATAGCGGAAAGCGAGGGCGTCTATCCGCTTCGCGATAAGGAAGTGATACCGCATGCCGAATAATCCTATAATTGTTATTGGCGGCGGATACGCAGGCTTGGCAGCGCTCGGGGCTGTCTCCGGATGCATCCGCGGCAGGACGGCGCTGCTTTTTGATTCACAGGACTACCACACGGTCAAAACGCGTCTTTACGAATCCGCAGTATCAAGTGATCGAAACTTTCTGATAAATCTGCCTCTTAAAACATTTGCCGATATGCATCGCGCCGAGTTCATTCGTGAAAGGGTTGATGAAATAAATTTTGGGAATAGACGAGTGATAGCGGGCGGTTCGAGCTATGAGTACGATAGCCTGTTGGTCGCTCCCGGCGGCGAGGCAAACTATTTTGGGATTGAGGGAGCGGCTGAAAACGCGCAAGCGCTGACTGATTCGAAAGGAGCGGCGAAATGCGCGCGTCGCGTTACGGAGTTGAGAATTGGGAAGGGGGGATCGCCGGCAAGGAGAATCGTCGTATGCGGCGGCGGATTGGCAGGTATTGAAGTCGCCGCGATGCTTCGACAAAGCTATCCCGATAAACGGCGGCTTCAAATTGCTCTGGTGGAAAAAATGGACCGGATCATGGGCGCTTCGCAAGGAAACGAAGCGCAACGCGCGCATGTTTCAGGCTGGTTTTACAAAAATGCGATTGAGATAAGAACATCGACAACGGTAACGAAAATAACTGCGAGCGGAGTGGAAACGGAAACCGGCGGAAATATAGAAGCAGACATGGTTTACTGGTGCAGCGGAGTGAAAAGGGCGGATGTTGGAGGCGTTGAAAAAGGAAAGAGGTTTATTGTCGGCGATACACTGCAACTCTCGGACCAACCGGGAGTTTTTTCTACAGGAGATTTTACGTTTGTTGAATCGAAGCGGCGGTTCGCGAATCTTATGAGCGCGCAGCGGGCGATTTATCAAGGGAGAATCGCCGGCGTGAATATTAGCCGCTACTTACAAGGATTGCAATTAAGAAAATCGCGATACCAGCCGTTTGGCGAATTGATAGCGCTTGGCGATTTCGACGGCGCAGGGACCGTTCGCGGAACTCCGGTATTCGGCGCCGTCTGCTCCGCATTGAAAAAAGCAAACGAATTGAAATATCTCGCGCAGCTTTATGAAAGCGCTCCGGCGTTAATGAAAAAAATTTCTCCCACGATGTGAAATTTCAAACAAAGTAATATATCATTGGATAATCCCGCTCGATAAAACAATTTGTATTAATTGCGTATTGTCTACAGGAGTCCTGAAATAAGGTCGGCGTTTTCGATGCCTGTGGCTTCGCCGCTCGCGAAAAGATAGCGTAGAAATGGTTTGTTCTGGAATAGAAATCTGTCGACTATCCGTATGGGGTATGCGACGGAATCGAAATCGAGTTTTTCGCGTCCTTCGGAAGTGAATACGGCGAACGCATAAAGCCTGATCAGCGCGAAACTCAGGCAAAGGATGTGAAATCCAGGCAGGATTCCATATTCAACGAAAGATTCTTTCTCAAAAATTTTCCATAGAAAATAGTTGCGCAGTTCACGCTGGAAGAATTCCGCGCGCTCTTCGCGCCATAGGCGAATGAACGCAAAGTAACGCTCAATCGCGGCGGCGGAAGGCGCGTTGTCCGGCCCGATGCAAAGAACGGTTTTCAGCGTGTCGATGAAAGCGAAAAAAGTCGCAGGGCGCGTCGCGTGCGATGAATCGAGGCCGTCCCTGATTTGCAGAGTGAAACGCAAAAGGAAATTCAGGCCGGCGGCATCGAGCGAATCGCCGGAAGGTAGGTTGCGGCGGGAGGCCGCGTCGTGAATCGAAGGCAAAAAGCGGTCCAGAATTTTTGACGCCGGACCCGGAACGCTTCTTTTAAACTGGTTACCGAGAATCCTGATCAACTCGACGCCGGCGAGCAGGGCTTTGCGCAGGGTGACGCTGCTATCATAGACAATGCTTTCCAGGGAAATAGATATCGGGTCCAGCTCGGCCCAGGGAATAGTCGCCGAGCCTTGAAAGCGCAAGCCGGCCGCGAACTCCGAAATCGGGGCGGGCGATTCGCTCACATTTATCCTGAACGGCGCTTCGAGGTTGCGCAGAGTGGAAGGGCAGGCGAAATAGAGAGAGCCGAAAGCGCCGGAAGGAGTGACGGTGGATTTTGCCGGAAAGCTACGGCAGATGCAGCTTTTGACTTCGGGGCCGAAATGCGCGTGAAGCAGGCATTTCCCGTCGCGGAGCAACACGCAACCGTCATCATTGAGCGCGTTGAAGAACTGATTAGGATTGAGCGGATCGGAGACAAAATACGGCGGCGCGGGCCTTTCGTCGGCAGACAGCGAAAGCAGCTGTTCCATAGCGGCATCCTTCTCCGCTCGTGTGAAAACCGACGGATAATCCCGGCAGCAGAATCCGCAGCAGCCGCATTCGTAACTGAATGATTCAGGAATGAATATTTTCATTTCACTTTTTCAAGCCGCATAAAATCAAGAATTTTTAATCGACGCGTCGGATTTGAACGGGAAATTGCGGAAAGAATAGTTTTCGATGACCGCGTTGAACAATTCGCCGGAGGCGGAACTGATGCGGCATTCGACCTGATTGTTGTCTTTCAGCGATAGAATGATCGTGTGAGAATTCTTTGGGTTGCGGATGCGCACAACGCCTCCCGCCCACGAATCCGGCAGGCAGGGATGCATAACGTAACGGTCGTCGAACTGGTGGAAGCCGATCACATTCCTGACGAGAAGAATTTGTCCGGCGAGCCGTGGCAGGAAATAGCGTTGCGCTTTTCCGAGCGAACGCGCGTAACGGTTCACCTCGAGAGCGAGCGCGGCCGCCTCGCGGCGGTATCCGTATTTCGTTAGCCCTTCCACGGCGGTGACGAAAGCCGGGGCGAGATCCGGCTGTTTAATTAAAATGTTAAGATTCTCGATGATGCCGGGGAGCCGCTTGACCATTCGGGCGGCCTGCGCTTTAGTCGGCGCGTCAGCCGCGAGCGGAAGCAGACCGGTGATCGTCGCGCTCCGGAAAATCCTGTCTCCGACGCGGTCGTAAAAATAACCGTCTTCCTCGTGCCAGAGCTTCGCCGTGATATTGTCGCAAAGCTGTTTCGCGAACTCCTCGTACTTGCGCGCCTCGCGGTCCAGTTTCAGGCTCCTCGCGATCTGAGACATGCACTGCATCTGAATCGCGACCGTCGAATTGAGAGCGACCGGCCTCACCGAGTGAAGCGCGCCTTCCGATTCGGGGAACTGGGCCCGCAGTTGCCGCGTGTACGGATCGTCGGCGAACCATTCCCGGTCGCCGTGCGAGTACATGCCGTCTTCTTCTTTTCTGTGAAGGATCAGCCAATTCTGGAACCGCTCCATCCTGTCGAACAGAGCGGATATGTTCTGAGTTCCGGTCATGCGGCTGATCCGGAGCGCTGTTTCGATCAGAATCGACGGCGCGGGAATGTCGCTTATCGTCAAAGGTTTAACAACGTGCGGAATGATGCCTTCCGAGGATTGGTTGTCGAAAAACGGGCTGATGATATCGAGCGCGAGTTCCGGGTCGAACCACTTGATGAACTGGGCGGCGAGCGCCGATTCGGCGGCTGACGCGTCTCCCGCGTCGTCTGTCGACTGCAGCCACCGGTTTTTCATAATGCGAAGGCCGAACGGCAGCGACAGACGCGCTTCCAGTTCGTTTTCGAGGCCGGCGAAAGCGCGGTTGATATCGGCGTCAGGCGTTTCGATCCCGAAACAGTTAGAGTTGATCCATCGCGAACCGAACATTCGGCGGGTCCGGTTCATCCCGGAAAGGAAAATGTCGTAAACATAATTCTGCATAATAGCCCTTTAGTATACTACTTTGATTCGTTCAGTTTGAAAAGGGGATAGGTCAGAGTATCAGCATCGCGTCGCCGAAACTGTAGAAGCGATAACGCTCTTTGACAGCCTCCTCATAGGCGCGCCGTGTCAGTTCGAGACCTGCGAACGCGGAAACGAGAATGAGGAGCGTCGAGCGCGGCAAATGAAAATTTGTGATCATAACATCGACCGCTTTGAACTGTTCGCGTTTGAAAATAAACAGACGCGTTTCGCCCGAACTGCCGGAAACAGCTGAGTCGGGCTCCCGGTCGGCAGCCCAGCTTTCGAGCGCCCGAACGGCCGTCGTTCCCACGGCGACAACGCGTCCTTTACGCGCGGCTTCCGAAGCGGAGAGCGCCGTTTCGTCGGGAACATAATAAATTTCCGAATGCATTTTGTGGTCTTCGATCAGATCTGTTGAAACCGGTTTAAAAGTGTCGAGGCCGATATGGAGCGTGACGTTTGCGAAGCGCGCGCCCGCGTTTTCGACACGCGAGATCAGCGGCGGCGTGAAGTGAAGGCCGGCTGTCGGCGCTGCGGCTGATCCGTTCCGGGTCGCGTAAACAGTCTGGTAGCGGTTAGGGTCGGGAATCGTGTTTTTTATATACGGGGGAAGGGGAACGATGCCGTGTGTTTCGAGAAAAGGTATGAGAGGACGCGGCGTCGCTTCGATAGTCCACTCGCCCGCTTCGTGTTTTTCGATCATGCGGCAGAACGGCAGTTCGTGCGTATCGTGAAAAAGCTCTGTTCCGATGTCGAGTCTTCTGCCCGGACGCGCGAGCGCCCGCCATAAGCCGTTCGGCTCGTCGACCGGTTTCAGCAGCAGAAGTTCGATTCGGGCGCCGGTTTTCTTTTTGACAAATAAGCGCGCCGGAAACACTCGCGTGTCGTTCACAACGAAAAGGTCGCCGCTACGCACGTATTCGACGATGTCGCTGAAGCGGCGGTGTTCGATAGCGCCCGTGTCGCGATGAATGACCATAAGCCGGGATTCCTCGCGGTTCACAAGCGGTGTCTGCGCGATAAGCTCCTGCGGCAGTTCGTAATCATATAATTTTGTTTCGATAGACAATTGGTTATTTCCTGAAAATCAGATTCAGAATAATGGTGAGGACGATACTGGCGATTATGGAGGAGATTATTGGAAAGAAGAAGGTGAAATTGCCCCGCCGGATGACGATGTCTCCGGGCAGCCTGCCGAGCGGGATAAGCTTGCCGCCTATGACAAAAACAATGCCTACGACGACCAAGGAAATTCCGGCAAAGATCAGAATTTTTCCAAACGGGCTGAGGTCCAATGGAATATCATCCGGTTTGTTGTTTGTGAGAAAGCGCGAGTTTGACGTAGAAGGCGGCGGAGCTAAGGTTGCGCATGTATTCGTCTTCAGAGATTTCGCGGACGAGGCGGCCGGGAGCGCCGAGCACGAGCGAGCGCGGCGGAAATTCCTTGCCGGGCGGCACAACCGTTCCGGCGGCCACTATCGAGCCTTCGCCGATGACTGCGCCGTCCATGACAACGCTTCCTATTCCAATCAGCGTGAAGCTTGCGATCGTGCAGCCGTGAATGACGGAGTTGTGTCCGGCGGTGACATAGTCTCCAATGACGCAGGGGCATTTGCTCGAAGCATGCACGATAACGCCATCCTGAAGATTGGTTCGTTTGCCGACAAGAATTTTGTTTGTGTCGCCGCGCACGACGGCGCCGAACCAAACGCTCGAATCCTCGCCGATTTCGACATCGCCGATCACGCGGCAGTTGTCGGCGAGAAACACCGTCTGATCGATCTTAGGATGAACGCCGTTGAACGGCAGAATGTTCAAGACAGTTTCCCCTTAATGAGCGCGGCGCCGTTTTTCAGGGCGTCGGGAATTTTAGAGCCGTCTTTTCCGCCGGCCTGCGCCAAGGTTTTTGAGCCGCCGCCGCCGCCTTTCGCAGCCTTTGCGATTTCTTTAATCAGCGACCCGGCGTCGAGTCCGCGGCCAGCAACGTCTTCCGATATCGCCAGCAGAAGGCTCGCTTTGCCTTCGAGGTTTGAGCCGAGCAGCACGGCGTATGAATCCAGTTTGCCTTTAATTTCGTCGTAAACAGTTCTAAGCGCGTCTATGTCGAGTCCGTCGAGTTGCGCCGCGATGATTTTCACGCCGCCGGCGTCTTCGGCGGATTCGAGCAATTGATTGCTCTTGTCCTTCATGTCGCTCTTCCCGGCTTTTTTCACTTCGCGCTGAAGCTTCTCTCTTTCGAGCAACAGATTTTCAATCGCTTTCGGAAGCGTGGTGTCCTTTACCTTAAGGATAGCCGCCGCGCCGTCGAGCGCGTCGAGTTTTTCATTTATATATTCCAGAGCCTTTTTACCGGCGACTGCCTCGATGCGGCGCATGCCGCTGCCGATCGAATGTTCGTCGGAAATTTTCACGAGGCCGATCTCGGCAGTGTTGACGACATGTGTGCCGCCGCAAAGTTCCTTGCTGTATCCTTCGACTTCAACCATCCTGACTTCGGCTCCGTACTTTTCGCCGAACAGCGCCATCGCGCCTTCCTTCTTCGCGCTCTCGAAGTCTTTGACTGTCGAGATGACGGGAGCGCCTGCGAGAACTTTTTCATTAACGATCTCCTCAATGCGAGCGAGGTCCGCGGGGCAGATCGCCGAGTGGTGCGTGAAGTCGAACCGGAGTTTGTCCGGGCCGACATAGGAGCCAGCCTGATGGACGTGCGAGCCGAGGACTTCGCGGAGCGCGGCGTGCAGAAGGTGAGTCGCTGTGTGGTGGCGCATGATCGCGCGCCGCCGTTCGAGTTCAACTTCCATCTTCAGCGAGTCGCCGACTTTTATTTCGCCGCTGAGAATTTCCGCGCGGTGCACAACGATCTTGCCTTCGACGACGAACGATTCGCTAATGCAGAGCTTCGCAGTGTCCGAAACAGCGGCGCCGGTGTCGCCAACCTGGCCGCCCATCTCGCCGTAAAGCGGCGTCCGGTTCAATATGATGTCCACCGACTGCCCTTTTGAGGCGGCCGTTATTTGTTTGCCATCGGCAACGAGCGCAATGACGCGCGAGTCGAGCGCGAGCCGGTCGTAGCCGTCGAAAACGCCGGCGTCCTTGCCCTCAACCGCGTCGCGGTAGACTTTCGCCAAGTCCTCGACGAACACCGAACCGTCCATCTTGCTTCCCTTGCGCGAGCGGTTCTTCTGGTCTTCCATCGCCTGATTGAACTGTTCCGTGTTGATTCCGTCGAAACCCATCTCACGGACGATTTTCTCCGCCTCTTCGAGCGGAAGGCCGTAAGTGTCGTAGGCAGTGAAAATGACTTCGCCGTTTGCGAGCTTCTCGCCTTTCGCCGGATCGCCGAGATCGTCTTTCCGATTGGCGATGAAAATGCCGCCCTGCACAAGCGCTTCCGCGAACTGCTGTTCTTCTTTTTTAAGAATGGTCGCCACGAAATCGGCTTTCTCGGAGAATTCCGGATAGACCTTGCCCATGATTTCGGCGACGACCGGGATCAGTTCCGAGAGGAACAAGCGCTCGACGCCGAGCTTGCGGCCGTTCACCGCCGCGAGCCGTATCAGCTTGCGCAGTAGGTAGCCGCGCCCTTCGTTCGACGGGAAAACGCCGTCGGTGACGAGGAACCCGGCGCCGCGGACATGGTCTGCTATGACGCGGAACGGAACCGGATTGTCTTCGTACTTCAATCCGCATATCTGTTCGGTTTTCTGAATGATCGGCATGAAGAGGTCGGTCTCGAAATTGGTCAGCTTCCCTTGCAGAACTGAAGCCATGCGTTCGAGGCCCAAGCCGGTGTCGATATTCCTTTTCGGAAGCGGAGTGAGCTTTCCGCCGTCGTGGCGTTCGAACTGCATGAAGACGAGGTTCCATATTTCGATGTGCCGCTCGCAACTGCAGGACGGATTGCAATCGGGACTTCCGCAGCCGCGTTCGGGACCGAAGTCGTAAAAAATTTCCGAACAAGGACCGCAGGGCCCGTTCGGACCCTGAGAGGGCGCGCTCGCCGGCCAGTAGTTGTCCGCTTCGCCGAATCGATAGAAATATTCTTTTTTGACGCCGATTTCATTGAGCCAGATATTGGCTGCTTCCTCGTCTTCGAGATAGACGGAAACGCGAAGCCGGTCAACGGGCAGTTTGAATTGTTCCGTGAGGAGTTCCCAAGCCCAGTGAATGATTTCGTTTTTAAAATAATCGCCGAAAGAAAAATTGCCGAGCATCTCGAAGAAAGTGTGGTGACGCGGAGTGCGGCCGACTTCTTCGAGGTCTTTCGCGCGGAGACATTTCTGAGAAGTTGTGAGGCGGGTGTGCGGCGGTTTTTTTAGGCCGAGGAAGTACGGCTTGAACTGAACCATGCCGGCGGAAGTTGTGAGAAGGGTAGGGTCGTCGGGAACCAGCGAGGCGCTTGGGTGGCGGCGGTGGCCCTTTGATTCGAAAAAGGCAAGATATCGTTCCCTGATTTCCGAGGAGTGCATTTTTAATAAAATCCTTTCTGATAAAGCAGGCGCGATGTTGTATGAGCGCGGGCCGCCGAGTCGCCGAACGGCGAAAATTGGCGACATCAGATTTCGAGAGACATCGGGATTGCCGCTCGCCGCCTCGCGCCGGACCCTGAATCAGGCCGCGGAGGTGAGAGCGCCGGCCGCGTTACAATTCGAGAATCCGCTTCAGTTTATCCAGAGCCGTCGCCTGTATTCGGGAGACCTGCATTTGCGAAATCTTCATTGATTTCGCGATCTCCGCCTGCGACAGGTTCCTAAAGTACCTGTTATAGATTACAAACTTCTCATCTTTTTTCAATTGCTTGAGGCCGCTTTGGAGCGAAAGGTGGTCGCTGAGTTGTTCGATCGAGCGGTCCATGCCGCCTATCATTTCGATCAGGGTCGATGAACTGTCGCCCGCGCCGCCCTCAATTTCCTTGTCGAGAGACACCGGATGGTAGGACATAACCGCTTCGCGCGATTCGAGAATATCTTCAACCGAGCATCCGATATGCTGCGCGACCTCTTCGTAAGTTGGCGAATGATCGAGCTCCTTATTCAACTGTTCAATCGCTTGATTGACGACGATGTTCAGATCTTTAATGCGGCGCGGGACTTTCACGCTCCACGTTTTGTCGCGGAAGTAGCGTTTGATTTCGCCGAGAATTGTGACGGTTGCGAAAGTCGTAAACTCGACGCCGCGCTCGGGGTCGAAGCGGTCCACGGCGTTGATGAGGCCGAGAGTGGCGACCTGAAGGAGGTCTTCGTGCTGTTCGAGTTTTCTGCCGAATCTGTTGGTGAAGAAGTGCGGCAGGTTCATGTGAATCTCGATCAGTCTGTCGCGAAGAGCCTGCTCGCGCGACTGGTTGAAATCGCGAAACAGGTCGGTAACCTCTGCTTTAGACGGCGGAGACTGTGATGTTTTGTTTCTCAAGAGCGGGAGCCTCAGGCCGATTTAATATTTTTTTTCATGATGATTTTCGAGCCTTTGCCCGGTTTTGTCTTAACGTCCACGTAGTCCATCAGAGTGCGGATAAGCAGCATGCCGAGCCCGCGCTCCTCAAGTTCCTCCACGCCTTCGGCGGCCGGCGATCCGGAGGTCTTATCCTTGATCTCGAACACGATCTGTTTGTTTTCCTGCCAGCATTTGATCTTGATATATTCTTCCTGATCTGATTTAGCCGAGGTCTGTATCGCCGTGTTGCAGGCCTCGGACACGGCGACTTTTATGTTCTCCACTTCGTCGATCGACAAAGGCCATCGCGACGCATATCCGGAAACGAGCAGCCGGACCACGCGGAGAAATTCCGGCTTGTTCGGTATGCTGATTTCCATCAGCGAGTTCTTATCCGAAATTTTCATGCGGTTCTCCTTCTATCCGGTTATTTCTGGAGCAAAGCCGTCGCGGCGTCGAAACCGCGCGCTATCGTGAATATTTTGTTCAACCCGGTGATCTCGAATAGTTTGTTTATCCGGTCGGAATACAAGACGAGAATCAGAACACCGCCCTTTTCGGTGGTCCGCCTTTTGATCCCGATCAGTATCCCAAGCCCGGTGCTGTCTATATAATCCACATCCTTCAAATCTATTATCAGGTTCGGCGAGATCGCCCTGTCGGTTGACATGTGCACTTTTTCTTTGAGTTCGTTAGCGTTGTATAAATCAACTTCACCGTGGACTATGATGTGCGTGTAATCCTTCTCTTTTTTGATCTCAAGTTTCAAGTCCATAGTTTTTGCTCCTTTTGTTGTTTTATCTTCAACCGTCGAATGTTTTAATGAATCCCACTCGAAAAAATGATTTTCAGTAAATATACCCGCTAATTTGAACAATATAATATATTTAATCCCGCGCTTTTGCAACTGTTCTGTTTTATACGCCGATATTTTTATGATTCCCTGCGCCGGCCCTGGCCGCCATTTATTTTTGTGTGGATATATATCGCATGTTGCGCTAAAATAATCCGGCGTTAAAAATAATTCGAAACGGAGAAACGCATAATGGACTCTCTCTTCAATCCAATAATGATCAATAAGACGGAAGTTAAGAACAGGATATACATGCCGGCGATGCACTTGAACATGTGCATAGAGTTCGAGGTGTCGGACCGGTTATGCGAATTTTACGCGGAGCGGGCGCGAGGCGGAACGGGCGCGATCTGCGTCGGTTTTGTGACTGTCGACACCGCGGGCGGCATGCCGACCAATATAGGCGGCCATGACGACAAGTTCGTGCCGGGGCTCAGAAAGCTCGCGCTTGCGATCAACAACAACGGCGCGCGCTCGGTGGCTCAGATCAACCACCAAGGTCGCTACGCGTTCAGCATGTTCCTTAAAAAGGGCGAAACGCCGGTTGCGCCGTCGCCCATAGCATCGAGGCTGACCGGAGAGACGCCGCGCGAACTCAAAAGCGATGAGATTCTGACGATCATCGATAAATTCGCGCAGACCGCTCGCCGCGTTAAAGAAGCCGGCTTTCACATGGTTGAAGTTCTCGCCGGCACCGGCTATCTCATCAGCGAATTTCTTTCTCCGCTCACGAATCACAGGACAGATGAGTGGGGCGGCTCCGAGGAAAACCGGATGAAGTTCGGCTGCGAAATCGTCAAGGCAATCAGAAAAATCAATGGGCCGGACTATCCGATAATCGTGAGAATGAACGGCAACGACATGATGGATAACGGAATGCGGGGCGACGATTTGAGGCGTTTCGGCAAAGCGCTTGAAGACGCCGGCGCCGACGCGCTGTGCATAAACGTCGGCTGGCACGAAGCGCAGGTGCCGCAGATAACAATGGGCGTGCCGCGCGCTAACTACGCATATCTGTCCCGGCGAATGAAAGAGACGGTCGGCATCCCGGTTATTGCGAGCCACAGGCTCAACGATGTCGACGACGCGAGGGATCTGATCGAGAACGATTTTTGCGATATGGCAGGAATGGCGCGCGCGCTGATAGCGGACGCGTACATGCCGATAAAGGCGATGGAAGGCCGCGAGGAAGAGATCGTGCATTGCTGCGCGTGCGGTCAGGGCTGTTTCGACCACGTGTTTCTGCTGAAGCCGGTTGAGTGCCTTCTGAACCCGAAAGCCGGACATGAACTTGACTACCCGATAGAGAAAGCGGCGAAAGCGAAAAAAGTGGCGATAGTCGGGGGCGGGGTCGCTGGAATGGCGGCGGCGCTTGCGGCGACCGAACGCGGACACGATGTGACTCTGTTTGAAAAAGAATATTATCTCGGCGGGCAGATCGTTATCGCATCGATGCCTCCTGGCCGCGAGGAGTTCGGAGTTCTTGCGGATGATCTGGAAACGCAGGTCCGTCTGGCGGGCGTAAAGATAAATGTCGGCTTTGAGGTTACGGCGGAGATGTTGAAAGAAGGCGGTTTTGAAGCGGTGATACTGGCGACCGGCGCGCTGCCGGTCACGCCTCCGATACCCGGCGCGGGGCGGCCGAATGTCATTCAGGCATGGGATTTCCTTAAAGGCGAATGTATTGTCGGGAAGCGCGTTGTGATAGTCGGCGGCGGCGCCGTCGGAGTCGAGACTGCTATAGCGCTCGCCGAAATCGGCACGCTGCCCGCTGAAACTCTGAAGTTCCTGTTCCTAAACAATGCGGAATCAGTCGATGAGCTTCGCTATCTGGCGACGCACGGGGTGAAGGACGTGACGCTTGTCGAGATGATCGCCAAGGTCGGCAAGGACATTGGGAAATCCACGCGTTGGACTATGGCGCTTGATATGAAACGATACGGAGTGAAGACGCTGACGAACACGAAGGTGATAGAAATCAACGATGAGGGCGTGTTGGTCGAGCAGAAGGGCGGCAAGCAGGAATTGCTGCCGGCGGACACGGTGATACTCGCGGCCGGCTCGAAGCCGCACTGCCCGCTCAAGGAAAAGCTCGAAGGCTCCGGAATGGAAATCGCGGTCATCGGCGACGCCTCCAAGGTGGCTCTCGCGTTCGATGCCATTCACAATGGTTTTAAAGCGGGCAAGGCTCTTTAACCTGGAATTGTGTTATAATATATTAAGTTTTTTTCGTCGATAGTGAAAGCGGCGAGCGTCGCGCAGCATAAAATATACGGGTGATAAAAATGAAAAAACATTTCGTTTTGTTTACGGTTGTTTTTATTTCAGTTGCGATTTTGGCGCCGGTAATTGCATCAGCGAAAACGTATACTATTTCACTGCCCGGCACATTTGCCGTCTCCGGGAAATCGAAGTCCCAGATGCAGGTGTTTGCCGAGGAGATCGCGAAAGCGCTCGGGAACGTGATCGGCGGAGACATCAAATTGGATTCCACATCGCTCGCGGAAGAGGATTTCATGCGCTACGCAGTTTCAGGCATGGTGAGCAAGAAGATCGATATCGCCGGGTTCTCATCTGACTGGTACGCGAAATTCACGCCGCAGATGCGCGAGAAGTTTCCGCCGCTGCTCGGCCTTCTCGTGAACGGCAAGAAAAACATGAACTATTGCATCTATGTTCGCAAGGAAGACGGCATTAAGAGCGTCGATCAGCTCAAGGGCAAGAAGGCTACGACTTATACATATAAGGATATGCGCTATCTCCTTTATAAAGACGGAATCGACCAGCCGCTTGAGAAGTTCTTCGGGAAAGTCACTTACAAGCTCGGAGTCGCGCCGGAATTCATGGCTGACCTCGTGGACAAAAAGATCGACGCATTCGCGACTTGGGATTTTCTCGTCGATACCGCGCGGGGCGCCGATCCGAGATTCAAAACAATCCAGCCGATCGCATGCAATGAATACGCAATGAATTCTTTCATGATATACAGAAACGATCTCGCTCCCGATGACATCAGCAAGCTGCAGAAGGCCGCGCTCAACTGGGAGAAGGATAAACGGTTCAACTCTGTGAAATTCTTCTTTGTCGCGATTAAAGGCGGCGTCTTTATTCCCAAACCACAGGATTTTGAGCTGACTTATGCGGTTGATAAGCTGATCGAGAGCAAAGGCTGGGAAAACGAACGCAAGACTTTCATTAAAAAGAACTCAAGGTAATAAGACTATATTTCAGATTTTATTATAACGGGGCAGGTTTTCGCTTTGCCATGCGGCGCGCGCGCGTGATTTTCACGTGGACATAACCTGAACTTTCTGTTATTGTACTATGCGAATCGATTCCTCACCGGGCAGGCATCTCTGCGATTCCGAAGCGTGTTACGCAAAAAACTCTGACGAGGTGCAGCAATGGAACGAAAGCTTTTTTCCGAAGAGCACAATATTTTCCGCGACGGATTCAAGAAATTTCTTGAAAGAGAAATAAAACCGCATCACGAGCAGTGGGAAAAAGACGGAATTGTCTCTCGCGAAGCTTGGCTAAAAGCGGGCGAGCAGGGATTTCTCTGCCCTTGGGCTGACGAGGAATACGGCGGCTACAATGCGGATTTTCTTTATTCGGTCATCATGTCCGAAGAGTGCGTTCAGGCGCGCGTGTCCGGCTACATGATCGGGTTGCACAACGATGTTGTCGTTCCATACATCGGCTCGTTCGCGAACGCCGAACAGAAGAAACGCTGGCTTCCGAAACTCGTGACGGGCGAACATATCAGCGCGGTGGCGATGACCGAGCCTGGCGCGGGGTCCGACCTCGCGGCGATCAGCACGACCGCGATCAAGGACGGCGACGACTACATCGTCAACGGCGCGAAGACGTTTATTTCGAACGGACTTTTGTCCGATATCATTGTGACTGCCGTGAAAACCGACCCGAAGGCGAAGCCGGCGCACATGGGGATATCGCTGATAGTGATCGAGGCGACGACGCCGGGGTTCCAGCGCGGCCGCAGGCTCGAAAAGATGGGCATGCACGCGCAGGACACCGCCGAAATGTCTTTCGAGGATTGCCGCGTGCCGCGCGCCAACCTTCTCGGCGACGAGGGAATGGGTTTCATATATCTTATGCAGAAGCTTCAGCAGGAGCGGCTCGTGTGCGCGATCGCCGCGCAGGCCGCCGCTGAAATGATTCTCAAGGACGCGATAAAATATACGAAGGAGCGCTCGGCGTTCGGGCGCACTATCTCCAAGTTCCAGAACACGCGTTTCAAACTCGCGGAAATGGCGACGGAGGTCGAGATCGGCCGCTCGTTTGTCGACCGCCTGATTCAGGATCACATGCTCAAGAAGGATGTCGTGACCGAAACCTGCATGGCGAAATGGTGGACGACCGAGATGCTGAAGCGCACCGCGGATCAGGCCCTCCAATTCTACGGCGGCTACGGTTACATGACCGAATATCCGATATGCAAGGACTACATGGACGTTCGCGTGCAGACGATCTACGCCGGCACAACGGAGATAATGAAGGAAGTTATCGGCCGCCGCATGGGTCTTTGATGGCATCGGGCTTGTAAACCGGTCCTCGTTCACACGCTTCACTCTAACCGCTGCTTGTTCTCATGCTTTGCGTGAGAGCGGGCGCAATGGTCCGATAAGTGGAAAAATGCGGATTCATCTGTTATGCTTTCCGAAGTTTAATAGGGGATTGAATCAATGTCTGAAGATTTCGTACATTTGCATCTGCATACTGAATACAGCCTTCTCGACGGCGCGGCCCGCGTCAGAAAGATTATTGATAAAGCCATTGAGTTGAACATGAAGTCGCTCGCCATCACCGACCACGGCAACATGTTCGGGATGGTCAAGTTCTACGACGCAGCGGTGAGCAAGGGCCTCAAGCCGATCATAGGCTGCGAGATATACGTCGCTCCCCGGCGTATGAAGGACAAAGAGCATCCGCAGGACACCGACAGATTCCATCTGCTCCTGCTCGCGAAGAACGACGCCGGCTACCGCAATCTGATCAAGATCGTGTCTGTCGCGCACACTGAAGGTTTTTATTACAAGCCGCGCGCGGACCGCGAATTGATCGCGGCTCATCACGAAGGCCTGATAGCGCTTTCGGCGTGCCTCGGCGGCGAGGTGCCGGCGATGATACGGCGCGGTCAGATTGAGAAGGCGCGCGAGCATGCCATCTGGCACCGCGACACTTTCGGCGAAGGCAACTACTACTTTGAACTGATGGACCACGGCCTAAAGGATCAGGCCATTGTCAATCACGCGCTGATCGAGATGTCCGCCGAGCTTTCGATCCCGCTCGTCGCCACAAACGACGTCCACTATATAAATCCTGACGATGCGTTCGTTCAGGATGTCATGATGTGCGTGGAGCAGGGGAAGACGCTTGAGGACTCGAACAGGCTGAGCTTCGAGTCGAAGGAATTTTATTTCAAGACCGCAAAAGAGATGAGCGAGCTGTTCATCGACAGGCCGGACGCCATAGCGGCGACGGCAGAGATCGCATCCCGCTGCATGTTCGAGTTGCCTAAAGGCAATATATTCATGCCGGATTTCGATGTGGACGCCGGGAAAACGCCGGACAGCTATCTCGCGGAATTAGTCACCGAGGGCCTGAAAAAGAAATATCCGGCGGTTAACGACACAATTCAAAAACGTGCGGAGTACGAACTCGGCGTTATAAAGAAGATGGGCTACTCCGCGTATTTTCTGATAGTGTGGGACCTGATCCGTTTCGCGCGCAGCAACGGAATCGCAGTCGGACCCGGCCGCGGCTCGGTTGCAGGCAGCATCATCGCGTTTGCGCTCGACATCACGAAAATCGATCCGATCAAATACGATCTGCTGTTCGAAAGGTTCCTGAATCCGGACCGCGTCTCCATGCCCGACATCGACATGGACTTCGGCGACCGCCGGCGCGACGAGGTCATCAAATACGCGAAATACAAATACGGCGAAGACCGCGTAGCCATGATCGTAACGTTCAACCGCGAGAAGGCGAAGGCGGCCATCCGTGACGTCGGCCGCGTTCTGGGCATGCCGCTCCCCGTCGTCGACAAGGTCGCGAAGCTCATTCCCTTCATGATCCCCGACAAGGAACTGACGCTCGAAAACGCGATAGATCACAACGAAGAACTAAAATATCTCTATGAGAATGATCAGGAGATGAAGCGGCTGCTCGATATCTCGATGCAGATCGAGGGTTTGCCGCGCAACGTCGGCAAGCACGCCGCCGGCGTCGTCATCTCGAAGTTCCCGCTCACCGATCAGATTCCGCTCTACAAGTCGCCCAAGGACGAGGAGCCGATGACTCAGGCCCCGCACGAGGACCTCGAACGCATCGGCCTGATCAAGATGGACTTCCTCGGACTGCGCACGCTCAGCGTCGTTGAGGACGCAGTCAAATACATCAAGGAACGCACAGGGAAAGACCTCGACCTCGACAGCATTCCGCTCAACGACGAAAAAACCTTCAGACTTTTCTGCAAAGGCGAAACGGGCGGCATTTTCCAGTTTGAAGGAAACACGATTCGCGGACTCCTGATGCGCTCGCAGCCGTCCTGCCTCGAAGACCTAATCGCGCTCAACGCGCTCAACCGGCCGGGCCCGCTCGGCGCCGACATGGACGATAAGTACATCGACAACCGAAAAATCAAGCGGGATGACATCATCTACGACCATCCGCTCCTCAAGCCGATATTGCTGGACACTTTCGGAATCATTCTCTATCAGGAACAGGTAATGCGCATCGCTGAGGTGGCGGCCGGCTTCACGCTCGCCGAAGCCGACAACCTGCGCCGCGTGATGTCCAAGAAAAAAGCGAAAGAGATGGAGAAGGTAAAGGAACATTTTCTCAAAGGCGCCGCTCCGATTCTGAACGATCAGAAAATGGCTGACTTCATTTTCTCGCAGGTTGATAAATTCTCAGGTTACGGATTCAATAAAAGTCACAGCGCCGCGTACGCATATCTCGCCTATCAGACTGGCTACCTCAAGGCGCAATATCCCGTCGAGTTTATGGCTGCGCTGCTCACGAGCTGGCTCGGCGACACCGTGAAAATCGCAATGTATATCGAGGACTGCCGGCGCATGAATATCAAAGTGCAGCCGCCGACCATAAATTTGGGATACTATATATTCACGCCGGAGGACGAAGGGATTCTGTTCGGGCTCGGCGCGATAAAAAATGTCGGCGAGGGCGCGGTTGAGGCGATAGTGCGCGAGCGCAAGGAAAACGGCGCCTACAAATCGCTCTACGATTTTTGCCAGCGGATCGACCTGCGGGCGGTGAACGTCAAGACGATCGAGTCGCTGATCCGCGCCGGGGCGCTGGACTGCCTCGACGGCAACCGCGCGCAGAAGATGGCCGCGATCGACGAGGCGATGGACTTGGGCCGCTCGATGCAGAAGGATCGCGAGACCGGCCAGACTCAGCTTTTCGGGTTCTCCGAGCGCACGGATCCGCCGCTCCCGGACATTCCCGAATTCGACACAAAGAAACTTCTCGAAGATGAAAAGGAACTCATCGGCCTTTATCTCTCCCACCATCCGCTCGACCCGTACCGCGAATGGATCAGCCAGAAAGCGGACACAACAGCCGCGGACCTGCTCGAAGCCAATCCGGCCGAGCGCAAACAGGTCTCCATCGCC
>Ga0172379_10004593_pt1 | contig 20157 bp, 11 predicted proteins | sample GrowelOW334metaG_FD_119756 | JGI IMG/M metagenome (GOLD analysis project Ga0172379, IMG submission 119756) | Groundwater microbial communities from an aquifer near a municipal landfill in Southern Ontario, Canada - Groundwater well OW334 metaG | ecosystem: Environmental > Aquatic > Deep...
CTAATTATCTTTTTTGTCTCCTTTTTTATTTATTAATTTGTTTAATTCTCGCTTAAATTCCTGAGCATCTTTGAAAGACTGGTAAACACTGGCAAAACGGATATAGGCAACTTGATCGGCTTTTTTTAAATGCTTCATGATAATTTGCCCAACTTGCTCGGTAGTCACTTCGTTTTTCTTTAGAACTTGCAAATCTCGCTCAATAGCATGCAATAATTTTTTGAATTTTTCATCGGTAGTCGGTCGTTTTTCCAGAGCCTTCTTTAGACCACTGACTATTTTTTCCCTAGAATAAGATTCTTTTCTGCCATCGCGCTTCACTATCATTAGATCTAAGATTTCAATTTCCTCATAAGTAGAAAAACGAAAACCACATTTTAAACACTCGCGTCGGCGCCTAATACATAGACCATCCGAAGCGACACGAGAGTCAACTACTTTAGTATCAATATGATAGCAGACGGGACATTTCATACGTTATTCGCTTCGCGAACCCGCAACTACGAATGCGGGACATGCGAATTCAATATTTTTACAAAAAAGCCAATAAAAAAACACCCTTTTAAAATCCAAAGAATTCTTTTTGTTTTATCTAAAGGTGTTCAAGTGCAGACAATTTCTGCGTTCCTCCTGTATCTTGTGTTGTATCTCTTGTCGCTACCACTACATATTGTGTCTAACTATATTATACCACAGGCGATGACGAAGTCAAGCCATGATATTCTATTTAATTTTGGCTCTAACTTAAATAAAAATAGTTTTGCACAGCCCAAAATATTTTTAAAAAATAAAAAAAGTTTTGCACATGTGGATAAAGCCACGCGAAGCCTTAAAATTTTATTTTTTATGAAAAAGGAAGGGGGATGCATGTCCCTTCCCTTAAATCTTGATTATGGATGTGGATTCGGCTAAACCTTGACCGGAGTAGTCAAGGTAAACGCCTCTCCTTCCCTCCATCCTGGCCATCAGCATAATCTCCACCCACTCACGTGAGCAAATTTCCGGCTTTAGGCCGTTGCTTAACCCACGGATTATTCTGATATAGTTCGCCAGAAAAATTTCCGCGGATTCTTTCTTGGAAAAAGCGTAGAGATAAGAACTATCTCCCGCTGAAAAGGTGCCCCGGGTAGTTTGCACTACCCAAAAAATATCTTCCTGGATCGCGGTAGAAGAAACCGCGTTTTGTTCCGGTCTCTTCTCTGCGCTTTCCATAGCCTTTCCTCCGTTTAAGTTCTCTTAATACCTTTGTTCTAGCACAAGTTATTTAATAAAAGCAGACGTCCAATGTCTTACGTAAGACATTGGACGTCTGCTAGAAAGAACTAAACAAAAAACCCGATAATTTAATATCGGGCTTTTTGTTTTATTTAAAAAGTTTTTACTACAGCATCTTCTTCCGAATAAACGCCGGCACTCCCAAATCATCTTCTTCTTCCGTCATGGCGTCTTTGTTTTGAGCCGGTTCGGCTTGAGCCGCTCTTAGGGGAGAAATCTTATTTTTTCTTTTTTCCGCCTGAAGCATCGCTTCTTTTTCTTCTTCTTCCTCTATGAAAGCATTAGGAGTATAGGCAACCTTTTCTGGCTGACGCACTGCCGGACTAGGACGCGCTCCGTCAAATCCTGTCGCAATCACCGTAATCTTTATTTCGTCTTTCAACTTATCGTCAATCACAGCACCGAAAATCACCTTAGCGTCTTCATCAGCAGAAGCAGTAATTACTTTGGCTGCTTCACTTACTTCTACCATACCCAAACCAGGACCACCGGTAATTGTAAAGACAACGCCACGCGCGCCTTCAATGGACATATCTAGAAGAGGTGAACTGATAGCCGCCTTGGCTGCCTCTACTGCCTTGTTCTCACCGCTAGCTTGACCGATACCCATCAAGGCTGAACCGGCGTTAGCCATTACCGCTTTGACATCGGCAAAGTCGGCATTGATAATACCCGGTACAGTAATAATTTCCGAGATGCCTTGAACGCCTTGACGTAAGACATCGTCTGCTACTTCAAAAGCATCCAGGAGAGAAGTTTTTTTATCAATCACTTGCATTAACTTATCATTGGAAATGGTAATAATGGTATCCACCTTGTCTACCAATTCAGAAAAACCGCGCTCTGCCAAATTCCGGCGCTGTCCGCCCTCAAAAGCAAAAGGCTTGGTGACGACTGCGACAGTTAAAGCTCCCAGGTCACGCGCGATCTCTGCCACGATTGGAGAAGCACCAGTACCTGTACCACCGCCCAAACCACAAACTACAAATACCATGTCCGCGTCTTTCAACATATCTCTGATTTCATTTTGAGTCTCTTCAGCGGCTTGCCGTCCCAAATCCGGATTCATGCCGGCACCCAGTCCACGAGTCACGCCTTTGCCGATATGCAATTTCTTGCTGGCCTTATTATAATGCAAAGCTTGGACGTCGGTATTGATGGCGATAAACTCTACGCCCTTAATACCGCTCTCCACCATCCGATTGACGGCACTACCGCCACCGCCACCTACACCGATAACTTTAATTTTTGCGAAAGTTTCTAAGGCTGGTTTTACTTCTGCCATATTTTTTTGATAAGATGATTAAATATTTGAAGGGTATAAATTATTTATACAGGTTACTTCCTCTCTATATTTTAAAACAGACAACCAAAAATAGCAATACCCTGACGGCTTGCTATTGAATAAATATTTTATACAGTTCAATTTAGACTAGTTTTTTCTTAGATTTTTCAATAAATCATTATAAAACTCCAAATTATTCAAACTAGCCAAACGTTGACCAAGTGGATCTTTCAACTTAAAAAGATGATTCAAATAAGCCTTGGAATAATTCCTTAACTCCGGCAACTTACTCCCCAAATTTATCGGAGAAAAATCCGTCTTAAACTTAGCGTTATTAATATTTAACGTCTCGTAACTTATTTTTGATTTTTGATTTTTGATTTTTGATTTAAATAATCGTCCGTGCCTTCCTTCTCTGGTTGGAATCACGCAATCAAACATATCCCAACCAAAGCCGACGCAACTCGCAATATCAGCCGGCGTGCCCAAACCCAAGGCAAAGCGCAAAGCATTTTCCGGAATCATCTCGGCGGTTTTTTTTAAAATTTCAGCTAAAAATTTTCCTTCCAAGTCAACCGGCATCGCGCCAAAACCATAACCATCCCAACCAGTCTTTGGCGCCACTGCCATCAAACCGTCTAGACATTTTTGGCGCAAAGACAAATCCGCTCCGCCTTGAATAACACAAAAAATAAGTGGGCGCTTCCCTTCTTTGATTTTTCTTTTCTTTAACTGTTTTTCATATTCTACCGCGCAACGTTTTGCCCAAGCGATAGTATGATCAACTGCCAATTTTAAAACAAGATCACCGCAATCATTTGGTGGGCAATCATCCAGGCAAACCATCATGTCCACGCCTAAATCAAATTGAATTTGAATTGATTTTTCCGGAGTCAAAACATGCTTAGAACCGTCCAGTGGTGAACGGAATTCCACCCGATCGTCATAAATCTTGCCCATACTTTTGTTCCTGTGAATCAAAGAAAAAACCTGAAATCCACCGCTATCGGAAAGAAGCGGTTTTTGCCAATTCATAAAATTATGGATACCTTTTGCACGCTTTATAATTTTTAAACCAGGCTGAAGATACAGATGAAAAGTATTCACCACCATCGCCTCTACGCCGGTTCTAAACAAATCATCATTACTCAACAATTTAACAAAACCACGAGTAGCATCCGGCATAAAAAATGGGGTTTTCAAAATACCGTGAGGTGTACGAATTATTTTATTAACCATAGTTTTTAAATCCTAAATTCCAAACTCTAAATCCTAAACAATTTCAAATTACTAAAATTCAAAACACAAAACGTTTTTGATTTTCTATTCTTACTTTTAAAAACTTAGCACTTGAAATTTAAACTCAATTTTAAACACCCAAAGCTACTCCCAAATTCCCAATTCCCAATTCCCAATTCCCGACTCCTCATTACGCCCGTTTCTTCGGTGTGATAAAAAAGCCCATATATCTACCGAACATCAAACGAGTCTGCGCTTCCAGCCCCGGCACTGCGCCAAAAATAATAATCGTCACTGGCAAAATAATCCATTGTAAAATCATGGCTAAGTATTTGCCAAAACCATATTTGGCCGGTTTGGCTGGCAAAAGAATTGTGGACATAATCGCCGAAAGCACCATTCCGCCCATCGCCACAGTCATCAAAGTCCTGGTTACATTCGGCAGATTGCCGGACAAAACCGTATTACTAAAACGATTTCCACCCAAAAGCAAAGGCATCCAACCAATCACGCCGATAATCAAAGCATTAGTCGCCCAAGAATGAAAGCCATAAAGCTGTACAAAAATTTTACTCACTGTTTTGAAACGTGGTAAATCTTTCCAGCGCTTCATTGTGTTGAATAATAAGTAGGGAATATTCTCCACACCCCAGCCCCAACGCCTTTGTTGCTTATACAAATTTCTAGCGGTTTGGCGAAAAGTCTCATCCATCGTCACGTCCATAGATACTGGAAAATTCAAAGGCTCTACTCGGTAATCACCATTATAGAAAAAATAACAATGCCAAAAAATTCGCGAATCCTCACTAACCATATTAGTAGACCAGAAACCAACATCAGACAGAGCCCGCCAAGTCATAGAATGAGAAGAATAAGTCGCCAGCTTCTCTTGACGAATCTGTTGCATCATCTGCCAAAAAGTATTGGAAGAAGCGGCCACGCGCGCAAAGAACGGCGCTTCCCAAACATTATTATGATAAACCGGCACCGGCTGATAGCTGGCACGATAAGGATCTTTAACGGTTAAAAATTTATAAGTTAAGCAAGAAAAATATCCCGGTTTCACGACTGTATCAATATCAAAAATGCTTACTAAGATTTTGTCGTAATCTAGATTCTGAGCGTCTACAATTTTTTCCTTGACAACCTTAGCCGCCCAAGCTTGATTGGCACCTTTGCCTTTAATCTCACCTTCTAAATCTCCGGGATGAATAGTTAAAATAAAATCCCGGAAATAACCGGCAAATTCTTTTTTAATCGCTTCGCCCCTGGCTAAAGCCGGCTCCCCTTCCCGTCCTTCCAAAGCAAAAACCGCGATCATCTGTTTGGTCGGAAAACCATCCTTAACAATACTTTCAAAACAAGGACGCACGACCTCCAATCCTTCAAAAGCAGTTGGTAAAATCAAAAGATGAATAACATCTTGATGTTTAACACCCGAACGCGCCAGACAAGTAGGCTCATTGGCGCTTTCAGGATTAACTGCAAGTTCTTGGCATTTTTTTAGCCAATCAATTTTAACATTAGCTTTCAGCTTATAAAAAGCCGAAACTAAATGAATCCCTAAATAAATAACCAAAAGCAACCAATAAACGTCAAAAGCAATAATAAAATAAGCCACCCATGTCGGTTGAAAATAAGAAAATATTAATAAAATCAATAAAGTCGCCCAAGACAAAAAACCCGGAAAAATTTCCAAATAGCGATAAATCTTTTTTTCCCGACCAACTAATTCGGTCGCCTTACCGATTTTTAAATAATCCATAAATTATTAATTTCTTTTTTTAAACAACCAATCACCCACGAAATAAAAAGCATAAAAGCCGACAATATAAGCCAAAAGATTTTTTAAATAAATCCATTCATAAAAATACAAAGCAATGCTTTTTAAAATTATCATCGGATCGGTAAAAATCTCCCAACTATTCCAGCGGTTAACCAGTCCAATAATCACGCCCAAGGCCACCAAGGGAATAATAACACTTACAAAAATTAAACCGGCGCGCCGATTATATTCTTTTTCAATAAAATATCGCGCCTGATTTAAGGCTAAAACAAAAGCTGCCCAGCCCGCAAGAGCATAGCCGAAGAAAAAAATCAGCATCCAGACATTATTTGGACAAACCCGATAATAATTCGGCTCCAAACAATAATCCGAGAGATGACGAACATCAGTAATCAAATAAGCTGTATTTGGCAGAAACAAAAGCCAAAAAATAAAAATCAAAAATAAAATAATTTTTTGACCCAACCGGCGAGAATAATATTTTTCCCAATACCGACGAAACAAAAAAAACAAAAAAAACGGAATTGCCAATAAAAACAAATTCCAAACCACGCCCAAAAGCGGATAGCCATTAACAAAAAAATATTCCGGCCAAAAATCGGCATAAAATATTTTTTCAAATTCTGACAAATTACTAAAGTCTTTTATAATCATAGATTAACATTCTCTCCTTCGTTCAGGTTTTTTTCTCCGGTTGGTGAATTCACCGCCGGCGCTACCGCTTTATTTTGGCTTGAATTAGGGCTTTTGTCAACCCGAGGAGAGTCGTCGGAAAAACGAGTGGAAAGACTTGGTTTAGCGACCTTACTCACAGAATTATTTTTTTCCGTCTCGGCTAGTTGCTTTAACTCCAAAGACTTAGCTTCTTTGCGCCGTTCTTCTGCCAAACGTTTTTCTTCTTTTACGGCCGAGAGACATTCCTTGCAAAAAATCGGCCTAGTTGGATCGGGCTTAAAATTAATTATTGTTTCTTTTCCACAACGCGCGCAAACTGCTTTTTGTTTGTATTCTACTTTTTTCTCAGCTCCGATTTCTTTACTAGGAATTCTGATTGGTTCATTTTTTTGAACAACTTGAACACTATTTATGATAGGAACCCGCGTCTGACTCTCTGAATAACTTCTTGTTGGGCCATTATCTCTCCCAACTGGAACAGTCGGCTTGACAGCGACAGCTAGAGAAGCTGAAATTACTTTTTTCTCCGGCTTCTTCTCGGGAGCATCTGGTGTTAAATTCTCATGCCAACGCATAATTTTTTCTTCAACTGTTTTCCGATCCTTGGCATAACGCTCACGAGAAACGCTGATTACTTTTTCCGTATTTCCGGTTTTTTCATCCTCCCGGAGAGGCGGTAAACCACGTGCCGAAAAAGGATCAGAAGCAATACCGTCAATCATTAATTTTAAATACATTTCATATTTTGGCAGATTAACCAAATCTTCTTCCAAGAACACCGGCGTAAATTCTTTCACTAGTTCTTCCGCATCGGCCGCTCCCACCCGAAAGACAATCATTGTGCCGACATTACCAAAAACCGCCGGTTTCACCACCTCGCTAAGCTGTTCAATATATTGATGCGCCATAATTAAATCCAAACGATATTTACGCGCTTCGGACAAAATATTAGCGAAACTCTCAGTACTAAAATTTTGAAATTCATCAATATATAAATAAAAATCTTGACGGTCTTTTTCAGCGATATCCACCCGGCTCATAGCTGCCAATTGAATCTTGGTAATCATCATTGCTCCCAAAAGCGCCGAGTTATCTTCACCAATTCTCCCCTTACTTAAATTCATGATCAAAATTTTCTTTTCGTCCATTATTTCTCTCATACTGATTGAAGACTTGACTTGTCCGACGATATTTCTAATGAGAGAGCTAGAAAGAAATTGCCCGATTTTATTCTGAATCGGCGACACGGCTTCGGAGGCAAACTTGTCAGCATAACCGGCAAACTCGTTCACCCAAAAAGCTTTAACTACCGGGTCTTGAATTTTTTCAATCACCTTCTTGCGAAAATCTTTATCAGACAACATACGCATAACTGCCAAAAGTGTTGACCCAGGATAATCCAAAATCGCCAAAATCGCATTACGTAAAATATATTCCAAACGTGGCCCCCAGGAATCAGCCCATAACTTTTTAAAAACACCCAAAAGACCGGAAGCAACCAAGTGTCTTAAATGCGCGTCAACTTGTTCCACCACGTTAAACGCAATTGGATATTCAATGTCCGCTGGATTAAAATAAATCACATCATTAACCCGGTAAGAAGGAATAAACTCGATTATCTTTTCCGCTAAATCACCATGGGGATCAACCACAGCCACACCCTTACCGGCGCGAATATCTTCCACAATCATATTTTCCAAAATAGTTGACTTACCCATGCCGGTTTTGCCAATCAAATACATATGACGACGCCGATCGTCTTCTTTGATACCAAATTTAATATTCTTATTTCTAAAAGTTGTCTGCGCAAATACCGTAATTTCTTTGTCCATATAAAAATAAATGATGCAAAATTCCAACCAAGGGTTGGCCAGCCTCTGGCTGAAATAATGAATAATTTTATCAAATACTAAACACTAAAACATATAAACTGATTTTTAAAAAATATCTTCTAACTAATCTTTAGATATAGTTCTAAAAGCTAAAAGCTACGCTAGGCGAAGGGCAAATTTGGCGGTGGCGTGCCTCGACCGGAATTACCATTTTTATTATCAGTCGACTCCAAACTATTATTCTCAATTTCTGTTTCCCAAAAATTTTCTTGAGCTTCAATTGGTGCTTTATTCAAAGCATCTTGCTTTTTCTTTTGATGATCTACATCTTCAAATAACGGCTCTAAGATTTCTTCAGCTACAATTTCTTCACTAATTGGCAAAGTCATCGGCGCTTGTGCTTTACGACCTGGAGTTTTTTGAATCATTGGTGCTTTAACTGCACTCTCTAGCGGGAAATGCCAAAGCGTGGCCAGCTCTTCATTATTCAAGATACCAGGAGTTCTACCAGCACCTGTATCGCGATCACGATAACGAGTAATTAATTTATTGCGACGCCTGTCTTTTTCTGCGTCTTTGAATAAATAGCTAGAGGTAGTCGCTGTCAACTCCATGTCTGGTTTTAATTGATTGAGATCCAAATCGCCAAATTGTTTTAAAAATCCAGTAAAGGCATAAACCACCTTTGGTTTATTCATCAACCCTTTCTTTGATAAATAAATCATTCTTAATTTAAATTTGTAACCCATCTTGGAAATTTTTTTCTGGATAGCTTCTATTTGCTTTTTTTCTTTCGGACGTAAATTCATCATTTTTAAAGTATCATCTTTTTCTTCTTTTTTCTTTTCTTCGATTTCTCCCCAGATGCTATATATCGCCTCACGGAATTCTCCCAACCAATCCATAAGCATATCGACAAAACCATTGCCGAAAGACTCAGGCTGTTTTTCACCTAAAATTTTCCTAATTTCTTTATCACCTTCCTTCGGCCAGTCAAAACCTTCTGGCTTAATCACTATCTGCATCAAAAATTGTTCTCCCTTGCCCACGCTGCTGCAAATATCCATTAAGGATGCCATAGGATCTTTGAATTGTACTCCGTCTTTTCCTAGACTATGCTCAAATTCTTCATAAGTCCTAATAGGGTAGCAAGACGGTTTTAGTTGAGTGTATTCTGCACCCCACATATCCCATTCCTCATCTGGAAATTTTGCCGGCGTCCCAGTAGCTTTCGCGTAATCTTCCACTTCAGTAATTTCCGCGTCAGGATATTGAGAATAAATTGCTGCTTCTAGCAAATCGCGATATTTTATGGGTGTTTTTATAATGAACTGCGTATACCCTTCTAAACTAACTATTTCTAAACTAAAACCAAGCTGAGACATGCCAAGCCAATAAGTTTCTAGTAGATTAAAAGTCATGTGGACACCAGCTAAATGCGCAAAGATATTTTCTACAGCACGCGGAGACTGTTCATTTCCTCTAGGAATATCAATGGCAATAAAAGTACTTTTAACTGAAGGAGAAAATATGTATTCATTAATATAATACAACCAAGATTCTTTAGCACCATAAAGAAAAGCCATCACAATCGGCATCCAGCCAACGGTCACAAAAATCCGCCAAACCATTTGATCTGTCGGTAAGGCCATTAAATCAAGAAAAGGTTGAAGATTGAGAGTAATATCCATTTAATTTTCTAAAATCAAAGCTGAATAATTAAAAATAGCTAATTATACTATAACATATTTTAAAACATAAAACAAAGGCGGAGAAATACTTCTCCGCCTTTGTTTTATTTTATTTTTTGATTATTTTTTTAACTGATATTTACCCCCGTCAACTTTTTCAAAATAATCTTTATTCATCAAAGCCAAAATAATGGTTGCCTCTTTGACTCGGCGTTTCTCTAGAACGCGTTTAACAATTTCTTCTCGGCTTAAAGGTTCTTCGGAGTTATTGAAAATTTCCCGAATAACATCAGCGACAGTGCCTTTTTCATAGCCCCAGTCTCTCAAACCGTAAATACCACGCCCAATCAAAACATATTTATTATCCAGAATTAATTCATTGTGGACAGTTGCCGGATTGGCACGCTTGCCGTCAAATTTAATTTCATTAATTTTGCCGGCGATTTCTACAAAATGCATCGGCTGACCGTTATTTTTGAGAATTAGATAAATTTTATCATTAATGGTTTTCGGTTTGATTTCTTTCCAATCGCCCAATCCCCAATGACCAAAATTGTTTTGTCCAAGATTCTTAAGAGCACGCAAAACAGAGTAAACCACTTTGTTGTTATTTATTACTTCGGTTTTTTCTGAAAATTTACGGCGTTGAAAAACGCGCGACAAATCCAAGATATTTTCCGGCTCTAATTTTTCTTGATGTTTTCCGTAAGTTGCAAGTTGTTTGGCTAAATCAATAATTTCTTCAGTTTTATAAATTTTCTTAGCATTCTGTACTTGCTCAAGCAACTCCTCAGCCAGCTCCTCTAGATGATCCAAGTCTTGATACTTAAGCTTGAAAGATTTTTTGAAATGCGGAGAATTCGCAACTTCTTCAAATTTATTATCCAAAAGTTTGGAAATTAAAAAATCCAGATGCTTTTTGTGAATTTCATAATCACGCTCTTCGCTTCTGGAACCTTCGCTTTCTACGGAGAAAGTGATTAATAAATCCAAAAGATAATCCTTTTCAATAAAACCGCCATGCTCCTCCAAAAGCTGAGTAATGACATTACGTAAATTTTCTATTTGTTTCTCCAAATCTTCCAATTTAACGACTTTTTTAACGCCGGCTGATTCAATCTGCCTGATGCGCTCGCGCGTCAAACCATGAGCCTGACCCACGTTTTCCAGTGTTTCAAACCCTTGACCGTGCAAGCCAAAACGACGCGTAATCACATCGCGTTCTCGCTCCGAAAGACTGCTTAATAAACTGCGGACAATCTCCACGACGTTTAATTTCGCAGCATCTTCGGTCTTCTGAGTATTAATGATTTGGTCTAAAATAGATACGTTGTCCATAAAACAAGAAACAAGAGCATGGTTCCTCGTGTTATTAAAAAATAAAAGCCTTTTACTCGCAAATCAACAAATCTCTAAACACCTGTCTGCCGACAGGCAGGAATCTACAAATGTTAACAAGCTAGTTTTTTAGAATTTGTAGATTTGTGAAAGGATTTGTTGATTTGTGGGTGACAAAACTACGTTTATCACTACACTGCTTACTTTAAAATAAATTTAAAAAAGCCACTATCCGTTTATCTAATAAAATAAATATAGCACAAAAACAAAAATTAGTCAACTGTTTTGACCTAAATTACAATATTTTTGTCTAATTTTAGCTAAAATTAATAAAAAATAATCCCCTAATATTACTAAAAAATATCAAAGGATTAAAACTTACTTGCCTATTTGTCAATTAAAATTAATCAAACCCAAAACACCTCACCTCTTCTTCCAAATTGACGCCCAACTCTATTTTAAGGGTGTTTTTTATCAAACTAATTAATTTCCAAATATCTTCCGCCGTCGCTTTTCCAGTATTAACAATAAAATTAGCATGCTCCAAACTAATCTTGGCATCGCCGATTTTTTTGCCTTTAAGACCGACTTGTTCAATCAACCAGCCGGCTGGCACCCAATTATCCCGCACCACCTCATCTGCTACGGCCTGCTTGGCCAAACGAGGATTAATTTTTTCCAATTCCGACCAAGAAAAATTTTTAAAAATTGACCCGGCGCTTGGCAAGTTCGGCTGTTTCAAGCGCCGAAAATTTAAATTCTTTTCAATTCTTTCTTGAATTAATTCAGGCTGGTCTTTTTTTAATTTTAAAATCACCTGCCAAATCAAAAAATCAGGATGAGCAGAAAAAATACTCTGCCGATAACCGAATTGACAATCCTTGGCAGAAAAAATCTTGTAGATTCCTTGGCGCTGATCAAATACTTCTACGGTTTCTACAACATCAGACATAGCCAAGCCAAAAGCGCCGGCATTGCCCCGAACCGCTCCGCCTACGGTTGCACCCGGTATTCCAGCCGACCATTCCAGACCGGATAAATTTTCACCAGCCGCCAAATACATCGCTCGGTTTAAATTAGCGCCCGCCCCGCAATCCAAACGCTCACTTCTCGGGACAATTCCTTCGTTTTTTATTTTAAGCACTAAACCCTTGATTCCTTGATCGCTAATCAAAATATTACTGCCTCCGCCCAAAATAAAAATTGTCTGGCCATTAGCGTGTGCCCAATCATAAGCCTCGCTCAATTCCAGCTTGTCGCGAACCTCTAAATAATATTCCGCCGGTCCGCCCACTTTGAAAGTAGCTAATGGAGCCAAGGGATAATCTTGTTTTAGTCTGTCTAAAATAGCCATTTTATTTTTTGAACATTAAATTTTTGCCCACGATTCTCCGACGTTTTACTCCGACTTCCCCATTTGCCTCTTGACCAGCCACACTCTTGGCTTTCAAACTATATTTTCCTTGATCCAAAATAAAAGCATAACGACCGCTTTGATCAGCAACCGTGCGACCATAAAAAGTTTTGGTTTCTTGATTAAACACCTCCACCAAGCTAAAGGCTTCCGGAGCGCCATTAACCGCACGAATCAATCCCCAGCGCGGTAAAGCCAAATTAGCATATTTCACAATAGAAAGAAAGAGGTAAAGACTGGTAATCAGATAATTGATGGCTGTTGGATTAGCGACCAGAAAAATAGCGGAGAGAATTAAACCGACAAAAAAGACAAGCGAGAGAATCGTTTCTGTCGCCGGACGAGAAAATATTTTTTCCAAATCAGACATTGTAATTCTTTCAATCGGGATATTGTCATTAACAATATCTTCTTCTTGGAATGAAAGCACTTTGCCTCTAGTGTAAGGCGAGGCATAGCTAGATTTGGCTTGGCCGGCTTCTTTTTCTGAAAGTAGATTATAGCCTGACTTAGTCGCGGTGATAGTATAGTCCCCAGCCGGAACCAGGAAAAAATAAGAACCATATTTATCAGTCACTTTGGTTTCTTTTGCGGTTTGAGTTTGGTTGTCATAAATTGTCACCTGAGCAAAAGGCACCGGTTGCCCAGTCTTGGCGTCATAGACAATACCGGCGCGCCGTTTCTTGCGATAAGCCAAGAAGCTGAAAAGATTAATAAAAATAGATGGAATCTGAGAAACTGAATTGACTTGGCTGGCTAACTGAATAACCGCGAGAGCAGTGACTGAGACAGCCAGACCGACGTTAGTTGCAGAAGCAGTCGTGGTGACAGCGATGTCTTTTACAACTTCAACAATTTTTTGAATCGTTTCTTTGAAAACAACAAAATCTATTGACTGAGCTTGTAAGATGACAGACACTTGACCTGTAGAGCTAGCAACTTGACTGTCTGCGCCGACTTCAACTTGATTAATAGTAGAGCTACTATTTCCCGCCTCCTCACCTTCCGGAATTAAAGCTGGTTGTTCCTCAACTATTGTCCTCCCTAATTCCAACCAAATCCGATTAAGTGCCGAAATAGTTAAATCTCCTACCACGCCAGTAGTGGGAATATTATTATCAGCTTGAAAATTTTTGACTGCCTCTACAATCGTTTGGTTGAAAACCGAATCAGATGTATTAATATCAATCGGCAAATATTCCAAATCAACTAACATTTGCTTAAGCGTAGAAACTTCTGGGTCACTTGCTCCGGGTAATAACTTGTGCGTAATTTCCAAAACCGATTCATTAGACGCCGACAAACCGGCTGATTCAACTTGGTTAAGAGAATTGTCAATCTCTGGTTTGGTTTCTTTTTTAGTAGTCGTTTCAGATTGGCTAGAGACGGGCGATTCTATCTTCGGAATATTTGTTTCGTCAGGAAGTTGAATAGGATTATTATTAGTTTCTATCTGATTTGGAGTAGAGTCTGTTGTGGTACTAGCCGTTGTGTTCACAATAGTAGTTGTCGCTATGGTTGAGGTTGTGCTAGTCGCGATTACCGGAGAAGATGTTGCGACAATAACCTCTGCAGAATTTGTAGTTGAACTTTGCTCTGAATTTGAATTATTATTTGAACTATTCCCCGGACAACTGGTCATAAACTGCCAAGTGTAATTAGCGGACATGGGGTTGCCGGCTAAATCTGTGATGGTTGTGGTGAGTGTCACAAAATATTCACGAGAACATTCCAAATCTTGAGTGGGGTTAAAAGTAGCTGTTTGGTTGGCATAGCTCACCGAACCAGCCACTCCACTATTACTATCTCTAAGAGTAAACGAAGAAGTGGTGACAGTGGAGGTGGCAAGGTGTTCGGAAAAAACGGCGGTAATATTTGCACTGATTTCTACGTCTTGGTTGTTGGCGGAAGGAGAAATTGTCCCGGAGACGGTTGGTGAAATGGCATCAGCCACTCCAAATTCATACATCATTACCCGATGATTTCCTTGATCGGCAATATACAAATAATTACCTTCAATACTGGCATAAGTTGGATAGCTCAAAGTGCTGGCGCCTACCGATCCTCCTTGATTTTGTTCACTGGAAATAAAATCTGATTGCCCAATCACCACATTGGCGCTCGCGTTATTACTAGCAGGGATAGTATTGAAAATCAAAACCCTATGATTACTATAATCAGCAACGTATAATTTTACGCCGTCGGTAAAGACGCCCTTCGGATCATCAAAACCGTCAGCCCCAACAATACTATCTTGATCAGACTCGGATGATGTCATGTTCGCCTGACCAACCACCACGTCAGCACTGGCATTATCAGCCGTAGGAATAGTATTGTAAATAAGCACGCGATTATTACTAGTGTCGGCGATATATAATTTCGTGCTACTCGCATAAACACTGTTTGGACTATTTAAAGTAGAGGCACTTACCGATCCTCCTTGATTAGCAGAACCGGAAGTCATATTAGCCTGACCAATTACCACGTCAGCATTCGCATTATTAGAAGAAGGAATTGTGTTGTAAATCAAAGTTCTGTTATTACCAGAATCAACTATAAATAACTTAGTACCATCAGAATAAACACTAGTTGGTTGATTTAAAGTATTGGCCGATGTCGTAGTTCCTTGATTGGCATCTATACTATACATATCCGGCTGGCCAATAACCACATCAGCCGTAGCGCCATGAGCTACGGGTAAGGAATTGTAAACCAAAACTCTGTTAAACCCCTTATCTACAACAAAATATTTACTGCCGTCATAAAAAGTATCGGCGACATAAGAAGTTGCACTACCGTCGGTTAAAATAGAACCCCCTCCTTGATTCTGATCGCTGACGGTAAAATATTTCTGTCCCACCACTACATCGGCACTGGTGTTGTTGGCGACAGGTATGGTGCTATAAATCAAAACTCTGCTATTAAAATTATCAGCGACAAATAATTTGGTGCCGTCAGAAAAAGCGAAAGAAGGACGAGCTAAAGTGTTAGCTCCGGGACTCCCGCCCTGATTAACTCCATCTGACGTCATGTTGGGTTGCCCGACCACCACGTCAGCACTAGCATTATCGGTAACAGGAATGGTGTTGTAAATTAAGACACGATGATTGTAGTGATCAGAAATAAATAATTTTCCACCCTCATAAAAAGCATTACGAGGATAATACAAAGTATTAGCACCAACTGATCCGCCTCGATTTGCATCTCCTGACGTCATATTAGCCTGTCCAATTACTACGTCGGCGCTAGCGTGATTAACGACGGGTATGGTGTTATAGATTAGAACCCGATTAGCACCGGCGTCGGTAATAAATAATTTAGTCCCGTCGGAAGAAATACTGTTTGGGTTGCAAATTGTTTGCGCGGAAAAAGAAAATGGACAACTTGGATCGTCGGAAGTTAAATCTGGTTGACCAATAACTAAGTCAGCGCTGGCGTTATCGGCAGTTGGGATCGTATTATAAATAAGCACTCGATTATTATTTGAATCTGAAATAAAAAGCTTGGTTCCGTCGGAATAAACGTGATTAGGAAATTTTAAAGTATTAGCGCCAACAGCACCACCTTGATTAGCATCATCAGCGGTCATGTTCGGTTGACCAATTACTACATCGGCACTGGCATTATTACTGGTTGGGATTGAATTATAAATCAAAACCCGATTATTATTATTATCCGTAATAAAAAGCTTAGACCCATCATAAAAAACTCCAGTTGGACCAAATAGAGTATTAGCGGTTGTTAATTGCGCACCACCTTGATTGCCATCCGAACCGCTGAAATCAACTTGACCAATCACCACATCAGCTCGAGCATTATTACTAGTCGGAATTGAATTAAAAATTAAAACCCGATGATTAGCATAGTCAGCGATAAACATCTTTGTGCCATAAACAAAAACGCTTTCTCCGTATTGCAAGGTAGTCGGTCCAGCCCAACCATAGGTCTCATAATCCACCGCCGGCACGGCGCTATCTTGCCCAACAATCACGTTAGCGCTAGCGTCATCGGTCGCGGGAGTAGAATTAAAAATCAAAGCGCGAGAATTGTCGTAGTCAGCTAAAAAAAGTTTCCCGCCAATAGGATGAATAGTTTGCGGAGAATAAAGCGTATTAAGATTACCAGCTCCACCCTGATTAGAACTGTCAGAGTCTTTGTCGGCTTGACCGATAACAATATCCGCCACCGTATTGGCCAAGTCCGTAGTAGCCATGGCTATTCTTATTTCCGGTGAAAAATTATAAAACAGAATGCTAACATTAAATATCGCTAACAAAAATAAAACTGAAGCTGTAATAATACTAGAAAAATTTTTCTTGCGGACATGATATGAAAAATCTGCTTCTTGAGATGGATCATTTCCATAAACCAAACAGAATGAATCAGCTCGCGATTTAAATAATAACGCCAAATGACTCAAAATAGATAATTTAATTTTTTGAGCACCAAGAGAAAGTCTACTAAAAACAAAAGTTTCTTGATTTGTTTTTTTCAAATACAAATATTTAAACAAATCATCATCAATCTTAAATTTAGTTTCAAAATAATACCGGCGAATTAAGCTTCCAACTAAAGGAACGGTAACGTCAGCGATGTGAGAAACTAAAATTAAGACGACCAACAACAAAACAATTAACAAAATTACTGCGGACAAATAAAACATATTTTAACAATAAAAAATAACAATTCAATTTTTCGTCTATGAATTAACAACTTATTTTTTAAACACAATATTCTTCCCCGCCACCCTTCTCTTCTTTATTTCCATTCGACTTTGAGCGGTTTTGCCGGACATTGACTTAACTTCCAAATTATATCTTCCAGGATTAAGAATAAAAGCATAGCGACCGTGTTCATCTGCCACAGTTCGTCCAAAGAATTTTTTGGTTCTAGTATTCACGGCTTCAATCATGCTGTATGGCTGAATATCGCCGGACTCATTTCTCACCATTCCCCAACGTGGTATCGCTAAATTAGCATATTTAATAATCGCTAAAAAGAGATAGCTAACAACAACGGCGTAGCTGGTGAGTGTCGGTTTAGCTGATGCCATAACCAGACTGGACAAAAGACCAAGCAAGAAGAGTGCGCTTAGAATCTTTGTGGTGATCGGATGAACAAAGAAATTTTCCAGCTTTGATTCTTTCGCGCTTTGAATCGGAATATTAACATTAACCAAATCTTCTTTTTCAAATTTCAATACTTTCCCGAGAGCATAAGCAGAGTCATAAACAGTTTTTGATTTCTCTATCGCTTCAGCGGAAAGTAAATCATAACCGGATTTGCTAGCGATGATGGTGTATTCACCTTCAGGAACCAGGAAGAAATAAGAACCATATTTATCAGTCACCTTAGTTTCTAGGGCTTGCCCGGTTTTTTTGTCATAAATCACCACCTTGGCGAAAGAAATCGGTTTGCCGGTCTTAGCATCATAGACAATGCCGGCATTACGGCGACGGCGATAGGCTAGAAATCCGAAGAGGTTGATGAAGATATATGGAATCTGAGAAACCGAACTAACTTGTCCGGCCAGTTGAACTGTAGTAAGAGTAACGAGAGAAAAAACTAAAGCTGTGTTAGTGCTAGCAACTACTACCGAATTGACAATTTTTTCTTTAACTTCTTGAATAGCTATTTTAAATCCGGCGAGGCTGGATTTTTTTTGGCTGGCAATGGAAATTACTTGAGGAGTTGGCTCTGTGTTTAAACTGCCGGTTGCCATGCCTAATTTTTCGGTAGTTCTAGTTAACTCTTCTTTCATACTGTCTTCGTCAACTGTGCTAATTTTGCCCAACTCCAACCAAACGCGGTTAAGAGCGGTTATGGTTTGTTCACCCAGAACACCGGTAGTTGGGATATTGTTCTCGGCTTGGAAACTCTTGAGCGCTTCAACCACAGCTTCATCAAAGGTAGTTTCTGTGGTGTCGGTGGTGGTGGGTAGATATCCTAAATCAACCAACATTTGCTTGAGTGTAGGAATATCGGTGTCGATTTGACCAGGGATTAGTTTGTCGGTTAAAGAGAGATTTGGTTGAACAACGACTGTGGAGGTGGTGCTGGAGGTTGAAGTGGTAGACATTGAGCCAGAAGCAGAGGGAATATTGGGAGCTATTGGTGCTGTTGGATTAGTCGAATTTGTTTCAATATAAACAGCTGGGGTATTGCTCGCTTCAGAGTTTTCAGTAGCTGTACTCACAACCGTTGTAGTAGGGTCAACTGCAACAGGAGCAGAGTTGTTATTTGCATTACTAGACGAACAACTGGTCATGAATTGCCAAGTGCGATTAGCGGATATGGTCTCTCCGGACAAATCGGCAATGCTTGTTCTAAGAGTGACATAATATTCGCGAGAACATTCTAGCTCTCGGCTGGGTGTAAAAGTGGCAATTTTGTTTTGATAATTAATCGTGCCACCCACTCCGCTATTGCTATCACGAACCGAAAAAGAAGAATTGGATATAGTAGAGGTGGCCATGTTTTTAGAAAAAGTAGCGGAAATAACCGAACCAATACTAACTTCATTATTGTTATTAGCAGGGCTGATTGAAACAATAGTCGGACGAGCATCGGTCGTAAATGACCAGCTATTATTGCTAGCCAAGGGATTGCTAGCCAAATCTTGTACTCCCGTAGTAATAGTAGCCACGTAAACCGTAGAATAATCCAAACTTGCGTCTGGCGTGAAAGTCGCTGTAAGTCCGTTGTAACTCACTGTACCGGAAAGTGGGGTAGCGCCCTGCGTTAAAGTAAAAGTGCTAGCCGTGACAGTGGAGGTGGCAATAGCTTCAGAAAAAAGAGCGGTAATAGAAGTGGAGGTTGCGACAGAAGTAGCGCTGGAAATTGGGCTTGTTGAATCAACAGTTGGAGGAATAATATCAGACGTATAATCTAACGTGATTGATTCTAACCTTGGAGTAACACTAGTGTCGGTAGTAGAGAGGAAAGCGCGGTATTGAAGATACTGGGAGGAGGAGGCAATAGTGCCGGTAGTGGTAGCCCAATCTGACCAGGTGCCGTCTGGGACGGCGGTGGTGCCGATGCGGTAGGCTAATTCAATGGCGGTGTTGGTTAGAGTGGTTGAGGCAGCAGTAATAGAATTCCAGGTGACAGTGTTGCCGTTGTCTAGGACGGCGGAGGTGTACATGCCGGAGGAATAATAGATACTAGGGGAACTGACGGTGACGGCTGAGAGGGTTGGGGTGACAGTACTGTCGGTAGTGGAGAGAGTGGCGCGGTATTGGAGGTAACGACCGGCGGAAGAGTTGACAGTGGTGCCGGTGGTGGATGTCCAGGAGGACCAAGGATTAGCAGAGTCAGAGGCGTAGATTTCAAATTCGGAAATGGCGCAGAGATCGTAGGGTATGCCGGTCATTGCGTTGTTGTTAGCGCATTGATCAATATATATTCTTACTTTGTCGGTGGTCGTCGCAGTAAAACTATGAGTAAATTCGGCCATAGTATTAGTGGAGGAAGCGGCGACGTCATTCCAGGCGCTATTATTCCAAACTTGAATTTTGTAATCTGTCGGATACCAAGGTATACCAAATTGAGCGGTTGAGCTGGCTTTAACAAAACTGATTGATTGGCTAGCGGGTAAATCTATTTCTAGCCACTGTGCACTC
>Ga0172379_10004594_pt1 | contig 20156 bp, 15 predicted proteins | sample GrowelOW334metaG_FD_119756 | JGI IMG/M metagenome (GOLD analysis project Ga0172379, IMG submission 119756) | Groundwater microbial communities from an aquifer near a municipal landfill in Southern Ontario, Canada - Groundwater well OW334 metaG | ecosystem: Environmental > Aquatic > Deep...
GCTGGTCCTTGAGCGCGGCCTGCATGATCTCGGTCCACCAGGGCACCACGGTGCCGCCGCCGGTCCAGTCCTTCATGGGCAGCGAGGTCATGTCGTCATAACCCATCCAGGCGCCCGCAACCAGGTCCGGAGTCATACCGACGAACCACGTATCCTTCGAATCCTGGCTGGTGCCGGTCTTTCCGGCGATGGGACGTTTAAGGCGGGCAGCGTAAGAACCGGTTCCGCGCTGAACGACGCCTTTCATCATATTGACCAGGATATAAGCCGTCTGCGGAGTGAAACTTTCCTGTTCTTCAGACACATGTTCCTGCAGCACCTTTCCCTGGTTGTCCGTGACCTTAAGGACCCCGAACGGCTCCACATGTATGCCGCCATTGCCGAAAGTCGAGAAGGCGCTGATCAGTTCTATGGGGCTGACAAGCGAGGTGCCAAGGCCGATCGAAGGCACGGCCTCGAGGTTCCTTTTCACACCGGCCTTATGCGCTACGTCCACGACCTGGGTCGGACCTACGCGGGTAACCAGGTAAATTGAGGCCAGGTTCCTTGAAAGCTCCAGCGCCCTGCGCAAGGTGATACTCCCAAGGAACTTGTTGTCAAAATCGTTCGGGACCCAGATCTTGAAATCTTTATTGCCGACAAAAGGCTGTATGGCTATATCTATGGAATACTGGTCCGTGGCGCCCTCAAGCAAACGCCAGTCCTTGCCGTCGTAGTAATAGGCCATCGGCGAATCGTCCACGATAGAAGCCGGGGTATAGCCGTTAAGCAGGGCCGACATCCAGACGAAAGGCTTGAAAGTGGAGCCGGCCTGCCTGGCGGCCTGGGTGGCGCGGTTGAACTTGCTGGTACCGAAATTACGCCCGCCTATCATCGCCTTGATAGCGCCCGTTTTCACGTCCAGTATCAGGAAGGCCCCCTGCAGGCCCTGCGCCGCGGCGGTAGAAACGGCTGCCGGATCCCCTCCGGCAGCCTGGCGGAACCTGAACGAATCCGAATCATACCTGACCATGTACCTTTCCATGATCTCTTCCGCCGGTATCTGCATGGAGAGGTCAAGAGTCGTATAGATCTTCAAGCCGCCAGTCAAAACCTGCTGGGAACCGTAGGCGGCCACCAACTGTTGACGGACATTTTCCACAAAATAGGGTGCATGAGCCGACAACATGGCCGATTTGTCGGTCGGCAGGGGGGCATTGTTGGCCTCATCCATCTCCTTCTGGGTGATATAATGCTCGGCAACCATTCTCCCCAGAACCAGCGAGCGCCGCAATTTGGCCTTCTCGGGACTGGAAAAAGGCGAGAAATTTTCCGGAGACGGGATAATACCGGTAAGCATGGCGCACTCCGCCAAGTTCAATTCCGGCACGTCCCTGCCGAAATACATCTTGGCGGCTGACTGTACGCCCAGAGCGCCGCCGCCGAAGTATATCTCGTTCAGGTAAAGATGCAGTATTTCGGGCTTGGAAAAATTGTTCTCAATTTGCAAAGCAAGTACCATCTCCCTGATCTTCCGGGAAATAGTTTTTTCCCGTTTTTCTCTTTTAAGAAAAATATTGCGGGAAAGCTGCTGGGTTATGGTGGAACCGCCCTGAGCTCTCCGGACATGAATAAGATCCCGCAACAGGGCACGCGCTATGCCCTGCGGGGAGATGCCCCAATGTTTAAAGAAATTCTTATCCTCCATAGCTATCACCGCATTTTGCATATCTATAGGGATACTGCTCAAAGGAACCGAGGTCCGCTTCTCTTCGGAAAATTCGGCGATCACCTGGTTATTGATATCGTAGACGTAGGTGGTCAGGGACGGGGTATACTCGTCCAGCTTGTCCACTGAGGGAATATCGGACAGGATCTTACGCATCAGAAGCGACGCGCAAAGCACCGCCACGGCCGCCGCCAGCGCGATGGCATAAACGGCCCTTATCACCAGCGTCCTGGGAGGCAGACCGTCGATATACGCTATCGTTTTTCTGATAAATTCCATTTCTCAGATTATATCAAAAGACGTTGAACCTGCGCGGATAAAATGCTAAATTCAAGATATGAAAACAAAATCTCTGCTGTTCGTGATGCTGGCGGCCTTAACGGCCGCCGCCTGCTCCAAAAACGGCGAAAAGATCGTCGCCAAAGTGGGGTCGGAAAAAATAACCGACTCCTATGTCCGCCAGAAGCTGGAGGAGATCGCCCCCAACGCCCAGAACTACCTCGCGACCAAAGCCGGCCGGAAACAATTCCTGGACGTACTAATAAACGAAAAGCTGATGATCCTCGCCGCCAGGAAGAGTGCAACCGCCAAGTCGGAGGACTACAAAAAGCGGGTAGACGCCATGGAGGCCGACCTCAAGAGCAAACTCGACTATTATAAGGATTATATGCTGGCCAAGATGTGGGTCGAAGAGCTGCGCAAGGACACGATACGGGTATCGGACGAGGAAGTGGCGGCCTATTACGAGAAAACCCCCTATGAAGTGGTCGTTGAACACATTGTTACGCCCACCTACGACGAGGCCGAGATCCTGATAAAGAAAATAAAATCCGGGGCCGATTTCGCCAAAACCGCCAAAGACAACTCCCTGGACAAGGACAACGTCCGCCTGCCGCCGGTAATGTACGGTGAATTCGTACCGGAGCTGGAAGAAATGGCGTTCAAGATGCGCCCCGGCGAGATACAGGGCGTGGTAAAGACCGGACTGGGCTATCATATCCTCAAAAAGATCTCCCAGACCAAACGGCCTTTCGAACAGGTCAAGGAAAGGATACGCCGCATCGTGGAGAAGAAAAAATTCGACGCCTATCTCGCGCAGTTCCAGAAGAAGGCTAAAGTGGAGGTTCTGGATGAGAATTATAAATAGGTCCTTACTTTTATCGGCGTTAACCGCGGCGCTGCCCGGCGCGCTTTTCGCCGCCGTCATGGACGAAGTGGCGGTAAAGGTGAACAATGAGCCGGTAATGATGTCGGAATACACCAAGACCAGGGAAATGCTCACCGAACAGTACCGCGCCGCCATGCCCGACTTTTTCAAACAGAAGGACGCGAAAGAGCAGATAGAAAAAGCTTCCATGGACAAGCTCATAGACGAGGCGCTGCTGCGCCAGAAAGCCGACGCCGTAAAAATAAAAGTCTATGACCGGGAGCTGGACGGCGGCATGGCCGAGGTTAAAAAGCGCTTTTCGCGGGACGCCAACAACGCGCCGCTGAGCGAAGCCGCGGCGGAGGAAGCCTTCGCCGGAGAGCTGAAAAAGGAAAACCTTACGCTCGAGCAGTTCCGCGAGCGGATAAGGAAACAGCTCATGGTGCGCAAACTCGTGGAAGAGACCATACGCACCAAAGCGGCCCCCCCGAAAGAAGAAGAGGTCCGGAGCTACTTTGACAGGATAAAGGCCGCCATGAGCGGCGACAAGGCCGTGCTGGCCGGCATGGACGAGGAAGCCGCGCAGGACCTGACCGCGGTGGCGCAGCGCTTCAGGGAGATCACGGCCGAAAGGATCCGGGTACGCCATATTCTGATAAAATCCGAAGCGGCCGCGCCGATAACGGCAAAGAACGCCGCGCTGAAAAAAGCCGAGGACATTAAAAAAGAACTGGACGCCGGAAAGGACTTCGAGGACCTGGCGGCCAAATATTCCGACGACGAGGAAAGCACCCGAAAAGGCGGAGACCTGGGCTACGTCATAAAAGGCATGCTGCCCGAAGAACTGGACGTAAAAGCGTTCTCCCTGCCGCTGGGAGAAATCTCCAAACCCATAGCCTCGCAATTCGGCTACCATCTGCTGCAGGTGGAAGAACGCCGCATAGCCACCAAGCTTAAATACGAACAGGTTAAAGACGACCTGGAGCAGCTGCTGACGCAGGCCAATTTCGGCAAGGAACTGGCCGCCTATCTCAAAGAACTGCGCAAGGACGCCAAGATCCAGAATTTCGTCACAGGCGCGAAGTAAACCCGGCATTTCTTCCTTAAGGATAAACAACGAGGGCTGAACGAGGGGCGCGACACAGGTCTCCATCCCGTACTTCAGCCTTCGTTTTTTCGGATCCACCTTGAAAACAAAGATCATAATAACGGCGGGAGATCCGCTCGGCATAGGCCCGGAGATCACGGCAAAAGCTCTGGCGGCCGCCGCCCCCGCCGGCCTGGATCTCACCGTCATCGGGGACGGCGCCGCGCTCAGGGCCTCCGGTTTTAAAGCCGGACGGGCGGCGCTCATCCCGGTGGACGCCGAAGGCCTGGACTTCAGGAAAAGGAAACCGTGCGCGAAGGCGGGCCGGGCCTCTTATAAAGCCGTTGAACTGGCGCTGACGCTGCTGGAAAAAGGCGGGTTCAGCGCGCTGGTCACCGCTCCGGTCTCGAAAGAAGCCTGGGAGCTTGCCGGGATACCCTATACTGGCCATACCGCTCTTTTCCGGGCAAGCGCCGGAGTGGAACCCCTGATGGGCTTTACCGCCGGCGGAATAAGGATAGCTTTAGTCACCGAGCACATCTCCATAAAACTTCTCGCCTCCAGGATAACGACGGGGCTGGTCATAAAGAAGGCCCTGCTTTTCGCGGAAGCTATTAAAGCCGCCGGTATACGAAAACCCAGGATCACACTCGCGGCGCTGAACCCGCACGCGGGTGATGGCGGCCTTTTGGGACGGGAGGAGATAGAAGTTTTGAAGCCCGCTGTTTCCCGGCTGCAACGGACAGGGCTGAATATCAAGGGCCCGGTACCCGCGGATGCGGCCTGGAAAGAACACCTTAACGGCTTCTCCGACGGCCTGCTTTGCCTTTATCACGATCAGGCGCTGGCGCCGCTCAAGATACTGCCCGGCGCCGGGCGTTCCGTACACTGGACCTGGGGCCTGCCTTTCATACGGACGTCTCCGGTACACGGCACTGCCTTTGATATAGCGGGGCACGGCAAGGCGGACCCGGCCGGAATGACAGCCGCGCTGTTCGCTGCGGCGGGGCTCACGGAAAAGAACAGGAGACGGTCATGATCGAACTCACGGGCTACCTGGCGTCCGCGCTTATAGCGGTCTCGCTGGTGATGACCAATGTCTGGCGTCTCAGGCTGCTGAACTTCATCGGGGCGCTGGTGTTCGTGATCTACGGGACCGCGGGAAAGGTCTACCCTGTGGCCGCCGTAAACCTGTTCATAGCGGTGGTGGACTTGTATTATCTTATCCGCATCCGCACCGGGAAGGACATATTCAAATTCATGCCCGTAAACCCGGGAGACCCGCTTCTGGAGAATTTCCTCGCGTATCATTCAAAGGACATCTGGAAATTTTTTCCCGACTTCTCGCTTAGCGGCGTAAAGAACCCCCGCTGCGTGTTCATACTGAGGAATCTCCTGCCGGTGGGACTCTTTATCTATACAGGGGAGGCCGACCGGGCGGTGATACGGCTGGATTACGTTATTGAAGACTACAGGGACCTTAAGAACGCGCGCTATCTTTATACCCGCCCGCAGAACCGGGCCGATTTCGGAGAGCTGAAATATTTCACGGCGCTGGGCGCCTCGCCGGCGCACCGGGCGTACCTGCGCAGAATAGGCTTTTCGGAAGACCCCGATAACACTGGCCGGTTCACAAAACAAATTTAGCCGGGGAAAGGACGAGTGAGGAAGGTGTCTGCCTTTAGCCTTTAGCCTTTCTCTAGGGGACCTGTTCAAGCCTGACGGGCAGGGTCCGGGGAACGGGGACCGCGGAATAAAAATCCTTCTCTTTCGCGCCGGTTTCCGCCGCCATGGCCAGGGGATCCACCCGGTAAGAAACCACCGTTTCTTTTGCCGACCTGTTAACGCCGGCTACTTTGAATATTCCGCTCGGCAGATCGGACACTGAAACCAGAATAAGCATCTGTTCCCTGGAAAAATCGGCCGCGGGGAACCGCCCCTTATGCGAGGACGCGAAAGCGCTCCAGGTTTCCGAGCTCTTAAAGAGCTGATAATCCACGGGAGCGGTTATCATGGTTTTTTCCCCCATACGCAGCTGGGAGGTGCTTTCGCCGAGCCGGTAGACGGCGGAGGGATTGAGCGGCGCCGGGGGTTTCCCGGAACCGTCTATCATCACCTTTTTACGCAGGGAAGCGTCGGTCAAATGCACGGGAGTGACCTTGCGTCTGTTGGAGCCGGACAGGCCGGTCAGCATGGACATAACGCCCTGCGGCTCTTCCGATACGCCCCCAAAGTCCGCGCTTTTTACCAGCATTATGGAACCCTCCGATCTTACACTTTCGGTGGTAAGGCCGGTACTGTAGGAAGGCGCCATGTTTTCCCTGGCGTCGGAGCTTGCCCTGGCCTCCGCGAGCGCCTTCTGAAAAGAGGCCCGCGCGTTTATTTTAGGCAGAGGAGGACTGGAAACGCTCCGGTCCATGCTCATCAGGCCGAAAAAGACGCAGCCCAGCGCCAGAAGGGAAGCGAGGAGTATTTTGATATTCTTTTTATTCATTGCCGCCGAACCGTATTGTACAATAATTTAATCAGGAGTTCTTATTTATGTAACACCCCGGCGTTAAACTTATCCTGGGACTGTTTCAATGGATTTCGCGCCGGGAAACTTTCAGTTTAAAGGCCGCCTGCATGAATTCCGCGCTTTTTCCGCGGCGGGAACGGATCGTTCAAGGAGCTTGATATGAAATATTGGGCATACATAAATAATGAAATTCTGGGACCCTATGAAAAAGAAAAGTTATTCGAGCTCCCGGTCTTCAGCGCGTCCACCCTTATCTGCCCTCAGACTTCCGTCGGGGAGAAGACGGAGGAGTGGAAAGAAGCGTCCTCATATCCTGAAATAATAGCGCTCCTTAAACCGCTGGACGCGCCGGCCGACGCTCCCGCCGGAGCCAAGCCGGACGTTTCGACAGCCCTGCCTTCCGCTACCGCGCGGACAAAACAGGGCGAAACGCCGGACCAAAACGCCGCGGGCGGCGCGCCTGACGCGCAATCCAAACCTGAACCCGGACCTTCTCAGACGGAACCGAAACCGCACACCCTGACACCCCACGCGATAGACCCGACCCCGCCGCCCGCGCAGAATGTTCCCTCCGTTTTCGCGGTCAATCACCTGGGCATGTTCAAGGAAGAATCTAGAAAAGAAGAATCAAAAAAATCCGAGCCCAACTTCTCAGGGGCCAGTTTTGACCCGCTGACCATCTCAAAGATAGGCAGGCGCATGGTCGCTTCCACCTCCGAACCGGCCAAGTCCGATCCCTTCACGGCGGAACAACTCCCTGCCGCGGCCGCCGCGCCGCCCGCCCAGTCTCCCGCGCCCTCAGGTACGCCGGCCCCTCTGCAGCCGGTTTCCCCCGCTTTTGAAGAGCGCCGGGGCTTAACAGCCGCGGTGAACGGTCCGGCGGCATCCGTTCCGGCCGACAAAAATGCCCTGGACGGCATCAACGCAAAACTTGAAACTTTGGCCCGCAACGCCGTTACAAAGCAGGATATAGAGCCGCTCAAAGAAAAACTGGCGCACCTGAACGATGCGATCTCCTCCATCAAGAACGGCCAGCTCCAGCCCGAGATAACGGAAAAACTTCAGCGTCTGGAACATTCCGTCTCGGAAATAAAGGAATTACTGGCGTTGAGGCCCGCGAGCGCTCCGCAAAGCCTGCACCTGGAGAGCACCGCGGACAGTTTCTCGGCTTTACAGCAGCAGCACGGGGAAGAACCGCTCAGGCCGGCGCAGCCCAAAGAACCCAGGAAAGGCACTGAAACCCTTGTGGTGGATCAGGGCTCCCTGAAAAAGAAATCCAACCTGGCCGGATCCATCAAAAGAATGTCCAAGTTCGTCCTCATCCTGACCGCGCTGGCCGCGATACTGGGCGGCGCGGCTTTCGCACTGAAACACTTAGGTATTTTTGACGTCACGCGGTTCCTGCCGTTCACAGCCGGCGAACCCCAGGCAGAACCGCCCGCTCCCCCTCCGTTCCAGCAGGCCGGCGGGACGCCAGGCGCGGCGCCGCAGGCCGAACCTGCGCATAAAGACATCTCACCCGAGGTCCTTTACTTCGCCCAGAAGTATTCCCTGCAGCCCGGCGGAACCACGCTTGAAAATAAGATCTATGAGGACGCGGTGTTCAAAAAAGGCAACTTCAACAAGGTCACCTGGCAGGCCAGGGAACTGTCCGACGGCGTATACGAGCTGACCTGCAATGTTCCCTTGCTGGACGGCACTAACCGGCTGTCATACCGCTATATGGTGGATTACACGCAGAAAACGATAAAGCCGCAGGACGCCATGGCGCAGAGACCTATGGACGCTTTACTGAGGAAACAGGAACCCCCGAAAGAAAACGCGTCAAAAGCCGGGAAGGGGCGGAAAAAAGCCGCCGCGCCGGCGGTGAGGGACGTCAGCAGGGCAAAGCCCGCGACGAAACGCGGCCCCGGACCTGCGGCGGCCAAACCCGCCCCTCAGACGCAAACCGCGGCCGACGAAGAATACGAGTATGTGTATGAAGATGAGCCGGGCGCGGAATAATAATTTTACTGTCTTACGGTTTTCAGCCCGCTTTTCCCGCGCGCCCTCTCAAAGGCCAGCTTAACCAGCCGGTCCACGAGGCGGATGGTGTCCACCCCGGTGTTCCGCCATAACGTGGGGTACAGGCTGTGCGAAGTAAAACCGGGCAAAGTATTTATTTCTCCAAAATAGAACTTTCCTTCGTTCCTGGGATCCACAAAAAAATCCACTCTCGCCAGGCCATGACATTCAAGGGCCGCGAACACGACCGCGGAGAACTCGCGGAGTTTCCGGGTCGTCACCGCGGAAAGGCCTGCCGGCACTATAAAATCCATGCCGTTCTCGTCCAGATACTTCGCCTCATAATCAAAAAACTCATGTTTGCCTTTCGGCCTGACCTCTCCGGCCACGCTCGCCCTGGCGTTCGAGGTGGAGCCCAGCACTCCGCAGACTATTTCGCGGGCGCGGTCCACTCCTTTTTCTATCATGATCGAGGAATCGAAGCGGAAGGCGAAGGCCACAGCTTTGGCAAGCTCCCCGAACCGCTTGACCTTTACGACCCCCACGGAGGAACCCAGCCGCACAGGTTTCACAAAAAGCGGCATGCCCAGCCTTCGGGCGGCCCTGAGCGCGGCCGTTACGCATTTTTTATCCCTGCTCCGCACCAGCACATGCGGCAAAACGGGAAGCCCGTGTTCCGCGGCGATGCTCTTACTGAGGACCTTATCCATGCAGACGGCGGAAGAGAGAACCCCGGACCCGACATATGGCAGCCCCAGCAGTTCCAGAAAACCCTGCAGTATGCCGTCCTCGCCGGTGGATCCGTGCACGACAGGGAAAATAGCGTCAAGCGCGAGCGGTTTCCCCCGCAGCATGAAACTTCCTTTTTCGAACGAAGGCTCCACTTTTTCGCCTTTAAGCTCGCCTTTCTTCACGAAAGCTTCCCGGTCTACCAGCCGCCACGCGCCGCGCTGCGGTATGTAAACGGGCTTAACGGCGTATCCCGCCAAAAACAATTTTTCCGCCACTGTTTTGGCCGACTCCACGGACACTTCATGCTCCGTTGACCGGCCGCCAAAGATCACGCCTATGGTTTTTTTCATGATAAATCTCCCGTTGTAAGTAGACAGCATACAGAACACAGTATACAGGAAAAAGTGAGCTTGTTAAACCCTGTATCCTGTGTCCTTCATACTGCACACTATCTTCTCACTTCGCTGACCACGCCGCCTCCCAAAACCCTGTCCCCGTCATAGAACACCAGCGATTGTCCTCTGGCCGGGGCGAACTGCGGCTCCTCGAAAACTCCGGAAAAGTCCGCACCCTCGGAGGAAACGGTCCGGCAGGGAACCGGTTTGTGCCGATACCGGATCTGCACGCTGACCCGCTCCCCGGCCGCAGGTTTTTCAGCCAGCCAATTGACGCCGGTGGCGCTGAATTTTCCGAAGCAGGCCTCGTCCAGCCCCCCAAGCACCACCTCGTTAAGCTCCGGGTTTAAAGCCGTCACGTAAAGCCGTCCGTTTCCGTAAACGCCAAGACCGCGCCGCTGGCCTATCGTAAAATTAAAAAAACCCTGATGCCGGCCCAGCGTTTTCCCGCGCGAGTCTACGATCCTGCCGGGGCGAGGGGTGACGCCTTTCTTGCGCAGATATCCCGTGTAATCGCCTCCGCCGACGAAACAGATGTCGTGGCTTTCCTTCGCGCCCGCGGCCGGCAAAACCAGCGCCATGGCCAGTTTTCTGACTTCGGTTTTAGCCAGGGCTCCCAACGGGAACAGAATGTGCGGCAGCTGCTCCCTGCTCAGACAATATAAAAAATAGCTTTGGTCCTTCAACGGATCGCAGCCCCGCAACAGCTGGAAAACGCTCTGAACCTTTTCTACGCGGGCATAGTGTCCGGTGGCAAGATATTCGGCCCCGAAAGCGCGGGCCAGGTCAAAAAGGTAAGCGAACTTCACGAAACGGTTGCAGTCCACGCACGGATTGGGCGTATAGCCGGCGGCATAGCTTTTAATGAACTCATCGATGACCTTTTTTTTAAAAATATCGCCGGCGTTCTTGAGATAATGCCTTACGCCGAGGGCGTCGCAGACCGCACGCGCCCTGGCCCCGGAATCGGCGGCCCCGCAGCAGGCTACCCCGCCTTTCTCCGCCGCGAAAAGGTTCAGGGTGACACCGATCACCTCGAACCCGTCTTTTTTTAAAAGCGCGGCCGCCACGGAAGAATCCACCCCCCCCGACATAGCCACCACGACTTTTTTCTTTATCACCCCTATATTTTATTATTTTATCGCGGCCGGAAGGCATTTAAAACGGATGAGAGATGGGAAGTAAATAGGCAAGGACTAATTCTGAAGTACCAATATCCGTTAGTAAATGGAGCGGGTGGCAGGGGAACCGGGCAAGCAAGGCCTTCGCGCAGGTCGAGGCTTACGCAAGCGCCGAGACCGAGCGAGAGCGCGGACACGGTGTGGCCGATAGCGTGCCTTGCGGAACGGTCCCCTGACAGGACCCGCGAACCCTCGGCTTATTGTCCGAAATCGAAACCTTTGAAGAGATCTTCTTCCGCCTGGTCGGCTCCGGCCGCGGGCTTCCCGGCCCCCGCCTCAGCGGCCGGCTTCACCGTCCCGGCCGGCGCCCGGGAACCGGGCAGATTTTTGACCCGGCCGTCGCCGACGGGTTGCACGATGGTCTTCCGCACGCCCTCCGCGAAGATCAGGTACCCGGTATCCATACTGTAAAACAATCTGAAAGGGGATTCCTTTACCTGAGGCTCGTACGCAGTGCCGAGATTCAGTTTCTGCTGATCCCAGCCCGGATTATAAACCAGTTTGCCGCGGACATCTATCTTACCGTTAACTACAGGCAGGGAAAAACGTATTTTGTAAAGTCCCATGGAGTCGCTGATACCCGGCGCGAAGGACAGATTCACGGAAGCGCCGGCGCTTTCCTCCACGGCGGCATATTCGCCGGTCTCGCCAGTGCCTTCGCCGGTCTTCAGCTTCCCGGCGTCGGGCAGCACTCTGACGGTAACGCCCTCTATCGGGTTGCCCGTATAATCCGTGATCAGCCCCTGAATGCTGCCTTCAAAGAACTTGCCGGTCTTTACGGTGGAGAAAAATATAAATTCCCGTTTCCCGGTGACCTTTCCGGCAAGCGACACGTCTGTAATGCGCTGCTCGGTAAAATCCGTCACTTTGAGCTTTTTCAGGCCGCCGAAACAGCCGGACAGAAAAATACAGGACAGGCCTAAAACCAGCATGGAAAAGATCGTTCTATTCATTGCCGTCTCCTTCTTCCGCAGGGACCTCGGCGCTCCCGGCCTCCGGCTGGACCTCCGCAGGAACAGCTTCCTCTTTTCCGCCGGCAACGTCTTCAACCGCCGCCGCTTTCGGGGCGGCCGGAGCGGTCTTTGCTTCCGGGTATGGATTGTTCTTTATAAAAAAAACCACCCTGCGGTTCTTCTTGCGGTTCACGTCGCTGTCATTCGGGACTATCGGGTGATATTCCCCGTAACCGACCGCGGCCATGCGCTTGGGGTTGAAATCTTTCTCCAGGAGCAGCTTGACCACATTGGTGGACCGGGCCGTGGAGAGCTCCCAGTTAGAAGCGAACTGCCTGGTGTATATCGGTACATTGTCGGTGTGGCCTTCCACCACGATATCGAATTTATCCGACAGTTTCCGCAGGATCGGGGCGAGTTTGTCCATCTGTTCTCTCATCTGGTCCGTCAGCTCGGCCTGACCGCTTTCAAAAAAGGCCACCTCGCTCTGCTCCTCGAGCGTGATGCGCATGCCTTCCTTGTCCATCGTGACCTGCCCCTGCATCTGCCCTTCCTTTATCATCTCCTGAACATCCTGATTGGCTTTCTGCATGTCCTTGCTGAGAGCGGCGGACAGGGCGTAAAGAATAACGAAGAAGCAAACCAACTCCGTCATCAGATCGGCGTAATTAACAAGCCACGGCGGAGCGGGGTGCCCGATCTGGGCCACCCTGGGATCGTCCTCCGGGATCATGTTCCTGACTTTCAAAGGCATAAATAGACTGGTAAAGAGTAAAGCGTGAAGGGTGAAGCGTACTTTATTGTGTTACCCTTTACCCTTTACGCTTTACTGCGCCGCAGGCGCCGCAGGCGCGGCGGGAGCCTCGCCCTCTTTCGGGGCGGCTTTGGCTTCGTCCTTTTTCACGATCTTTCTCTTCGAGGGTTCCAGATACGCTTTTAAATTCGCCTCGACAACGCTGGGCGTCGCCCCGCTCTGCAGGAGCAGCACGCCCCTGATTATGATCTCCTTCACGAAAAGCTCTTCCTCCGAGCGGTGCTTGAGTTTGCCGGCCATCGGCAGGAACAGCCAGTAGCCGGCCCCCAGGCCGTAAAAAGCGGCCGACAGCGCCATGGCCATGCGCCGCGGCACCTGCGCGACGTCCTCGATGGAAGCCAGCATGAGGATCATGCCGAGCACCGTGCCGATGATACCGAAGGCGGGAGCGTAAGTGCCTAACGCGTTGAATATCTCCCTACCGACCTTATGGCGCTCCCGTATAAAATCCAGTTCGGTCTCGAGCATGTTCCGGATGAATTCATGGTCGGCCCCGTCTATGACCAGTTGGACCCCGCGCTTCAGAAAATCGTTATCTATGGTCTTGGCGTCGGCTTCAAGCGATAAGAAACCTTCTCTTTTCGCCTTCTGCGACAGGCCCACGAAAGTGGAAACAAGCCGGGAGGTGTCCTCGCCCTTTGAAGTCATCACCTGTTTTAGGACTTTGCCCACGCCTATGACGGCCGATATCGGGTAGTTGACCAGAATGGCGCAGGCCGTCCCGCCCATGACCACCAGGAAGGCTTCCACGTTCAGAAAAGGCTTGAACCCGGCCAGGCCCTCGCCCATATAGACGGAAGCCACCACGAAACCGAAAAAAATTATTATACCGCTGATCGTCGCTATATCCATGATTTTCCTCGATCAGAACACAGTAGTCAGCACACAGTAAACAGGGGATGGCAGTTTCATGCCCTGAGTACTGTTTCCTGTATTCTGTGTCCTACGCTTCACGCGTTACTGTCGCTCGAATCCCTCTATGGGGTTCACGCACTTCCTGTCCGCGTAGACTTTTTTCTTATACTCCACTACTTTATCGATAACGTCCTGAACGCCGTTCTTCACCAGGAAGCGGTTGCCCGTGGCGAGGTTTATCACCGTGTCGGGAGTGGATTCCACGCTCTCTATCAGTTCGGCGTTAACCACTATTTCAGCGCCATTCAATTTATTCAGTTTTATCATTGCGTTTGATTATTATACATTAAGTACAGCGATCGGACACAAAGCGGCAACGCCCAAAGAAACACCCTCATTCTGTGCCTCTGTGCTTTTACGCCTGCCCGCGCGATTATTCTTTTTTGCCTTTGGTCTTAAGAGCCCACTTGATCCGTTCGGGGAAAGAGCTCTCCATCTGTTTATAGGTTTCAAGTTCGGCGGACACCGCGGCGATACGTTCCTGATCGGACTGTGACTGCTGCGCGGCCTCATCGCGCGAAACCGCGGAGTTCAGTCTTTCCGCCTCAAGCTGGGAGGACAGTTCCCTGGACTGCTGTTCCAGTTCCGCCGCTTTCTGCCGTATGGACGCGATCTCGGCCTCAAGGCCCGCGCCCTTCTCGTTCGCCGAGTTGAGGGTCTGGGAAAGTTCGGTGAGTTCCTGCTCACGGGAAGTTTTGGCGGCGAGCGCCTCGGCCAGCTGGCCGCTGACCATGGCATACTCGGCCGAGAGCCGGACGCGTCCCGCTTCCATGGCCGCGAGCCGGCGCTCACACTCGGTCTTCGTTTCCACGAGCGAATCGAACTGCCCTTCCAGACGTTTATAATTCACGGTCAAAGCCGCGGTCGAGCCGTCAAATTCCTGATGGGCGCGCGCAAGCCGTTCATCGAAACTGCGGACTTCTTCGGCGGCGCGCGCGGCCTCCGCCTGCAGCCTGATCTTATCGTCCTCGGCCTGTGAAACCGCGGCCCTCAGCCGGGCGAGCTCGGAGGCGTATTCCGACTCCATTTCTTTTTTCACCCCGGCCCGGATCTCGCCGGCGCCGGCTTCGTATTTGCCGCGTATCTCTATGATCTTATTTTCCAGGTCCAGGGCGGCTTCGGCTTTCACCTTCCCCAGTTCATCCTGGTGCTTCCTGCCGGCCGCCAGCAAGGCGGCCTGCGAGCTGCGCTCCAGTTCGGCGATCCTGGCATTATGCTCCGCCCCGGCCTCGGCCGCGAAAGTGTTCCTGAATTTCTGGAATTCCGCCTGATGCACGGCTTTCAGCGACTCCGCTTCGGATTTGTATTTTCTGACATCCTCGATATTCGCCGCCATGGCCTGAGCCAGCTGCATCTTTTCAAGGCGCAGGCTCTGCCGTTCTTTTTCCAGGACGGCGTTGATGGCCTGTACGCGGGAAAGCAGTCCTTTCATCTTAAGCAGCTCGGAAATAGCCCGGATCTTTTCGCCGGAGATCTCCGCGATGGTCCTTTCTTTTTCCTGAAGGGCGGACTCGTGACGGATCTGAAGCTTGCGCACCTCATCGTCCTTCTCGTCGTTCTTGCGGTCGGAAATGGAACCGATCTCGGACTGCAGGCGTCCTATCTCCTTCTGAAGAGAGTCAACTTCATGCCGGTTGCGCTCCTCACCGAGCTTTACTTCGGCATGGGCTTTTTCCTCGCGGGCACGCAGCACTGCGTTCTCTACTTTCAGGTCGGAGAACTCCCGTTCCCGTTCCGGCATATTCTTGATATAGGATTCGATGGAGGCTTTTTCCCGGTCCAGCTTCGCGACTTCATCGCGGAGCCTGGACGTCTCCCGCGCCTGCATCTCTTTTTCCATCGCCGAGCGGCGGAGTTCGTCCTCCAGCTCTTTCTGCTTCTCCGCGTCGTACCTGAAGGACCGGACTTCGTCCTCCTTCTGCGAGATCATTTTCTGCCACTGGGCTTTTTCATCCAGCCAGCGGCGCTCCATTTCCTGGAGACGGTAGATAAAATGGCTTTCGACGTCCTTGGACTGCGTCTCGCGCTCCTGCATCTGACCTTTGAGGGTCTGCATCCAGGTCTCGCGTTCGGACAACAGCCGGCTCTCCAGCTCCTTTATCTTGGATTTAAGCGCGAGGCGTTCCTCCTGAACTTCCTGCTCGTGCCGGTCGCGGCGCAGTTTGTCCTGGATATCCTTGAGGGAAGACTCCACCTTTGAGGACAACGCCTCATCCTGCTGATTTTTCAAAGTGGCCAGAAGCGCCTTTTCCTTTTCCTGGGAAACGAGCTTCTCCATCTCCCCTATCTTTTTTTCAAGCTTATCTTTTTCCTCCCTCATCCTGGAGGCCTCGTCAGGCGCGGGACGGGACGCCTGCGGAGGGAAGGACGCCTGTGAGGAAAGACCGCGGGGCTGAGAAAAAGGCATACCGGGCGCGCCGCCGGGCATAGGAGGCAGGCCGGGCTTTCCGGGCCCGCCCGCTCCCGGAAGCGAAGGCGGCCTGACAGGAAAAGAGGGCTTCATGAAGCCCGGAGGCATAGGCGGCATACCCGCTTTCTTCTCCTGTTTATTATCTTTATCTTCCATATAAGATGAGTCCCGACAGATACATTCTAGAAATTCATGATTTCCATTTAGTTAAGAATTTGTTAAACCTGTAATCACCCTGAAAAATTGAATTGCATTTTTCAGGAAGGCTTAAGGCTAAAGGATAAAGGCTAAGGGATGTAAAAGTCCTTAAATTTTCCCCCGGCTGTTCCTTCATCCTTTAGCCCTTATCCCTTATCCTTCCGAAAATTGCCTTCGCAATTTTCGGTCATCTTCCCGCCTGCTGTTTGAAATTCTCAAGCCAGTCGGTCACGGCCGGGTCATTGGACAGCCGCGCATAATTCTCATAGGCGGCGATGGCTTCCTGGGTCCGCCCGAGCGCGTAGTAAGCCCCCCCGAGGTACTGGTACGCGGCGGGATTCGAGGCGTCAAGGCTGACCGCGTATTCCAGATAAGTGAGACTTTCCTCGTGGCGGCCCTGGTTGTAAAGGTCCGCGCCGGCGGCGAGGTATTGTCCGGCCTGTGCCGCGTTTTCCCGGGACGCGTCCGGCGCGGCGGCCGGTTCACCGGGCGCTTTCGCGATGTCCCGGAACTTCGCGAAGCGCTGTCCCCCGGACGACATCTCCGAACTTTCGATCATATCTATTTCCTGGGAATGCTGCTGGCGGAGATTTATTTTGCCTTCCACTTCCAGGGTTTTGATATTATCCATGATCTTCATCTGCGCCTCGTCCACCTGCCCGGCGGTAATGTCTCCCGAATACTCCATGATCTCCTTAATGGCGCTTACCGCCCCCTGTGACATATTGCCGAAGAACTTATCCACGATCAGGGGGTCGGCCTTGTGCAGGGCTTTGGCTATATCCTCGTTGCTTATGCTCCGTATTATGACCTGCATATCTTTGTCCGGGAAATTGGCGGCGTCCTCGAATACCAGTATCTTTCTCTTCACCTTTTCATAGATCTCCGGCTTCTGGGTCTTGAGGTATTCGAGTATATTCCGGCGGATGGCCGGTTCCGCCTCCTCTATCATCCTGGTAAAATTTTCTATCCCCCCCATTACAAAATCTATATTCTCCTTTACTTCCTTGTCGATGGCCTCTATCTGCTCCCGGCTGGCCTGTTTTACCGTGAGGGATTCCATCGCCACTTTGGACTGCATTTCCATGGGAAGAAGGGAAAGCACCTGCCTGGCCAGCTCCGGTTTTATATAGTTCATCACCAGCGCTATGACCCAGGGGTCCTCTTTCCTCAGCAGGAACAGGTAAATGAGCCTCTTGAGATTTTCTTCCGTTATATAGACAAAGGGTTCGAATTTTTTCATAAGCTCATCGTCCTCTTCTTTCTCCGGCTCCTTCTGGAGGAAGTTCATGTCGATCGCCTGGTGTCCTTCTTCCACCCCCTCGCTTTTCCCTCCCCCTTCCCCTCCTCCGCCTTCTTCCATCTTCTGGTCTATATTGACCTCCGCGCCGGGCTTGGCCAGCAGCGCCCGCACATACTTCCGGAAAAAACCCCAGAGCGGACCGAACAGAAAGAACAGGAACAAAAGCAGCAGAATGGCGTACAAAAGCGGGAGATAGACTCCGGGGCGCCGGAGATCGTCCCGGATATTATAGCCTTTAAATCTGGTGGGCTTGAACAGGACGATCGGCTCGTCCCTCCCTTTTATTTTATAGGGCAGAAGGAATTCCCCCACCCTTTCCCTGGCCAAAGCCACGGTGGCGCTTGAGACCGTTTCATCGTACATGACCGTCACCTGAAAGCGGTTGATCTCGGTCTGCACGCCCCAGCGGACCTCCTGAACGCCTTTACCCTGTTCAGCCTGCTGGCCCTGGGCCGATTCCGGCCGCTTGTTATCCGCGCCAAGCACGGATTTGGGCTTCGGGATCCCGGGCAGAAGGAAATCGGTGTTATTGTTGCTGCCCGACCCCGGTTTCTCCTTGTATTTCTGCAGGATACCCAGGCCTTCCTTGGTCTGCTCCGCCTTCCTGGCGATTATCTCCAGCTCCAGGTCCGCGGACACGAACGATCTCCCCGGACCCATGATCGGCTCCAGGATATCGTTCTTGATTTTCGCTTCCACTTCCCTGCGCATGGAATCCTGCTTTTCCAGCAGGGAAACGTCCATGGTTTCGGCCCCGCCGAGCGGGGCCGACCCTGCGAAAAAAACGGAAAACAGTATACAGGACACGGCGCACAGGAACGAGCGGCCAGACGATATGATCGGGACTCCTTTCATACTGATTAATCTTACCTATATGCTATTACAGAAAGGTTTCATAAATATACATAAATTCTCTGAACCCGGAAGTCCTCAGGGTTACAGGTTTTTTACGGGATTGCGCTATCACATGTCGCCGCTTGCACGGGAGTGCCTGATCTGGTTTTCAAGAGCTCCGAAAAACACATACAACAGTGACCCATAGAACAGTCCGGTTAAAGCCAAAGCCATTCTGATCGGGAGCCTGTTAAAATCCATTATGGAATAAAGCACCAGAATGACTCCGAGTATGGTCGTTATGGCGCCCATGGCCAATCCGAGATGCGCCGCAGTACGGAACAGATCGCACGCCCTGGTCTTAGCTTCTTTATCCGCCTCCGGATTTCCGGAAAAAAGAGATTTGATACTTTCCAGTATCGTTTTTAACGGAAAGGTGAAAAGCACAATCACCGCAGTTCCGGAAACGACTAGAAAAACCGGCTCCGCCGCTATAAACGGCCTTAAGCCGAACAGCCCTTCACCCATCACCAGCGTACCGGCCAAAACAAATATAAACAGGATGAACCCGATAATCGCTTTCATAGACTCCCTCCTGGAACCGTCCGACTCAGGGCAGCCCGGTTACCTTATCTGTTTCAGGAACTGTTTCACTATCGTGTTGCCGGGGTTGATCTCCACGACTTTTTCCCACATCAATTTGGCCTTCTCCTTCTGGTCCATCAGGTAGAAGGCGCTGCCCATGATCTCCAGGGCGGTTTCGTTGTTCGGTTCGAGGTCCAGAATGTCCTGCGCGCGTTTCATGGCCAGGTCGTATTTGCCGTCGTATATGGACTGCCTGGCGTCGTAGGTCTTCTGATCAATATAGGTGAAGAGCTCGGGTCCCTCGGGTTTGCGGGTCTGCTCCGAAACATTGGCCTCTTTTTCGACCATGTTCAGGAGCATCAGCAGCCTGTCGTTCTTGGGATCCTTGTTGTAGGCGTGCCGCAGGACATTGACCGAGTTCCTCAGGTCCTTGCCGTCCACGTAGCTGATTATGCCCCTTCTGATGAGCGCCGGGGTTTCCTCGCTGCCGGTGGCGTCGGGCACGTAGTCCACGGCCGCCTGCAGCCGGGCCAGCATGCGTTTGATCTCGGCGTTGCCCGGATCCACGTCTATGGCCGCTTTCAGCTTGTCCATCGCCCTGGTGAAATAGCCGGATTTGAAATACTGCAGGCCCTGGCGGACGATCTCGCGCACCTCGCTGTCGTGTTTGGCCTTATTGGACTGCCCCAGGCGCATCGAAACCGAGAAGCGGGTGGTGGTGCCGAGCGCGTGTATGCCCTGGGCTATGTCGAAGCTGAGGCTCCGGTACCTGAGCCCCAGTCCGAAATCCGCTTCCTGGATCCCGGGGGCGCCCACCACGCCGAAGCGCAGCGCCGACCAGTACATCAGCCAGTATTCGCCGCCGAACCTCCAGTTCATGTCCGCCCTCTGCGGTTTGGCGACATCCATACCGAACACCAGGCTGCCCTTGAAGAGGCTCAGCGCCTGGCCGAATTTGAGCGTAAGCGGCAGTTTATCGTCGGTGTCGCCGGTGGACATAGAGATCACGTTCTGGGCTCCGATAGCCACCCGGTAAAGGGGCGAGAACTTGTTCAGCATGGTGATGTCCACGGCGGTAAAACCGTCCCTGGAGGTATCGAGCGAGCGGGAAATGCTTTTCACCATGGCGCCGAAGGCGAGTTTATCGGAAACATCGCGCCCCCAGGACGCGGCATAAGCCCGTTCCACGCTGTCGAAGGTGCCGAGGCTTTTGACCTCCACTATATCCGGGCTGTTGGGATTCATGGTGACCGAGATCTTTTCAAAGCCGACGCTCTTCAGCTGGGTCATGCTGAGCGCCCAGGTCCCCTTGGTGGTGGTGGGATGCGCGTAGGTGAAAAAAGAAAGGGTGGTGTCGGCGAACAGGGTGGCC
>Ga0172379_10004595_pt1 | contig 20155 bp, 18 predicted proteins | sample GrowelOW334metaG_FD_119756 | JGI IMG/M metagenome (GOLD analysis project Ga0172379, IMG submission 119756) | Groundwater microbial communities from an aquifer near a municipal landfill in Southern Ontario, Canada - Groundwater well OW334 metaG | ecosystem: Environmental > Aquatic > Deep...
CCATGCGGTTACAAGTAATCTCCGGCTGTACGGTTTATTTTTTATTTCATCAATAACATACTGAATTTGGTCGATTTCCTTAACCTCCCAATTGCCTTCTTTATTTTTTTTCGCGCTTGGGAAATGCCTCCAAAAATGGCCATACGCTGTCTCCAGGTTTCCATCTTCGTCAGCCCACGCATCCCATATCTTTGTATGTTTGCGCAAGTTACGTATGTGGTCTTCACCCGATAAATACCAAAGTAATTCACGTATAATAGATTTCCATTCCATCTTTTTTGTAGTTAAGAGAGGAAATCCTTTTGAGAGATCTACTTTATAAAAAGCCGAGAAATAAGAAATAGTGTCAACACCGGTTCTCGATTTTTTTCTAACACCTTCTTCCATCACTAATCGAACTAAATCAAGATATTCTTTCATTGTGCTCCATAATTAAAATGTAGTGTCCAAGTTTGCTCATTCAAATTTAACAAATTTACTAGTGGGATAAAATGTAAGACTTTATTTCCATGCAGGCTTTTTTAATTCCGGCTTTGTAGTTGTCGATGGAGTTTTGCTTCGTGATGAAATATTTTTGAATCGGATAGGCTTTAATCTCTGAACTATTTTGAAAATAGTCGGCAGGATTGAGGTTCCCGCAGATCAAAAATAGTTTTTTCTGATGTCTTTGGGCTAACCCGATGAGAATTCCTGTCCCTTTATTCATCAGACTCTGTTCATCGAAAGAGCCTTCGCCGGTGATAATAAAATCATTTTCGCTTACTTCCCTTTCAAGATGAAGGCTGTCCAACAAATATTTTTCGGCGAAACAAACATTTTGATTTGCCACAAGTGATAAACCCAACAATAAGCCCCCTCCGGCTCCAAACAGCTTTTGGGATAAATCAATTCCGTGTTCATTTTTTAGAACTGAAATTAAATTGATAACTCCTTGTTCAAGGATTTCAATTTCTTTTGCGGTTGCACCTTTTTGTTTTGCAAAAGTTTTTGATGTCCCTCCGCTGCCATAAAGAGGAACTTTCACGTCGGTTACCACTTCTATAGGAATTGAAAATCTTTTCCCGGGTAACGTAATAGAATTTACATCAACAAATTGGTTCGGCTCAACCGGCAGTTCATTCCCTTCTTTATTGAATAGTTTTAAACCGAAAGGGACGCAAAGACCTAGCCCTAGATCGTTCGTTGCAGTGCCGCCAAGCCCAACCAATATTTTTGTTGCGTTCGGATATTCTTTTTCTAATTTGAGTAAAAGAGATCCGAAATTGTTGGAATTTAATATTGATGGATTTCTTTTCCAGGGTGGAGTCCTCTTCATGCCGATAACTTCAGCAGATTCAATGAATATTTGTGTGCGGTCTCTAGAAATTCCAACCGGAATTAGCATTTGACTTTCATCATAAAATGATGAAGTTTCTTTCGTAACTATTTCTAACTTGAAGCTATCTACACAAATTTTCAAAAAACCATCACCTCCATCGGAGATGGGAATACTTGTTACTCTAAATTCATCATCAGTAAAATACTCTGTAATGTTCGAAGCAATATCAACCGCATCCGCACATTCTTTAAAACTATTCGGCGCAATTAATAATTTAATTTTTCGCATCTAACGGATAAATCTTAGTGAATTGTTCCACAATTTTTTCTGCATTTATCCCACCATTCCCCTCAAATGTGCAAGTATGTGGATCCCCGGTGCAAACTTTACCGCAATAATTTTCTTCCGGCATCACGAAATATGCTTCATTTCCCTGCGGTCCCCAGAGTTTTGGTTCGCATGCGGGAAGCGGGCAAAAGAGTGATAGTGTCTTTACTTTCAAGGCGGCTGCTATATGCATTGGACCGGTGCTTGCGGATATTAAAATATCCAAAGCAGAAAACACAATTATCGAATCTCTTAAGGAATAATTCTCACATGGATAGATGACTCCTGCAATATTTTTCAATTCATCGGGAATCTCATTTACCGTAATAAATATTTGGATATCCTTCCGTCTAACTAATAATTCGGCAAGTTTACGGTATTCAATCAATGGTATATTGGGAGAAGATTTTCCACTTGTTGCATGAATACCTACAAATATTTTCTTATCCAGGGGAAATGATTTCCTCATTTCCAAAGCTCTTTTTTTCTCTTCATCAGAAAGATAAATGGAAACAGAAGTATCGGGATTTTCTATTCCAATTTTCCGCAAAGCATCCAGGCAATAATCCGCCTCATTTCTTAATGGAATATATTTTCTCCGGTAAATACTTTTTGCATTTGAAAGAAATTGATAGAACTTATGTCCCACTCCTATTCTGATTTTTATTCCACTAAAAAACAGCAGCCAATTATTTTTTTCTGTTGGGAATAGCGAAATTGCATGTGTGAAGTTGGATTTTCTAACTCTAATTACTTTCTTCCAAAATGAATTCCCAAGTTCTTCTTCAACTAAAAGTTCATCCACAAAAGGATTGTTCATGTAGATATCTTTTGTGTAGTTGCGAACGAGAACTGTAACAAAAGCATTTGGATTTTTTTTTTTAATTTCACGTGGCAGCGGTGTAGAAAGAACTACATCACCAAGCCGGTCGGGGCGCAAAATAAGTATTCGTAATTGAGAGTTAGTCATTTCAAATTAAGGGAATTTCGTTAATTTTAAACATGAAGAATAAAGTTGTACTCCTGTCTTCCGGGCATCCGCCCAAAGACGAAAGGATATTTTCTAAAATAGGGTTTTCATTAAGTACCAACGGGTATTCTGTTGTTATTTGTACTTCCACCGAAGAACTTCGCACCATTGATAAATCTATTCTTTTCGATTGTTTCGACGCTGAAAAACTAACGAAAAGAGAAAAGATTAACAAGTTCTTTTCTCTTTTATCCTCACATTTGCCAGATATTATTGTATGTTCCGAACCACTGCCGATTTTAGCAGCTAATCAGTTTAGAAAGAAAATAAAATCATCATGCACCATTATTTCTGATATTACAGAATGGTATCCGGAAAATGTTGCCTACAAATACCAAGGATTGAATAAATGGTTTTTGTATTTACGCCTTTATCTCTTCAATATCTATACTACTAATTTGGCTGATGCTTTGATAATTGGTGAAGAAGGAAAGAAAAAGAGATACAATCTTATTGCTCCTTTTAAAAAGAAAGAGATCGTTTCCTACTATCCAAGATTAGAATATTTTCCATTATCAAATCGCACCTCGCAGAAGGATGAATTCAACCTAGGATTTACTGGCATTTTAAATGAATCTCGCGGGTTGAATAAAATTCTTTCTCTTATGCAAGAACTAGTAAAAAAACACCCTCGAATAAAATGGAAGCTGACACTTGTTGGTAAATTTTTAACAAATTCGGATGACACGAAATTCTCGAAATGGCGATCATCTAACTCCATAATTAATATTGATTTTTCATCATGGCTTTCGTATGATCAGTTGCAATTAAAACTTTCCCAGGTTGATCTATTTCTTGATTTGAGAGAATTGAATTTTGTTTTTAATAATTCTCTACCAATAAAGATTTTTGAATATATGGCACTAGGAAAACCGGTGATTTATTCGAATGCTGTTTCAATTAAAAATTTTTTCGGAAATATTTCGTTTGGGAACTTAGTTAATCCGGCAAAAGAGGATGAAATTATTTCTGCGATTGAATTTTATCTTTTCCACCCTGATGAACGAGAACGGCAAGGTCTACTCGGCAGAAAGTTAGTTGAAGAAAAATATCAGTGGAAGTACTGCGAAACTAAATTACTTCATTTCCTTGAACAGATTAAACGTAAACTTACGTCCTAGAAAAATCCGTGGACCAACAAACAAATACCCCGTCACCATAATTACATCAACAACAAAATAATGCATATTTGACGATATCAGATAGAACGTAGTCGTAACTGTTATCATTAGAATGATCCGCCATTTCTCATAAATAAAATCAAGCGCTTTATATGAGATGACATAAGAATAAAGAGCGATAAAAAAATAACTAACCAGTGTTGCCACTGCCGCACCTAACAACCCGTAACTGGGAATCAACAAAACGTTGAGCAAGATATTTGTTAAAAAGCCAATTAAATCTCCGACTAGGTAATGATAGCTTTTCCCTGTGGTTAAAGGATAAATCGAATAGAAAGATGAAAGTCCTCTGAACAAGTAACTTACTAGGATAAATGGGATGATAAATATCCCAGAATAAAATTCTTTAGCAAATAAAGTTTTTCCAAAGAATTGAACTTTGAACAGATCATCTATTAAGAGAGCAACCGCTAAAAAAACAAAGGTAAGCATAAAGAACAATCTGGTGAAGACGGCAGGCAACGTCATAGAAATTATCTTCTTTTTGATATCATCAAGAGAACGTGGACTCCAGGCAGCCCCGAATGATATAACAACGATGTTCATCACCATTGCTATTCGGTAGGCAAAGCTATAGCTCCCCACTTCTTTAGCACTCATATAATGATTAATTAGGAATCTATCAGCCAAATCAATAAATGTAGAAAGAATTCCTGCAGCTAAAAGCGGCATCGAGAAGATAAATAATTTTTTTAGTAATCGATAATCAATCTCAAACGAATAATCATTTTTCACATATTGATATGAAAGCAGGAGTGAAATAATTGATGAAACAATCTGCGCAAGAAATATTCCAAGAATTCCCAATTTGAATGAAGCAATAAAAACAAAATTAAAAAAAAGATTCACAATTGCTGAAATCGTTACAATAAAAACATACTTTTTTGATTCTTCCCGTGCCCTTAATAAATGAAGATTATAAAAAGATACTGTTTCAATGATTAACAAAAAGGCAGCCGCAATAGTAATTGAACTCGATGCCTGGGTTGTTCCTAAGAGAAGCGACGTTTGATTGGAGAAAAAGATCAAGAACATGCTGAGTATAACCGCGAGGATGCTAAGCGTATTCACCGTAGTTGAGAATATTAGTTTCTTTTCAGTGGGAGATTCTGTTTCTACATAATATTTTGTAAGTGATGTCTGGAAGCCTGCCTGTACAACCACCGCGAGAATCGTATAGAGTGCTAGGATTAAAGTATAATTACCGAAATCTGTAGTTGTAAAAACTTGCGAATAAAAAGGAAGGAGCAAAAAGCTAGATGCGCGGAGGAAAATCATTCCAAGCGAATATAAACCGGTCGATTTTATTATTCCGGGCTTATTTGCTGTCATACAATATTATATTTGTTGTACAATTCATACAATTTTTTATTTACATTTTTATAGCTGTGATATTTTTCTACCCAATTTTTCCCTCTAAAACCAAAATCATTTCTAATATTTTCATCAAAAATGAGTGAAGAAAGTTTTTCATACAATTCATCGCCATTATTCGCAACCACGAAAGGATTCTCAGGTAGCCAGGTCTCATATTCTTTAGTCATATTTGTAATTGTTGGAATCCCCATCGCCAGAGTTTCAATACCAGCTTTTCCGTAACCGGTTCCCCCCATCGTTCCTCCAACTTGATCGATTGCAATGTCACATTCGCTTTTAATTGCAAGCACTTTGTCACGACTCATATTTTCTAAGAGGATAAATTCAATCTCTCTTTCTTTTTTAATTTTATCGATAACCGATAAAATTAATTCAGTCCCTTTATATTTTCTATTCGTTGGAGAGTGAACAATTTTAATGCTTTTTGATTCATGCTTTTTACGTGCCGGTAATTCATTTGTGTCGTAAGGATAAAAAAGATATTCCAGATCACTTTTTAAAGAGAGATGATCGTATTCCGAAGTAATATTCAGATCTGAAATTATATCAAGTTCTTCAATTAATCCTCGTATGCGTAAATCGCTACCGTAATAACAACAAATGATCTTCTTCCCCATATTCTTCCATTTGTTCGCTTGTTTTGCATTCCGGTAAAAATCCAAACCCGAGTCGAAGTGAATAATATCATACTCATTCAGATGATATTTATCAATAGTCTCATCAATTAGATTCTTTTTCATAAAATCATTGAAGATAAAATATGAACGTTCAAAAAGATTTGCCGGTTGAAATTTTGGAGCTTGTTTGGGATTATCGGCTTCTCTCATTTGCATTTTTTTTCTTCGCCAACGTTTTGCAAAAGAAATATTCGGCAAAGGAAGTTCCAAACAAATATCTTCTGGAAAGTTTAAAGGATTTTTATGAAACGTTATAAGGCGGGAATAATCTCCACTGGCGTTGTGCATTTGATAGAAATCATACGGAACACCGGCATAATTTTGCGGTGCTATATGAAGTATTTTAAGCATTAAATCTCTTTATAAAAAGAGTCCCTAAAAATTCCTCTCGCACCGAAATTCTCTTTGAATCTGCCCAAACCCCAATTGGGATCCATGTTTACAGTGAAAATCCCGAAGTCTAAAAATTTAAACCCTTCATCGTGCGAACGTTTCATTATTTCATAGAAGAGTAAATTAACTGCACGGTATTCCTGGTATTCTTCGTCATGGCTGATGTAGAATGCAAGTACAACTTTATCATTTGCCGAAAAATTACAAACGCCGGCAATGATTTTCCCTTTGACAAAAGCCCCCCAAAGCCGGACTTTTGAAGGATATAACTTTTTTATTTTTAACAGTTCATCTAAAGTGTGGGTAGGATTAACATTGTGCCGCATCTTTAAATTCTTTTTCAGAATCTCGTAATACTCTGCATACTGGTCGCACTCAACAATTTCAACACCTTGCTTTACAGCTTTTTTTGCCGCCGTTCGTGCCTCTGAACGATAGGTTGAGAGTAAATCTTCCTTTGGAACATCAAGTTGAACCACACTTGATACTTCCCTTTTCAGATAGGTAAAACCGTTTTTGATCAATGCAAAATCAATATAGTTTGAATATTTCGTTAAGTAAATAATGGGAGGAAGTGTTAGTTGAATTGCATCGCACTTTAATTCTTTGGCGTACTTCTGTAAAATATCCACAAGTTCAAATGCCTCTTGAAAATTCAGATTTGAGTTGTAAACAAATCCGCCGTACGATGCGCCCGAGTGTGACGATAATATTTTTTTTCCATCGCGGTTAATAACCACTGCAGGAAAGAGTGAGAGTATCTTATTGTTTTTCTTTACAACTAAAGAAGCATCTTTGAATTTATCTTTTGGATGATACGATAAAAAAAGACGCTGATGAAACATTGTACCGTTATCGGAAGAGTTAACGAATGCATCCCACTCTTCATTTGAAATTTTTGAATCTGCAAAAGGAATATATTCAGTCATAAATTAAAAAGTATATTTTAAAGATATTGTTTGAGCTTGTCCGAGTCCGTAAGAAAAAGGAGTCATTGCATAATCGAAAGCAAATTGATTCCAATAAAGCCCTAGTCCACCGGAGATGTTTTTAGATTCATAGTTAGTTTGATAGCCAACTCTAACCGCTAGCATTTTGCTGTAAACAAACTCAGCACCAAAGTTTATGTGCATATCATTTTGCGCAAGATATTTTTGAAATTCTCCACCGGCTTGAATGGTGAGATTATAATCGGGTAAATCATAAGTGTAACCGGGACCAATCCTAACTTCCGCCGGTAATTTTGTAGCCTCTTTTTGAAGCTGGTTCATCGTTCCGATATTTTTAACAACCGCGGAGATAAAAAGATTTTCGACCGGAGTTTTGTAATGAAGTCCAAGATCAAAACCAATGCCTTCGGCATTATCATAAAAAATATCTTCATAAAGATATTTTACCGTTATACCGGTTGAAAGATTATCTGCTACTAAAAATGCTGTTGAAAGCGACCCGAAAAAATAGTGTGAATTGAAGGTTGATTCTGCGGGTCCAGGTTTTGTTCTCACTTCAATATCTTTAATCGAAGTTGAATTAATCCCAACACCGATGGGTAAATTGAAAAGTGAGAATTTTACTCCAAGCAATTCAGTTGCAGCATCCTGTATCCATGCATTGTGTGTAAATATAATTTCCGGTGAACCGGCTTTCAGTTGAGCAGGGTTATAAAAAATGGCAGAAATATCATTAGCAAAGACTGCACCATTATCGCCAAGCGCTATATTTCTTGCGCCGGAACCAATCTTCAGAAAGGATAATCCATCGCTTCCCCCACTTTGCGCATAACTAAAAAAAGAGGACACAATGACGAAGAGCAGTATATTTTTTATTTTATTTATTTTTTTCATAGTTAAAAATACTAAAAGAATTAGAAATTAATGTGAATGCCAATTATATGTCTGTCTTGTGCAGAATAGGGTTCGTACATAAATGCATAGTCAAACCCGATTACAACGTTCGCAAATTTTTTCGCATATCCAATTCCGAAAGATGGTTTAACAGATTCGTCACCGTTATTGAGTTGAAAATTATCAAGACCGGCACGAAGAAATAAATCGTCAATAGGATTATACTCTGCACCGATACGAAGCGTTTTAGTTCCAAAATTATCAAAATAAAATTCCGCGGTAGTCAACATTTCATACTCATCGAATTTATAACTCAGTCCAACTTTCTTCCCGGTTGGGAATTTATTTTCCGTCAAAGAGCCTTCAATATTATAAAGCGGAGAGGAATCCCATTTGTACTTACTATTCAGATCGGAAAGGACAAAAGAGAAAGTCATGTTTTTTGAATATGAGTAAAGAAGACCAACATCAAAACCAAGCCCGGTCGAAGTTATATCCTGGTACAACTTGTAATAATAAAATTTAGCTGAAAATCCGACTGCAACTTTTTCAGAAAATTTTACTGCAAGAGAAAGATAATATTGATTTTCCGAAGTTGATAGCATTCCTTTCTTTATTCCTTGATTATCACGTTCGTCAATATTTGTTACTCCGGAGTTTATTAATCCAACGCTAATTCCTGCGGAAGATCTTGGTTTTCTATTTTCGACGGCGGAATCCCGTATCGAATAAAAATCGAACCGGCGAGTAAAAGAAACAAAATTAAGTTTTCTGTCAAGTGAAAGAAATGAATATCCACTCTGAAACGAGTTATCATTTTGAAAGACTGACACCGCAGGATTGTAATAAGAGAGTAAATCTCCATCTTTGACGGCGGAAATAGAATTACCCATGGCAATTCCACGCGGGCCAAAACCAATGCGGCTAAAGGCTCCGGCTGCAGAATTAACTTTGCTCAATTTTGGTTGAGCGTTCAATAGTACCATTGAGAAAAACAGGGTGAGGAATAAAAATATTTGTTTCAAAATTAACCTTTATTGGATTACCATAATTTTTCCGAATTGCAGATCTTGACCTTCGATCTCGATACGATAGAAATAAACGCCATTTGGAACAATACTACCGGAATCATCTCTACCATCCCAATAATCTATTACTCCATTAATTCCATCAGTAGTAGAGGTGTTAATAACATGATCCGGATTTCCTCTATCAACATTCTGAACTAAAGTTCTCACATAATTCATTCCGAAATCGAATATTCTAATTGTAACTTTTTTTGACAAACCACTGGTGTTGTACTTAATTTTTACTCGTTCCATCTTAGGAGAAAAAGGATTTGGGAAGGCATAACTGTCCTCTTTTTTTTGCAAAGGTTGAGAAGCGTAAAAAATTGTCCAATCATCGGACCAGTTATAATTGGGCATCTCATTCTTCAACAAACCGTCATCAGAACCAACCCAAATCGTAGTTCCATTGTTGGCAAAATCAGCGGAATAAAAAATTGTTGTCTGTAACGCTAAACCAGTTTTTTTATCAATAATGGAACCTGCATTCAACCAACTATTAAGAGAACTTATTGCGTTTAAAAAGATACCGTTATCCGTCGAGACAACAACACTGTTTGAGTAGGCAGCAAAGTTATGGGCTTTTTCTTCACGCAAGGTTGTACTCCAATTTGCTCCTCCATCCTTAGAATAACTGACAGCATAAAACTCATTTTGATCATTAGCCTTCCAGGACGCAGCAAATACCGCCTTCATAAATTTATTATACCCCAATGCAACAATAAAATTTCCGCTTATAGGATTGTCTTGATTCTGATGGTCAAATTTTTCCCAACTCATAGAATCTGGAGGAAGAAAAGCATTCGTGGTTTTATTAATTCCATCCGCCGTTCCGGCATAAAGAGTTGAATCGTTAGCAGCAACTAAAGAAAAAAGGCGGTAGTTCAAATATTCTTCCTTACCGAATTTTCCGGCAACCGGTTGAATTGTAAATGATAACGTATCAGATGGTTTAATCGAAGAAAGAAAATCCGGGGGAAGGATTATTCTACTCCATTTTGCATTTGGATTTTTCATCAAAGTATCGAATGCTATGGAGCGTAAACCTCCCGCAAATGTAGCGATCCAAATTTTATTTCCCGCGAAAGCAAAATCATAAATAAGATTTTGCACTGCAACGGTAACGGGCAAAGCTCTTAAAATATTTTTTCCATATACTACAGATGAATCACCCGGTTCATCTATCGGTTGTGATACTGTCTGCCATGAAACTCCATTATCCGAAGAAAACCGTAATCCACTTCCCTCTTCAAACGAGCTTCCGTCTTTTTCAATTGAATGTGCCGTAGATGCGAAGATTACTCCTTTGGCATAAAGTAAAGCCGTGACACTTTCGGTACCAAATTCAGTAGTATTTAGATAATTTTTCCAGGTAACTCCATTATCGGTAGATTGGCTTAATCCCTTTGATGTCCCAAGCCAAATAGTGTCGCCTACAACAAGAATATCGTTGATGCTATTGCTTGCAGGGTTTTGACTCCCTAAAGCCGTCTCCTTACTTATTTTTCCCAGCTCGAAAGTTTTAAGAAATGATTGAGCAAAAATATTTTGTAACGCCAACAGAAAGATGAACGCAGCAATTTTAATTTTCATTATTTAACCACAATATATTTTTGTACAACTTGACTAACTAACCCGCCTCTATCTTTCGCCTGAAAGTCAAAACGATATTTTCCCTTTTGATTCTCGGGAGAAATAATAATTGCCCTTGAAAAGATTCCATCCCCAGCAGTGACATCTCCATCGGCTGAAGAATTCCCATCATCATAGAGAGAAGTTTTTGCACCGTTTGATGATTGATCAGGTTTATAGGTAATAAAATAAACTTCATTGATATCATTTATTCCATTTGAATCAGCTACAGTCGCTGTTATTATAAAGCTAAGAGGAACATTTTTTACTTCAATTGTGTCGGGAAGAGATACTGACACGATAATTGGAGAAATATTTATTTCTCCTCTATCAAAGTGAAAAGATTGTGAAGCTACTTTTTTTGTTGTTCCGGCTTTATCCTCAACAAAATAATTAATCGAATACATACCATTAATGTATTCTCTCTTCATGACTACTAGATTTGAATAAATCTTATCCCCTTTGACGGCATCGCCGGTATTCGGGCTTCCATTATCATATAAACTGATCTGTCCGGGAGAAAGAGTCTCATTGTCAGGTGAGATAATTTCAATCCACACTTTTCTAATATCTGAAGTGGAGGTAAACTTAATGGAAGGGTTGATGATTGAATCAGTTAATGTGCGTGTAAAGGAATCAAAAACAGAAACCTGTGCTATTTGATAAACGGCTTGATCTGACTCCAGTGGCGAATCAAATTTCTTTTCACACCCATAAAATGTTATAATCAGGAGAATTAAAAACAGTAATTTTTTCATATTGAAATATCTTATAGCTGTGTTGAGAATTAAAGGTAAAAAAAAATGTCCTTTAGAAAATTAAAAATGGTGCCGGGATAAAGCACACAATGAAAATAAGGATTGTCAAATACCCAATTATCATTCTCCCCCGATCAAGCGGAGTATCGTCAAAAACAGGAGGATGTTTAACTTTAATGACAAAAAATAAAATTACCGCCCAGAATAACCAGCCTGTCCAACCAATGTTTAGCGGAATAGAAAAATAGGAAATTATTAAACCAAGCACACCAAAGACAACCAAAAAAATTAATGCGACTGAACTAATAGCATATTGTTTCTTTTCACCAAACAAAGCATAAATAATATGCCCGCCATCAAGTTGCCCCACCGGAATCAAATTCATCGCGGTGACAAAAAACCCGAACCATCCGACACAAAGATAAGGATAGTGATATATTTCAGACATCGGCGGAATAAAATCTTTCGAAGAAGTAAATACTTCACGTAAAAATGAAAACAACAGGGAATCACCGAAAACTAATGCCAACCCATCTTTGCCATACGTCGGCAGATCATAATCAGGATGAATCCAAAGTAAATATTCTTTCCCGGGTAAGTGAGTAAATCCATAAATAATCAAAATAGTTGAAGCGATAAATCCCGCGAGGGGACCGGCAACACCAATATCGAACAAGGCTTTCTTTGTTGGGATAGGAGATTTTATTTTGATCACTGCCCCAAATGTTCCAAAATTAAGAAAGCCTAGGATTGGTGGAAATGGGATAAAAAAAGGAAGTGTCGCTTTAACTTTATGAATCTTCGCGGCAAAGTAATGACCGAATTCATGCGTACCGAGAACAAATAAGATGGATAATGAGTAAGGTAATCCTAAAATCAATTCGGAGAATTCGGTCTTATTGGCAAAACCGCGCACCCATTCATGTCCTGCAATGGTAGTAGTTGCAAATGTGATAAGTAGCAGCAGTAAGTGCAACCAATATCTTTGTTTATCTTTCACAAAATAATCTTGCTGATCGTTCAGGTCTCGTTCAAAAATATTTTTCATACTATAAATCTATATTCATTCCAAAAGCAAAATACTTTTCTTTGTAATCGAAATACTCGCCATGAATATTATTACCGGAAAAATAATCTATCATAAAACTGATTCCACCATTATTTTTGTTGCCAACCTTTACACCAAGAGAAAGAGCATTCGTTCCGGTGTATTTTCCTATTTTTGTTAATCGCAAATCGTACGCGATAAATGGGAACAAACAATCCGTAAAAGACACAATAAAAAACTTTTCTCCTCCAACTTGAAAAGTATGGTTCCCGATCTCTTTTGGTACAACATGGAATAAATAATCGTAACCGACATAGAACCGGAAATCATGCGTTGAGTAGAATGGAGTTAGCTCCACGAATTCTCTGCTATACACACGAGGAGTTCTTCCATTACGCCATCCATTTGAAAAAGTATCGAAATGCCCATCAACAAAATGAGCTGAGATGTGACTCAATCTCACTCGCATTCCGTATTCAGTATTTGCATCTTTTATTTTTATCCCGCCGTTCAGACCGAACAGATAATCAACCGCATCAACAGGAAAATGAAAATCCTTCTCTCCCCGTAATTTCGTGTAAGTAAAGAAATCACCACCAACTGAATAAGCTATTTCATCTTTAGTGTAGTGAAAAAAATCTTTTGAATTTCCAATATCGAGACGCAAATTATTTTTGCCGGACATAAACATGACTCCCACCCTTGGTTCAAGAATATTTGCGATAAACGGCTTGATGTTTAGATCTGATGGAAAAAGTGTTAAACTTTGCTGAGGGAAAAGTGTAGTACCCAACAGTAATATGTAAAGTGAAATATTTTTTATTCTTATCATAGAAGTGATGATGCCTTAGCTAATAATTTTTGTTTAATCAATTTGTGATACCCGTATTTAATCTTTGAAGAAAGACTGACAATGCCGTACATATTTGTTGGGAACGCAAACGACGGTTCAAAATAACAGTTCACCGTGCAACCCTGGCAGAAGTCAAATCTTCCCTCCATTTTTTTATAGTAAGAAATTTTTTCTGATTTTCTGATCTCTTTTATCGGACGATCAATTTTCATTTTATCGTTTGCAAAATGATAGCATGGTAAAATTATTTCGTTGTTTGGTGAAATAACTATTACGCGAGAGACTGCTTTACACAACGGTTTTTTAATATTATTCCCGCCATTCTTTCTTAATCTGAGATACGCATCATTAAGATAAATATCGTGTTTCCCGGCAACATACTCTTCGATAAATTCTATCGATCTCTCATTTAGTCCGGGATTCCCGAAATAGGAAAACACCGGATTAACAATCAACACTAAGTTTTTCTTCTGTGCGATTTCATGCATTTGCGGAAGCTTGGCATAGGTTTCATTCGTTACCGTGAAAAGAATATCGGGATATTCACCCAAACTTTTTGCAAGGTCCAAGCCTTTTAAGACAGAATGGAAGCAATTAATTCCTCGGATTTTATTATGCTCATCTTCATCAGGTGAGTCAAGAGAAAAATGAAGGAGATTCACAATTCCCGCTAAGGCTTCAGCATGTTTATGATAAAGCAACCCGTTCGTTGTAATGCTTGTCTGAATCTTTAGTGAATTTGCAAATTTAACCATCTCAGCTATTTGTGGATGAAGGAGCGGTTCACCACCGGTCAGATCAAGAAACTTTACCCCTAATTTAGCGATTTGTCGAACATTATTTTTATACTCTTCTAAATCGGCAAAAGGCGTTTTCTTAAATTTTTCATGTTCACCGAAGTGACAAAAATTGCAGTAAGCGTTGCAACGGTACGTTACATAATAATTACAGAGCAACAGCACTAATATTCTCTTCCTTTCCACAAAACTTTGCGGCTTGGCAAAACCGCAAACGGAAGCAACACAACATAAAGTATATAATAGATTTCGAATGCGAAAAAATATTTTAATGTTGATGTCAGTTTTAATTCATTTAAAACAAAAAACAGAAAGAGAAAATCAATAATTAATTTAAAAAAGAGGAGCGATAATCCTGCCGAAGTATAAAAGAACGGCAACAAAATGATTGAAAGATGCGCGACCCACCCGAGTGACATAATAAGAAAACCGCGAAGTGGAGCTTTCATTCCCCCTACACCCCACCGCTTTTTTTGTCGGTATAAAGTTTTGAGATCAGGACAAGGAAGCGTTGTCACTAAGCCGTTAATATCCAGCGGATAAATAATTTTATATTTTTTTAGTTTATGGATCGCGAACAACAAATTAAAATCTTCCGTAACACTGAACGGTAAATTTTCATAACCACCGACTTCATTATAAGCAGATTTACGGAATGACATATTATTCCCGATACAGCTTAAAGGCTTATCAAAATTGATTGTTCCTGAAGCAACCGACAAAAGAAATACAAAATCTAAATGCTGCATACCGGCAAATTGAGTATGCGCATTCTGGACAGTGAATCCGTTTACAATCGCAACATCCTCTTCATAATAAGATGCTAACGTTTTAGCCCATGTTGGCGAAACGATACAATCGGCATCAGTCGTTAAAATAATTTCACCCCGGGCTTGTTTGATAGCGTTGGCAATTGCATTTGTTTTTCCTTTAAGGTGACCGATTTCTTTTTTTGTTACAATTTTTTTGAATTTCGGTTTATCATTAATAAATGAGCTGATAATCTCACCGGTTTTGTCAGTTGATTTATCATCAACCAGTATAATTTCAAGCTTCCCTTCGGGATATTCCAAATTGTTTAAAGCTTCCAAACATGCGCCAATATTACTCTCTTCATTCCTCGCTGCGACTATAACCGTAGCCGTCGGAAGTTCTTCAAAAGACTTTTTGGGGAATTTTTTTTGCAACCCCATAATAAACCAGACCGTCTGCAAAAAATAGCCGCTCATTGCCAAAAGGAAAATTAGTTCAAACATTCTTCAGGGGTTCCAAATTTAAAATTATTACTTCGCACTTCATCCACTAAATATTTAATTGTATCACAAATTATCGGTGCCGATTTATCACTGTCATGCAAAACCACAATTGCATTTTTTACAAGATAATTTTTGAGTGCAAATTTAACAACTTTTATGTCGTTTTTATAATCATACGGCAATAAAGTCCACATAACATTCCTCATGTTATATTTTTTTAGTGTATTGGCTAGCCGGAATGTAAATCGTCCGTGAGGTGGCCGAAAATATTTTGGGAGAACTCCGCTCAACTCTTCAATTGTTTGGTTAGTTGAAATTATTTCTTTTGCTAACTCTTCTTCACTCAATTTTGTAATTTTTTTATGGTCAAACGTATGATTACCAATTAAATGTTTTTCTTCTGCGATTGCTTTTGTTAATTGTGGATAACGGCTAACATTATTCCCCACACAAAAAAATAACGCTTGAATATTTTCTTCGTTTAAGGTTTCAAGAATTTTTTCTGTCGTTGCAGGATTAGGTCCATCATCAAAGGTAACAAGTATTTTATCTACAGCTGATTCCCAGATAAATTCATGAAATAACTTTCTAATATAAACTGGAGGTTGATAAAGAATTTTCATCTCTTCAAGTTCCTCCCCTTCCACTCAAAATTCCCAAAAGCTCCAGAAATTCCGGCGTAAATAATATAAGGGATATGAAGAATTTCGGATATAATAAACACTTTATAGTTAATATTTTTAAATAGTAGCGGAATCCCTTTTCTCATAATGAAATATTCTATGATTCCCTTTAGTAACACAAACGAGCTGAATGAATAAAGGAATATCAGTTTGAAAGTGATACCAAGAAGTAATTGCAGTGGTAAACTAACAAAGAAGAGATAGATCATTATAAGTTTCAATATCAAGGTTTTATCATTATAAAACAAGCCTTTACTTGCCCATCGTTTTCGTTGTTGAATAAAACCGTCGATGGTTCTGTTTGCCTGTGTTTCCACAACCGCGTGTTCGGATAACATGAATTGAACTTCATATTTTTTAGACTTCGCGATCTTCTGCATTAAAAATTCATCGTCTCCTGAAGAAAGATGTTGATTATCCTCATATCCATTAACATAATCGAATGCCTCTTTTCTGAATGCAATGTTCGCTGCATTACAGATAGTTGGTTTATGAGCACCAATTAGTCCTGCACCGGTTAGAACTAAGCCACCGAATTCTAGTTGTTGAATTCTATTAAAAAGTAAATCCGAATCAGAAAATCTAACCGGTCCCGAAACAAAACCTGTACTGTCAGTAAATGCAGAAACCATCATATCCAACCACACTTTCGGATGGATGCAATCCGCGTCTGTAGTTACAATTATTTCGCCTTTAGCATGATCGATCCCATATTTAATTCCTCTCTTTTTCGGTGACATTTTTTTGTAGTCATCCGGAACCGAAATCACCTGAGTGTTTGGGAGTGCTTTCTCCGAATTTATTTTTTTCGCAGAATCATCATTTGAAAAATCATCAACAAAGATAATTTCATAATGATCTTTTGGATATGCCTGAGATTCAAGGCTTCTAAGACAATCTACAATTACATCATATTCATTTCTAAAAGGAACAATTATCGAGATAAAATATTTTTTATTGGTTCTAAGTTTCTTTCTTCCTAAACTCCTAAGCCCAAAATATATTTGAGCTAAAAAGCCGAAATAGAAAATTACCGGGATGAGAATTATTAAGAATAAAATGTACATCATCGTTTCGCAGTTACTAAAATGATTAAACCCAGGATTGATGGGACTAAAATATTAAAAAGAAATATTGAGATTGCAGAAAGAAATCCCACTTCCGCAGGCAAACCAATTGCCGAAACAAAAAATATTGAAGCACTTTCTCGGATTCCCAAATCGCCGAAAGAAATTGCTGGAATAAAAGATTTAGCAAAGAGAGTCAAAATTCCGCAAAGTAGAAAGGCGATTTCTAATGGTTTATTTGCAAATGCTGCAATAAGGATTCCATACTGCAAAGCAATAATTAAATACATAGAGAAGGAATAAGCAAGCTGAACAAAAACAGTTCTTTTGTTAACTCTTTTCAACACCTGGAGATTGAAAAACAACTTTTTCAAGAATTTAATTTTTTCTACCCGTTTATAAAAAGTTGCAGCTATCGTTTTTTGAAATATAAAATAAATAAATACGGATAGAAGACAAACCAAGAGAAAAGAAAAATAATAAAGTACTTTTAACGAATACGACGAGGTGAAAGACAAAAACCACACCGTTGAAAACAGTCCGGCAAATATGAGAATGAACATGTTGGCAAGTTTGTCTACTACACTAGCCGATACAACTTCACTTGCCGGGAATTCGCTAATCATAAAACTTCTTCCGAAGTATTCCCCAAGACTCGCCGGCGTAAAAGAACCTGTTGCAACGCCGACAAAAAAAGAAGAAAATAATTTTTTATTTGACAGCTTCCCAAGCATTTCCCCAAAGACTGCTTTCCACTTGCTCAGTTGTATTAATAGATTAACAAATGTTAATAAGCAGACAAATCCCATCACCTGCAGTTTAGGCATGGTAAATATTTTACTATAATCAAAAGATTGAAACCTTTGAAAAAGGTAAATCATAATTGCGCCTGCAACTATGAGCTTTCCGAATAGCAGCCATTTCTCTTTTCTTGAAAGGGAGAAGATCATTCAGTGATTCAACTTTCTATAAAAATGATACTTGTCTTTATTGCCCAAAAGGTTATGTTTTTTAAGCTAACCATTAATTTCTTTTTTTACCGTTACAATTTAAGCTATTCATTTTACATTTAAAATTTTGCCGTAATTCTTTATCTTGTATCAACTACTTTCAAAAATTAGGTAAAAAATGTTTATTAACTTTTCAGACATTCCGGGACATCACAATCTGTTTTTAGATTATGTCTACGAATTTCAACACGTAAAAAATTTTTACTTCACCGATTTCAGAAATAAAGATGCTTACACAGATCACTTCCGGGCTAGAACAAAAGAGCAGAATCCCCTTCTCTTTAAACTTCCGGAATTATTGTTAAACCAGTATGCAACTTCTCAACCCTCGGTAAAGACACAAAAAAATATTGCACTCTTAAAAGAACCTAAAACGATGGCTGTTTTTACAGGACAGCAGTTAGGTGTTTTTGGCGGTCCGTTGTATACAATATACAAAACGATCACCACAATAAAGCTAGCGCAGTATCTCAATGAACGATTTGATGAGTTTAACTTTGTTCCTGTTTTTTGGCTTGAGGGTGACGACCACGATTTTGCTGAAGTAAATTCAATAACTATTATTAATGGCGAAAACAATCTAACAACACTCACTTACGAGGATTCATTACCTGAAGATGAATTACGGGGTAGTGTGGGTGAACTTGTGTTCAATTCGGGAATCACTACCGTTCTTGATGAACTCCAGAAAAATTTGCGTAAAACTGAATTTACAGATGAGTTGATTACTGAATTAAGAGAGATTTATCAAGAAGGTAAAACATTTAAAGAAGCATTCCGCCAGTTAATGTTTAATTATTTTGATCAATATGGATTGATCATTTTCGATCCCCAACAAAATGAAATAAAAAAATTATTGAAGCCGATATTCCATGAAGAACTGCTGAATTACAGGCTGCATTCCGAAAAATTAATTTTACGCAGCGCCGAACTTGAAGAAACATACCACGCGCAGGTGAAAGTCCGTCCGATAAATTTATTTATGAATTATGAGAAAGGACGCTATGCTATTGAACCGGTTGATGATTATTTCAGACTAAAACATAAACGGGTAAAATTTACCCAGGAAGATTTATTAAAATTTATTTCCGATTCACCGGAACTCTTTTCGCCAAATGTTATTTTACGCCCAATATGTCAGGACTATTTATTCCAAACTGCTTTCTACGTTGGCGGACCAAGCGAAGTGAGTTACTTCGCGCAAGTGCTTCCTCTGTATGAAGATTTCCAGATTCCACAACCTATTATCTATCCCCGCTCGTCTGCTACTTTAATTGAAAAGGGAGTTCAGACGGTTTTTGATAAGTATCAACTAACATTAAATGATTTTTTTCTGAACGCAGACCAGATTGCAGGAAAAGTGATCAACACTTTATCGGATTTTGATACTGAAGTTGATTTCTCAAAAGCTCAAGAAGAGTTGGAAAAAACCATTGACGTGTTACAAGGTAAATTAATGGTTCTCGATAAAACAATTGGGGATTCAGCAGATCGTTACAAACAAAAAATACTTAATACACTTAACGAGTTTAAGGGAAAGGCGAACGAAGCCCAGAAACGAAAATATGAAACTGCTCTAAGGCAAATTGCCAAAACTTCTTTAGCGGTATTTCCCAATGCAATTTTGCAAGAACGTGAGCTGAATTATTTTTACTTTGCAAATAAATACGGGAAACATTTTATCAAAATACTTTTTGAAGAATTGACGATAAATAAATTCGAACACCAGACCATTAACTTGTAAATTAGTATTATCTGGTTTCTCAAAGAAGATATAAGATACAACCTCCGGAAAGCGAGATACAGCATTAGATTATATATACTGAAGTTCTCCCTA
>Ga0172379_10004596_pt1 | contig 20155 bp, 15 predicted proteins | sample GrowelOW334metaG_FD_119756 | JGI IMG/M metagenome (GOLD analysis project Ga0172379, IMG submission 119756) | Groundwater microbial communities from an aquifer near a municipal landfill in Southern Ontario, Canada - Groundwater well OW334 metaG | ecosystem: Environmental > Aquatic > Deep...
TGGATCTTTTTTCCGGATCGGGAATCATTGGCATCGAAGCGGCTAGCCGGGGAGCCTCGCCCGTTGTTTGCGTGGAAAAGGATCCCGGGAAATTCCCCATCTTGTTAAAAAACGTGTCGATCGCCGAAGAACGCATCGAGTGCAAATCAATGCCCGTCGAACGCTATCTTCTGAGGAATAAGGCATCGTTTTCGATCGTTTTTCTCGATCCGCCCTTTCCCTACGCCCATAAAGCGGAACTCGTTGAAAGCATCGGAAAGGGATCGACTCTAGCGCGAGGCGGCTTGCTTCTCGTGCATCATCCTAAGGAAGACAGATTACCGGCCGCCACCGAGGATCTCCGCCTCGCCGACGAGCGCATTTACGGAAGGTCTATCGTGAAGTTCTACAGAAAATCGGAGTGATACAGAGGCCGTCAGAGATCGATTGAATTCAGCCAATGCCGCAAGCGTTCGCAAGTACCGATCTCGTCGCCAAGGGGATTGCGCTCATCGTGCCGGGAGCGGGTGGCCGATTTTATTTTCCGTTTGCCAGTCTTTTCCGGTTTACAGGGCTCCATCATTCGCGAGCATTCTTCCCGCATGACGCTCTCGCTTCGCGTTTCATCTGAGGGGAATAGATCGTTTTCGCCACAGCCAGGGTGATGCATCCCCGCCTCCAATCCGCAGTTCCTCTATAAAATAGCGCATCTCGCGCGAATTTTCAGTCCAGGAAGAATGAGATTGATTATTTCGAATTGCGGGCATATACTATCTTAACGGTTGTAATATGGATAAAAGCAAATTTGAGGATTTTTCTGAGCAATGCTTTATAAAATCCTCCGACCTACCCAATAAAGCGGTAGTCGGTCCGGAAAAAGCAAAGCTTAATCGCAAAGGAAACGAGCTATTCAACGGCGGCGATATAGAAGCGGCTCGAAGAATTTTCCAGACAACCGGCTATTCCGATGGTCTCATTCGCGTCGGCGACAGGTATCTAGAGGGCAAACGGCCAGTGGATGCCCTCAAGATGTATTTTCTTGCCGGCGATGTGAAAAAAAAGGCTGAGCTCACGGCCAGGGCAGCTCTAGCCATACAAAAACTCCTGCGCCAAGAAGAGGAAGAAAATGAACGACCAACTGGATCAGGATCAAATCCCTAAGGAAGCAGGAGCGATTCGCGAAGGACAAAACCCCGAAATCGCGGAAATCGCGGACTTTTCGAAGCGCGGCTATCAGTACCTAAAGGAAAATCGCCTCGACGAAGCGGAGGAGTGTTTCGCTCGTATCCTCGAAAAGGATCGCGAAAACAACTATGCTCTCGTCGGTCTTGGCGACGCGGCTCGGAAGCGCGGCGCTTACCGCGACGCGGTCGATCACTACAAAAAATGCCTTGTTTACCATCCGGGTAACAATTATGCCCTTTTCGGTCTCGCCGACTGTTACAAAGCGCTCAATCAGTATCAGAAAGCCATCGAAATATGGGAGCAGTACTTGCTTCATGATAACAAAAACATAACGGTCCTGACACGAGTCGCGGACGCCTATCGCAAGGTAAGGGATTTTCGTAAGTCCAAGGCGATTTACCTACGCGTTCTGGAGATGGAACAAGACAATCCCTACGCCCTTATCGGGCTCGGCCATCTCCACTACGATTTCAAGGAATATAAGGACGCCCTCGGCTATTGGCAACGAATGGTCGAGCTTCAGGGCGAAGGTGTTGATATCAGGGTCCTCACCTCGATTGGAAACTGCTATCGCAAGCTGAAACAGTTCGAATCGGGCGTGCCCTATTTCGAGAAGGCGCTGGTGAAAGAACCGGATAACTTCTACGCTCTCTTCGGACTGGCCGATTGCTTCCGCGGTACCGGCCAACAACATCTATCGCTCGACCACTGGAATCGGATACTCGCGAAGGACCCGAAAAACAAGGTCATCCTGACTCGCGCGGGAGATGCCTATCGCTCCATGGGCGAGTACGAGAGCGCCGCGGAATACTACGAAAAAGCGCTTAACATAGAATTCGACGTCTATGCGGTGCTGGGACTCGCGGTTGTCGCGAGAATGCAGGGAAAATTCGACGATGCCGTCGTCTCCTTGCGACGTCTCATCCAGAACGACCCGAAGAACTACCGCCTCTATCTAGAGCTATCCCAATGCTACATCGCGAAAAAGGACGAACAGCTCGCGCTCGAAGCCCTCGTGGATTTTCAACGCCTCGGCATCCGGAACATATATATCCAGGACGCCATCGCGAAGCTCCAGCAAAGCTAGGATCGTGGAACTCTACCTAACTGGACAGACCCCGGCGGAGATCGCCGGGGTCTGTCATTTCTCGGCGGCGTTCAGGGCTCGGCAAGTATATCGCTGGGTCGCTCGAGGCGCCTCGAGTTTCGACGCGATGAGCGATCTTTCCCTGGCCGAAAGACAGCGCTTGACGGGGCTGGTCCCGCTCATCCGCTCTTCGGTGCCCAGCGCCGAGCACGCGGACCTTGACGGCTCGCTAAAGCTGCAGATCCGACTGCGCGACGGGGCAGCGGTAGAATGCGTCCTGCTCGAAGATATAGAAGGCAGAAAAACGGCATGCCTCTCGACGCAGGTCGGATGTCCGATGGGCTGCGCATTCTGCAAAACGGGAAGCCTAGGCTATCTTCGAGATCTGGGACCCGACGAAATCATGGAACAATTCCACTTCCTCGCGGAAAGAAAAGGCGTAATCTCGAATGTCGTGTTCATGGGCATGGGAGAACCTCTTCTCAATCTCGACGCCGTCAGAAAAGCGATCGCCATATTGGCCGATCCCGAGGGGCCGGGTCTGTCCCTGCGCAAAATCACCATCTCGACCTCGGGCGTCGTTCCCGGCATTTTGGAACTAGCGGAAAAAGGCCCCCGCGTCAGGCTTGCCGTCTCGCTCACCTGCGTCGACGAGGCGCTCAGAAGCGAACTCATGCCGGTGAACAATAAATGGGGGCTTTCGGAGCTCAAGTCGGCATTGGTCGGTTATCAGGAAGCTACCAAAGATCGCATAACCTTCGAAGCCGCGCTCATGGGCGGGAAAAACGACGGCGAGCGGGACGCGCGCGCCCTCGTTCGCTGGATTAGGCCGCTGAGAGCCCAGGTGAACTTGATACCGTGGAATCCGGTACCCGGCCTACCCTTCGTCGAACCCTCGCGCGAGCGGGTCGACGCTTTCCTCGAGATCCTCGAAAGCGCCGGTTTTTCGGCTGTTCGCCGCATGCGCCGCGGTCGCGGCGTCATGGGCGCTTGCGGGCAGCTGGGCGACACCCTCCGAAGAGAATAAGCTCGGTCGATCTCGCGTCGCGCGCAGATATCCTATCCTAGCTTTTCCTCACGCGATTCGTTCTCCGTTGCTCGCTTAATCTTGCGCTCCAGCCGAGTGATACGCCGCTCGTCGACTTCGGTCTCGTCCGCGCTTCGGGCCAAGCTCGAGGCTTTAACGGCCCAGGCCAGGGCTTCTGCGGGCCGGCGAAGGCCATGCTCCGCGCATTTCGCCCTCTCGAGAAATCCGCGTCGATCGCCGGGCAGGCGTTCGACAACCGCGCTTCGCTCGAGCATACGCCCTTCGCGGGCGTAGCGGCGGCATAAAAGATACCCCGAGGCCGCGTCCCCCTCGGCAAAGGACGCCTCGAGCATGGACTCTCCTTCCCGCGCGCGCCCGAGGGCCAAAAGCGAACGGCCCAAACCGCGAAGATCTAGGTTTAGGGGATTGGCGAAGGCTTCGGGCTTCGCGTATACGCTTTCTATGCGCGAGGCGAGCTTCGCGAGACCGACCACATCCTCAGCGTTATGCGACATCACAATTTCCATGGCAGGATGGTCGCCTCGCCTCAAGAATTCGAAGAATATCTCCGGAATCATGGAACCGGGCACGTCATTTGCGCGTTCCCGCCCGAGCACGGCTTTTTCGAGAAGGCCGAGGGAAGCCCCGCCATATATTCGTTTCCATAAGCGCCGCGCCGGATATAAGGCATCCAAGTGCGCGGGCGCCGGAGGAGCCAATCCGTTCATGACGGCCCTGACGCGCAAAAGAGGCATATCGAAAGAGCGGCCGTTGTAGGTCAAGGCGACGCTTCCTTCGTCGAACTCGGCGAGAAGGGCTTCTACGAATTCGCGTTCTCCCGGATAATCGGCGAGGAATAATTGCCGAACGACAAGGTTGCTTCCCTCAAAGCGTCCGATCGACGCCAGAAAAGCCAAGGTGCCCGCGCCACCCGAGAGCCCGGTCGTCTCGAGATCGAAAACTCGCAAGCGCTCGGCGGCCACTCGTTCTGAAAGGAAGCCGGGCTGAAAGGCGGGCCTGCGAGAGAGCGGAAGATAGGGGCTCGGGTCGAGCCCCGAAGGCAATGCCAGGGAATACGATAGCTCGCGCCGCCAGAGCCATTCCCCGGTCTGGGAAAACGCCTTTAGAAAGGAAGGCTTAGCGTTATGCGCACTCGAAACGGCGACTTTCGGCGTCCCCGAAGGAGGCGCCAATTCCGATGCGCGCGCGAGCCCGGCGCCACCGCGATTCAAGTCGAGCGACTTGATCCGAGCGAGACGCGATCTCAGGTTGCTCGCCATCGGTCCGCGTCCTTCAAACCGAGTTTCCCGCCATCGCGGCGAGAAGCTCGCGGGCGAGGCTCTTCACGACGGAGCCGCGCATCCCTCCCGAAAGTCCGTACCGGGCATTGGCCGTTCCATCCTTCGACCGAGCCCGGTCGCCGGAATCGGACCCGGCCTGAGGGACAGCCGTGAAATCCACGCCGATGCAAGAAGGACAGCCGTCGACACAGGGACAGGACGATGCCCGCTCGAGAGCCGCTCGCGCGACATCGGCTAAGCGAGGGGCGATGCCCTCGGCGAGCCCCGTTCCGCCGGGGTATTTATCGTAAAGGAAAATCGTCGGCACTTTGAAATGGGGATCGCGCACGCGTTCCACCCGGCCCAAGTCTCGTCCGTCGCACATAAGAAAAAGCGGGGCGATATCGTGGAGGAGGCGACCCGTTCCGGCGATCACCGCGGCCTTTCTCGCTTCGTCGAGACCCGAAAGAACGCGAGATCCGGCGCTATCCGGAGGGAATAGTACCGCCACCGCCCTCGTCTGCATCTCCTCGGGCGGCAAATAAATCTCGCCGTATCCTACGTTTTCGTGACTGTGAAACTTGAGCTTCTTGAATTTTTCCGCTTCGGTCCTGACGAGGACGTCGCCCAGAACATAGCGCCCTCCCTCCCCCGCGGCCCCTTCCTCATCCTCGGTCAAAACTTCGAGATCGGTCTTTACGACAGCGTCTGTCCAATAATCGACCTCGCGCTCCTCGACGAAGCAGGTTCTGTTTTCTAGGTCGAGCTTCCTCACGACGAACTGCCTGCCCAGATGGATATATACCGCGTCGTCGAAAATGAGCTCTTTCGCGCTCGGCCTGTCCATCTCGCCGATGACCCTCGAGCCGCCGCCGCTTCTGTCCACGATGACCACGTTATCCGAAGTAGCCGAGCGCAGCGATATTTTCTCGCTCGGATAGCCGCCCGAGGACCAGAACCAACGACCGCCGGTCCTGCGAACGATTCCGTCCTCCTCGAGGAAGGAGAGGGCTTCCGCCGTCGCCTCGGAACCGAGCGGCGCATAGTCGGCGGCACCTTCGTCAATGGGTAGCTCGAAGGCGGCGCCTTCGTCAAAAGGCAGCTCGAAGGCGGCGCCTTCGTCAAAAGGCAGCTCGAAGGCGGCGCCTTCGTCAAAAGGCAGCTCGAAAGCGGCGCACTTTATGTGATCCATGAAAATATAGGGGTTCGAGGGATCGATGCGGGCCGATTCTGGATCGCGGGCGAAAAAATACTCAGGATGGGTGATTATGTACTGGTCCAAGGGAGCCGAGGATGCCACCAGAAAGGCGACGGAAAGCCCCCCCCTTCGCCCGGCGCGGCCGGCCTGCTGCCAAAAGCTCGCGAAGCTGCCCGGGAAGCCCGCCACGACCGCGGCATCGAGGCCTCCGATGTCGATGCCGAGCTCGAGCGCGTTGGTCGAAACGACGCCTTGGATGGAACCCTCTCGAAGGCCGCGCTCTATGGCCCTCCTTTCGCTGGGCAAGAGGCCGGAACGGTAGGGTTTCACGACGATGCGCGAATTATCCGTGAAGGGATTGGCGAGGGCGGCGTTTATATACGAAGCGATCAGTTCGACCCTGACGCGCGAGCGGGCGAAAAGTATGGTTTTCACCCCGCCTTTGAGCAGCTTTAGGGCTAATTTTTCAGATTCGGTGGCCGTGCTTTTTCTGATGCCCTGGACAGGATCGAGAAGCGGGGGATTGTAAAATACGAAGAGCTTTTCGCCACTCGGCGCCCCGTTGCCGGCGATGGCTTTCGCTTTTACGCCCGTAAGGGCCTGGGCCAGTTCTTCAGGATTGCCGATGGTGGCCGACGAGAGGACGAATCTCGGGTAGGCGCCATAAAAGGCCGCGACCCGCCTCAGCCTACGCAGGACACAGGCCACATGCGAACCGAAAACACCTCTATATGTATGCATTTCGTCGATTACCACGTACTTGAGGCCCGAAAAGAAGCGGACCCATTTCGCGTGATTCGGCAAAACGCCCGCATGAAGCATATCGGGATTGGTTATCACGATTCGTCCGGAATCTCTCGCCGCGACGCGCAGCGAATCGGGCGTATCGCCGTCATAGGTATGAACCTTGAGCGGGAGAGCGCCAGTAAGCGAGACTTCGTTGAGCTCCGCCTGTTGATCCTGAGAAAGTGCCTTGGTCGGGAAAAGATACAACGCGCGCGCGGATTCGTCCTCGAGGAGAGTTTGGACGACGGGCAAGTTGTAACAGAGGGTTTTGCCGCTTGCCGTCGGCGTTACCACGACGACATTACCGCCCGCGCGCACCGCGTCGTAGGCTTCGCGCTGGTGGGAGTAGAGCCTCGACACGCCCCTGGCAGCCAGAGCGCTCGCCAAGCGAGAATCGAGATCGGGCGGCAGCTCGGCCCAGCTCGCGCTACGAGCCGGCATTCGTTGTATGCGGGCGACCGAGGGGGCAATGTCCGGGTCGCGGAGTAGTTCGTCGATAAAATCGATGGCGGAAGCCTCGCTCATAAGCTATACTCTACACTCGGATACGGGGCCGAGTAAACGGCGCCCGTGGTCGCGCAGCTCGGGGCGCCGATGGCACCCGAGCGCACATCGAGGCTTTTTCCGAGCCCCTATGCGGTCCCAAACGGGCCGCGAATAGAATGAGGAGGCGGTCGTGTCCAAGGTTCTTTCTATCGTTCTCGGCGGCGGCAAGGGTACCCGGCTATTCCCCCTTACGAAAGACAGGGCCAAGCCCGCGGTTCCCTTCGGAGGGAAATACCGCATCGTCGATATTCCCATATCGAACTGCATCAATTCCGGTTTTAAGCAGATATACATTTTGACGCAGTTCAATTCCGCTTCCCTTCACTTGCATCTTTCGCGAACCTATGTTTTCGACACCTTCTCGCGCGGCTTCGTCGAGATACTCGCCGCGGAGCAGACTCTCGTGCATTCGGGCTGGTACGAGGGCACCGCCGACGCGGTACGCAAAAATCTCATGCATTTTCGGCCACAGCATCCCTCGCACTATATAATCGTTTCGGGAGACCAGCTGTACCGCATGGATCTGGCGGACATGTACAAAAAGCACATCGAATCGGGCGCTCGCGTCACGATCGCCTGCACTACGGTCTCCAGGGAGGATGCGAGTCAGTTCGGCATAGCCCGTATCGACGCGAAAAGTCGCATCGAGGAATTCATGGAAAAACCTGGCCCGACAAAAAATATCGACAATTATAAGATTCCCGCGACGCTGCGCGGCGAGGGGCGCACCGGCGGCAAGGAGTATCTGGCGAGCATGGGCATCTACATTTTCGACGCCGCGCTCATGGAAGAATCTCTCGACAACGACATGAACGATTTCGGCAAGGAAATCATTCCCGGCATTCTCACAAAAGAAGCCATTAACGCGTACGTCTTCGACGGCTATTGGGAAGACATTGGAACGATCAAATCCTTCTACGAAGCCAATCTCGACCTTACTTCGGTGACGCCCCAGTTCAATTTCTACGACGAGGAACGTCCGGTCTATACCCATAAACGCAATTTGCCCGCCTCGAAGCTCAACTTCTGCACGCTGAACCAAGCGCTCACCGCCGACGGCTGCATAATCACGAATTCGAGCATCGCGCGTTCGATCGTCGGGGTTCGCACGATAATAGAGTCAGGAGCGAGCCTCGACGGCGTCGTCTGCATGGGAGCGGACTATTACGAATCCGACGCGCAGCGAGCCGACAATATCAAGCGAGGTCGACCCAACATCGGCATCGGCAGGGGCTCGATAATAAAAGGCGCCATAATCGACAAGAACGCTCGCATCTCGGAAAACTGCAGAATAGGCATCGATGAAAAGCCGAGGAAGGACGGGGAATACCAGTACCATTACGTGGTGGACGGAATCATCGTCATCCCGAAAAACTCGGTTATTCCCTCGGGAACTTCGATCTAGACTGCGTCGTCCCGTAAGTTCCGGCCTTGAAGTCGCGTCGAGCCGCGACTAACGAGACGGAATAATGCACGCATAAGCGCCCTGAAATCCGCCGGAATATTAGGCCGACGATTTTAGGGCTTTTCATTTTTTCAAGAAAATTCGATATTCTCTTTCTCGTTCGCCGGATTCGAGACTCTCGTCGCCCTCGCCGATCCTTCCCGTAGCCACATAGCGGATTGTGCCCTTCGACAGCCTGAAAGTTAGTTCAGGATGGACTCCGAGTTCGTCGACGTTGGATACTAACTCTTCGCCATTTTCCGAAAAAACTGACAGAAGTATCCTGCCCGCATCGGCGGGGGTGTCGGTTTTAAGGCTGAGTTTTCGCAGTCCCTCCTCTTTTTCGCCACCGACGCGGAGAAGAACGAAACGCTCGGGGCCGAAATTCAAGGGGAGACCATCGGCCAAATACCCGAAGGCTATATACGAAGAATACGGCATGCTTCCCCTCGGACCATACTTTTCGAGGCTCTCAGCGACGCGGGCGATTATTTCCGGAGACGGATCGATGGCCGAAAACGGCGTGGAAACCGTTTCGAGCCGATCGAAAGCCAGCAATCCGCGATTCGGGATATATAAGACGAGCGCGCCCGAGGCAACTAGCGGAATCGGCGAAATCGCGTCGAACGGAAAGTCGTTCCGCCAGAGCCGAAACTGCAGGCTCTTCGAATCGTCGGACCGTCCTCGAATTTCAAGGTAGCCCTCCCGGAGGAAGAAAAAGTCCTTTTCGGTCGCCGTAAGAAACTGTGTCGAATCCGAAGCCTTCGATAAAGCCCGGCTTTGCCCCGACTCGAGAGAGACCGCAAACGGCCGCCCCGCATCGTCGACGAGGATAGCCTCCCCCGATGAGATGATCGGGCGGAAGTTAGGCGAAAACACTCCATCCGCGCTCGCTATGACGGCTCCATCCGCGGCGCCGAGAATAGTCGCGCCGCCCGATCCGTTAACGACGACGACCCGAGCCTCGCTCGAGGAAACTTGGGCAATGAGCGAATCAAGGGGCCTCGTCCAAAGCTCTCTACAATCGGCTTCCGAATAAGCGGAAATAGACTCGGCGCCCGCGGCGATCAATATACCGGCGACGTAGGATAAGGAGCGGGCGGAGTACCGCGTAGCGACGGCTACAAGCTCTTCTCCTTTTGCCGCGTCGATTATGGAAAGCCGACCATTCTCGGGTAACAATGCCGCCCGCCCTTCGGGAAGAGCGACGAGCGATGCCACGGGCGAGGACATTGATCTCCAGAGCTCGACGCCTTCTTCGTCGAATGCCAGAAGAGATCCGTCCGCGCACGATACTATCGCGGCCGTCCGTCCTACCATGCAAGCGATGGCTATGGCCGGGGCGGGCAGCGCGATCTTCCTGATCGGTCTTTTTTCCATTCTCGCTCCGGTCGCGGAGCGTCGCGACACCGCGGCGATACAGAAAATATCCACCCCGCCTTGCGCCCGCGAAGCCTCAAATAAAGGGCCTAATACGAAGAAAATGCCAGAACCGGAGACCTGGCTCACCGGTCCCGCGCGCAAGACTCCGCCCAGATCGGATAGAACCAATGCGCTCTCGGGGGCTATTTCCGGCGTAGGCAAAAGATTGGAGGCTTCGAATTGGATACGAGGATCCGCAATGACCGGAACAGAAGCGCTCTTCGCGGCGATTTCGAGCTCGCCCGAGCCGGCGGCGAGAGCGCCATGCGAGGGCGTGGGGCGCGAGCATGCCTCGAAAAAGAGAAAAGCCAGAACGCAGACCGCCACCCGCATACGGTACTTAGCGCCGTTTATACCGTTCATGGCCACTCGCTTTCGGCCTTTTTTTCCGCGGCCCGTCGAGAGGCGATTGCCCATACGCGAAGCGCGTCGACATCGGACTTGGCGAGAGCAGCTGCTCTAAAGGCCGAACGTTCTTCCTCGTTCCACTCCTCGGGGAAATGGAAAATCGTCGAAGGCTTCGAAAGTAGAAAGCCGACCTCGGGATGCCGCGCTCCGGAAGGCAGTGCCGAGATCACGCGAAATCCGTACTGAAAAAGAAAACGCTCCGAATCCCGCGTTTTCGAATTAGGCAAGCCTAGGACTTCCGCAAAAGCTCGCGCAACAATGGGTGTCGCGTAAGCGGCGCCGATCGGAACGATATACACGATGCCCTCCGTCGTCTTTGCCAGCGCGAAAAAGGCCATCCTATCCGGGTTTCCTATCGCGTCGTCATCCTCTCGCGCAACTTCGACCGAAACGCTTTTCGCGCCGAGGCGCTTGAAAGCGACGGAGTTGGGAAAGGACGCGTTTAAAAGGACACAAGCCCTTAGGGCGACGCTTTGGCGCAAAATAGAAAGGCGCTTCGTCGCTTCGTCGCTGAAGTCCGCATACCGCGAATCGGACATCGCGGCGGATAGGAGGTCTCTTCTTTCCAGCAATTCCAGGACCGCGGGACCCGCCGGGCGAATCGGGGTTTTGGTGTCCCGCTCCTCCTTGGTATTCTTTTTCAGAACGGGCGCGGCATCGGGCTCGGAGGCGAAAGCTGCATGGATGCGCGCTATGGAGGAAGCGAATTCGAGCGCTTTTCCGGCTTCGAGCCTGATTTCCGGCTCCGCAAAGCGTGGAGCCTCTTCGGCCTTTCGCGCGAGCGTCGTATAGCCGTCGATCGAAACGGCTTCGCATATCGCGGCAAAGCGTACGAGTTCGGACCGCGCGATTCCGCAGGCGAAGGCCATCGATCGTCTTTCATGGTCGGAAAGAAGCGAATGGTAAAGCGCAAAGCGAAGCGGAAAGGACTTCGCCGCGGAATGGCCGCTAGTTAACGCGCCGAGAAGCTCCACGGCTTTCGGCTCGCCGAGTGCTAGCAGAGCCCCGATTCCGAATGCCGCTATTTTCGCCTCCGTGGGCGGGCTATCGCCGTCGCCTATCGTCTCCGCTCGTTTCGTGGCGGGTCGAGCGGCGAGCCCCAAGGCCATCAGGTCCGATAGGGAAGGAAGCGCCGCCAAGAAAGCCACGCGAGCCTGGGAAGAAGAAGAGAGTCGCTCGAGCGGCTCCTCCGCCTCGGGCGCCAGATCGACAATCGCCTTTCGACGCGCGAGCATAAGGCCGATGATGGCGCTCGCGTCCCTAGGCGCTAAAGCGGAAATGGCGATCGAAAAGCCGACCTTTCCCTTCGATTCGAGAAGGGACACGAGGGACGCTATTTCAGGATGGAGGGAAAAAGCCTCGAGGGCCCAGGCCTTGAAAGTATCGCGGACCTTGGCACGGGCCTTTTCTGAAAGCTCCGCCGGCGCGAAAAGCGATCCAAGCTCGGTTCCCTTGGAAGCGATCGCATCGACTAATTCGGCCACGCCGCCGCCGGGCGACGATCCTATTCCGCACAGGGTCTCGCGCGCCGCTCGAGCTCGTGAGCTTGCGGCGCGGTATGCGGTATCGGCTCCGTCGAAACCGAAATAAGATCCGTCAGGCGCCGCGGGAATCTCCGGCGCATAACGCGAAAGCGAAGCCGATCGAATCGCGGCCGCCACGATTCGATCGTCCTCGGCCTCGCCGAGAGCCTTGAGGTTCGAGGTCTCGAGGGATGAAAGCTTTTTCGAAAGAGTATCGATCTCGGCGACGAGCGTCGTGGCTTTTTTCGCCGCCTTCGCCGGCAATAGAGCGGCGATGCCGCTTTGAGCCGACGCGTTTGCCAGAAAGAGGAGCGCGCCGAGGAAAAAGAGGGAGATCCTCACGATCGGGCTATTCTCGGTATTCGTCGGCGCCTATGTCCGGCAAGCCTCGACCAAAGGCAGAGGGCCTCGGATAATCGAGGAAGTCGCGTTCATAGGCACCCTGCAGGACTAGAGCAGCATCGACGCACGCGGAGGCTTTCGCTATCCCGCTCCCGCTTTTAACAGAATGAACGAAGGTCGAGACGGGGCTTTCGGAGATAACACGGCCGACCGCGTGGCTCGGCAATGAAGCGTTGAGCGCGTTCAATCCTTTGAGGTCCGTTATCGAAAAAGCTCCGGTTAGGTAACGAGCGAAACCGAAAACGCAATCGGCCGCGAGTTCGCCGGGAAGGGGCTTTCTATCGGCTTTAAGCAGCTCGGCATCCCCACCCTCCGCGGAAAAAATGGAATTGACGAGTCGAGGCATCCCGCCGACCGCGGAGAAAAAGCGCAGCATCCCGCCCGAGGTCGAGGCGCGAAAGCTCACATGGGTGAAGGCGGGCGCGTTTCCCGTGGTTTCGAAGAGAGTCGCGTTCCCAGTCCAGGAAACGGATGCGCGCGAATTCCGTATTTCCCCTTCGATCGAATCGAAAAGCCCGATTCTCAAGAAACCGCTTCCGCCTCTGGCGGCGAACATGCATCGATCGGCTTGCGCGGAAGCGCGTCTCAGATCGAGCAAACTGACCCCCAGGGTCGCCGCGCTATCCACAAGACAGGAGTTGAGCGACAGAGTCCCGCCTTCGAGGGAAATACCGCTATAATACTTAACCTGACCGCTCGCCGAAAAGGAGCTGCCTTGAGCCTTGAGCTCGACGCCCTTCCCCTCCACGATCGCGCAAGAGAGGGCATTCGACACGAGAAAAGATGAGGAAAGGAGACTGATTTTCGAATCGCGCGCTCGAATAATCACAAGCTCCGACGGAGAAGAGGCATCGACGCTCGAATCCTCGATCTCGAGCCGACCATTCTCCGATTCGAAAATCGCGCCACTTCCCCTCGCCGCGATTGCCAAACCGCGAAGTGCCAAGCCGAAAGAGCGGAGATCCACCGACGGCTGACCGGGAGACGCGACGACCTCGATAGTCGCGCGCGAGCCCGATTCGGGTCCCCAGTCCTCGCCGTAGCCTCCGACGATCGCTAAATCAGAATGCGGCCTAATTGTGCCCTTCGCGAAAAAGGCGCCGCGAAGCTTTATGACGCGGCGTCCTTCGCGATCGGCGGCGGCGAGAGCGGAGGATAGATCGGGATATGGCCTATCCGGCGAGCCGTCAGCCGCTTTCGCCACGGGATCGCCCGAGGGAGAAAGAGCCGTTGCTCGCGCATAGATGGAAACGCGGTCCACGATGACCGAAACAGGTTTCATTTCGGCCGAGCGATTGCCCGCGGCGTCGACGGAGTAAGCGCGCAGAACATAGGATACGGCGGTCGTCGATCGACCGCTCAGCGATAGGGAACCGGGTACCTCCATAAAATCGGCGGAAGCCCCGTCGCTGGAAATGGATGCGAATATTCGATCGGGAACTGAGCGAAAAAGGACCTTAACGGCTTGGGGATACCAAGTAGAAAGCTTTTCCACGAGGGCAGGCGCTTCGGGGGGCGTCCGATCGATCGAAAATCGTAAAAAGGCGCCTTCCCCGCCGACGGTTTGCGCTCCCTTTCCCGCAAAGCCCCGTACGCGAATCGACACGTCCCGTGAAGAGCCTTCCGGGCAATCGACGAGAAGGCCTTCGCCGAGTGGAGGAGAAGCGCTATTCGGCTCAGGTGGAATGACACCGCCTTCGGCGATTTCGTAGCGGAAAACCCCCGCGGACAGCGGGCGAATATTGACCGGAACGGCGAGAAGCGCGCCGAAGGCGGGGGCTTCGAGGCGTGGTATGGGCGGGACGGGCGGGAGATCGAGCGATGTCGTAAACTCTTCGGCGGGAGAATCCGCCTCGCCGGAGAGGAATTTATACGATATCGAAACGGTCGCTCGTGTCGATCCTTCACTTTTATCGGGCTCTATGAGAATGGGTTCCCCATATTCGACGAAGGGGGAACCATCGATAGAATACACGAGTGAACGATCCGCGGAGGGGAAAAAGACGAAGCAAGGACCGCCCGAGGGACCGGCTTCTAAAAAGGGAGGAGGAGGAAAAGAGCGGGGCGAGGCTTCAGGAGGAAGAGATTTCATTTCAGCTGAGACGATCTCCGGAGAGACTCGAAGGCCTGTAGCATCGCGTATCGCGAGCCGGATATGCACCCTCCCCGACCAACCGTAGGGGCAGGAAAGAGAGAGAACGCCGTCATCGCCCGCTGTCGCCAAGGGATGGAAGGCTTCGCGCGGCAATTCGGCCGCGACCTTCCCGCCAGCCTCGTCGGTCTCGTCGGTCGACTGCTCCACCGCGGCCAAAAGCTCGCCTTCTATCGGCCTCAAGAAACGCAGCTCGAGGCGGCCGGGCTCCGAACGAAGGCGGGCCGGGGGATACTGCGCGCTCGAACCGAAAGAGATAGGGAGGCGAGCGGATTCGGGTTTCGGAGCCTCTATCCTCATGCCGGGCGCCGCCGCGCGATATGCGACGCGAAGGGGCGAGCTTCTATTCCCGGCCTCGTCCTGAGCAAAAGCGATCATCGTTATGCTCCTCGTGTCTTCAGCGGGCGGGACGAGAAGGGGCGGATGGGACGAGTCATAGGCGAGAAAGGCGGTCGTAGTGTTCGCTTCGTCTGAAGCGAGCTCGCGGCGGGGAAGCGTCGAAGCGCTCGAGGCCGGCGAATCAACGCTCAGAATAGCGTAGCGAACCTGGGTTCCGACCTCCGAGGTGAACGCAAGCTCCGATCCCTTCGCAAGAACGCTGGAGCCGAGATTGACCTTGGGCTGCTGTGGAGCGCGCTTGTCGATTATATATTCGCGTCGGATCGATTTATCGGCCGTTGAGGCGGAACTCTTCGTCTCGACGAGGTAGCGGCGTTCTTCTCCCGGCGCGGCAGAGAGCGTCAAAGGACGGTCGAAGAGCAATAGCGGACCATCGGGTAAAAAACGAAACAAGGTTTCCTTCGAGGAGGACGCGGATAAATCAGGAGGATAAAGAGTCAGATCGACGCGGCTTCTCGTGGAATCGCCCTCGGCCTTCCTCGCCCCCTCGCCGCCCGCGGAGGCCAGAGAGAAGCATGCGAAGAACAGAAAAGGAAACGCGACGAGAAGCCGGCTCACGGACCTAAGCCTTTAATGGGCGAAGAATTCCTTGAAGCTCGGAATCCTCGGGATAGTAATGCTCAAGGAGCTCGGCTTCCGTAAGTCCGACGAGTTCGTGGCTCATATAGTGAATCCAGACTTCGTCCTCCGGTGTCTTTATTAAATGCTTTCGGCAATAATAATCGGGGACGATGGGTAAGGTTTCGCCCCGATAGTCGCATACCTTGAAGTCGTGCACGGCGACTTTCACGTCTTTTCTGGGAAGGCCTTTTTCGAGAATTATCTCGGTCAAATGGTTGACCGTGCGGCCGGAATCGTAGATATCATCGACGAGAAGGACTCTATCCCCGGACCGAAGATACTCGGGGCTATAGGTCCAGCCGTCGACGCGCACTTGTTCGCGCTTATTTATATCGGCGTAGGAACGAGCGACGACCGCCGCGTAGAACACCGGCCGCGTGTCCTTCCGAACGAGCTTGAAGTACTCGCTCATGACGTTACCGATATAAGCCCCGCCTCGAAGCGAAACGTAGATCACATCGGGCACGAAGCCATCGGTATGAATGCGGTGCGCCATCTTGAGAGCGTTGTTGCGCACCACATTGTACGGCACGAATTCCTTGCGTACGGTCGACACTGGATACCTCTCTTCAGGTCCGACTATATTCCTACTTCCTAACGTAGGCAAGCGTTGTGATCGTTTGATCGTCGCGCAACACGGTAAAGGCTATCTTCTTGGTTTGGGGATCGTTGAGAAGGCGATAGAATTCGCGCAAAGAAGCGAGAGGTTTCTCATTGATCTCCGTAATGATATCGCCGGGCTTCAAGCCGATAGTCGCCGACGGGGATTTCGGGAGGACATTGATCGCGGCCACGCCTTTTGCGCCTTTGGGCAATTTCTCTTTATCGAGATCTTCGGAATCGAGGCTTAGCACATCGACGCCGGGGAATAAGTTGCCGTCGTTCGAGGCGACGGAATCCTTCCTGGCCTCGATGGTCACGTTCACCTCCACTCGCTTACCGTCGCGCTGCACGAAAAAGCGGGTTTTCTTTCCGACAGGAAGGTCGCCAACGATGCGAACGAGCTGGTCGAGCCCTTTCACGTCGGTTCCGTCGGCTTGAAGGACAAAGTCTCCGGGAAGGAAGCCGCCTTTCGCCGCGGGACTTCCATCGAAAACATGGGCGACAAAAGCGCCTTTCTTGATATCCACGCCAAGGTCCGCCGCGGCCGCCTTATCGATCTCTCGAAGGGAAACGCCGAGCCATCCGTATTCGACCGCGCCTTTGGCGATGAAATCACCTATGGCTTTTTTCGCGTTGTTTATCGGTACCGCAAAGCCCAAACCAATGCTGCCGCCCGTCGGAGAAGCGATCCAGGTGTTTATGCCGACGACCTCGCCACGAATATTGACGAGGGCTCCGCCGGAATTCCCCTTATTGATCGAAGCGTCGGTTTGGATGAAGTCGGATATATTCCCGTCGGGACCGCCCGTGCGGCCGATCGCGCTCACGATGCCCGCGGTCACCGACGATACGAGGCCGAAGGGACTGCCGATCGCTATAGCCCAATCGCCCACTTTCAGGGCCGAGGAGTCGCCAAGTTTCGCGACGACGATATCGGGCGAATCGGTTTCGAATTTAACGAGAGCGAGGTCTTTCCGCGCGTCCTTACCTACGAGAGTGGCTTTAAATTCCCTGCCGTCATGGTGAATCACGTTTATCTCGCTCGCCTCGCCCGCGACATGGTTGTTTGTTATGACATAAACTTTCTTGCCGTCCCTACGCACGATAATGCCTGAACCGAGCCCTCGCTCCTGAAATTGTCGCGGAGCCGGTCCCTCTTCCTGATTGGGGTTACCGAAAAAGAAAGGCCAGGGAGACTGCTCGCCTTGCCGATCCGTGGCTTTTTTCGTCTCGACCACATTTATTTCCACAACCGAGGGAAGCACCGCTTCCGCGACATAGTTGAACGCGGTTTGAATGCCTTCGGCTTGGGCGATCGCGGCCTTCACGTCAGCGGGAGCTTCGGCGAAGGCTTGAGTCGTTGGCGACTCCGCCCGTATCGCCACTCCGGACTTGGAGCCGGGACCGAAGGCCATACCCGAAAACGCCAGGGCGAATCCTATGATAACGCCCACGAGCACCAGATTGAGAACGAAAAAATTGCGAGAATACAGCTTTTTCAAAAACGACATAGCTATCTCCTTACGTGCGCCGTCTAGTATCAATATAACGCCGAGAAGGCCCGAAGGGTTACGGGGAAGGCGTAGGCCATGAGGTTAGGATCTCGACGCTCCCATCGGGAAGAACAGCTATCGTGTGCTCGAAATGAGCGGATAGTTTGCGATCGAGGGTTATGACCGTCCAATCGTCATCGAGTACGCGGACCTCTCCGGTGCCGAGATTGATCATCGGCTCGAGCGCGAGTACCATGCCGGGCACGACTCGCGGATTGGGCCCCGAGCTCACATAATTGGGTACCTGGGGATCCTCGTGCGGGGAAAAGCCGACCCCATGACCGCAGTATTGGCGTACGACGCCGAAGCCGTTAGCGACCGCATGGCCGTAAACGGCGCGCGATACTTCATGGATTCGAACGCCCGGCTTGACCGCGGCGATGGCGCGGTCAAGGCATTCGCGGGTTACGCGAAGGAGGCGCTCCGCTTCGGTGGATATCCTCCCGACCGGCACAGTGACCGCCGCGTCGGAAAAAAGCCCATCCAAATCGATGCCGCAATCGAGGCCAACGATATCGCCTTCGACGAAGGGCCTATTATCCGGAATGCCATGGATGACGACTTCGTTGATCGAAACGCATAGGCTCGCGGGATAGCCCTCATAGCCGAGAAAAGCCGGACGACCCCCGTTTGCCGCAATAAAGCGCGCGGCCTCGGCATCGAGATCAAGGGCGGTCGCACCGGGCTTTACCATTGGCACTATTCGCTCGAACATGGCGGAAAGCATCCTGCAGGAACGCCTGATGCCGTCGAGTTGCTCAGAATTCTTGAGTCGAATCACGATTCCTCCACGCGATACACCGCTTGAGCGACGTATCGTTAGTACTTACCGACTGGAAAGGCTGGGTTGACGGCAAAAAAGGCGGCTTCCGCATCGGAGGGATCCTCCTGCGCGGCGGCGCGAAACGATGCTTTGGCCTTGGATTCTTCGCCTCTCCGGGCATACAGTCTTCCAAGTTCTTTTAGGGCCTCAGCCCTTTCCGCGCCGCTGGAGGACGCGGTGCGCGCAAAAACGAAAGACTCTTCGGCCTCATCCAGTCTCCCGGCTTTTAACTGCAGTAAACCGATGGCGAATCGGGAAGCGGGACCAGGCTCGACCGTTCCCTCTCGCAGCAATAGAGAAAGAGCTAAGTCGTTCTCACCTCGCAATATAGCTGCTACCGCCGCATAGAAGGCATGGTGAGCGTAATCGAGGCCGCTCCTCTCTCCTTCTTCGAAAAGCGCCAGAAAGTTTTCGCTACGGGCTCTTTGGAGCACTATGCGTAGCGCGGTCGCGAGCGCGATTCCCGAATCCGGCCGCTCCGAGGCGAAACGAACGGCTTCCATCGAAAAGCGATCTTCAGGCCATGCCCGGCCATTAACAATGAGGGCGATAGCCGCGGCTCTATCCTCGACCGTTACTTGCGCCGCGCTTGTCGCTTGCCCTTTTTTTCGTGGCGAAATTCGAGCCAAGGTATTCAAGGCTTCTACGTCTTTTCCCCTTCGGGCTAGCCACGCCGCTCTAGCGGCCAATGCCCCGGCGGAGTCGGGAAAAGCCTTCGCCACGGCTGCCCAATAGTAGTCCGCGAAAGAGGGGAGAGCTTCGGCGAGGTTTACATAACTTTCCCATGAACCGCGAGGATCGAGCGATATCGCGCGCTTCCACCCGGTGATCGCGAGGGTTTCTTGTCCATCCAGAGCGGCGGCGTCGGCCCCGAGCCTAAGCATTTCGGGCCTTGGTCGGCCGTTGAGGGATTCGTGAGCGAAAATACGCGCGGAAAGCTTTGCGTAGAGACCAAGATCGTAGAGGAGCGCGTCAGGGACAAAATCGGCATCAGGAGAGGTTAAGGCCAGTAGGCAATAGGAACGGGCGGAAAAGCTATCCGAGGAACGCATGGAAGCGAGTGCCGCATCGACGTAAAACCGCTCCTTCCCCAAGGCGCGACTTAGGCGCGCGTAGGCTTCCGGAGAAGCGGCCCCTCGCGGCAAACTACCTATAGATACCATGGAGAGAAAGGCCTCGGCCCATAAATCGACATGGGCCTCGGGCGAAAGGACGTCGCCAAAAAGGGAAAAGGCCTTTTCGGGTTTTCGGGCGCGAAGATACGCGTGAGCCGCGATGCGCAGGATCGGTTCCGCCCTTGGGGCTTTTACCAGAGCGGCTTCGGCCGTCGCGAGATAAAGGCCACTTTTTCCAGTCGCCTCGGCACCATAAGCTCGGGAAACTACCGAAAGAAGCTCGGAGGAATTACTCGCGGCCGCAAGGGAGTCGGAAAAAGCCTTGGAAAACGATGGCTCTCGGCCATCCCCGGAAAGGAGCGTATCCAAACGCTTGAGATTTGCGGAAAAATCAGCACGAGACATGCCGCACGAGGCGAAAAGCGAAACGATCGAAAAAACTAAAATAATATTTTTCATCGAGCGCCCAATGGCCCTTTTAGGAAGGCCGAAATTGGAATAACGCCGCGCTTACCCCATGGGTTCGATGCCAGGGGCGATGGACACTCGGGCACCCGATGGTCCCTAGAGCGGGCTCGAGGACTTCCAAATCCCATCGAGAA
>Ga0172379_10004597_pt1 | contig 20154 bp, 17 predicted proteins | sample GrowelOW334metaG_FD_119756 | JGI IMG/M metagenome (GOLD analysis project Ga0172379, IMG submission 119756) | Groundwater microbial communities from an aquifer near a municipal landfill in Southern Ontario, Canada - Groundwater well OW334 metaG | ecosystem: Environmental > Aquatic > Deep...
GAGCCGCACGTCACCTTCATCGAGAACGCGCTGGCCAAGGCGCGCCATGTCAGCCGCTTGAGCGGCCTGCCCGCGCTGGCCGATGATTCCGGTATCTGCGTCAGCGCGCTGGGCGGCGCGCCCGGCGTGCTCTCTGCGCGCTATGCCGGAGACGATCCCAAGTCCGATGTGCGCAACAACGAAAAACTGCTGCAAGACATGCAGGGTGTGGCGGACCGTCGTGCGCATTATTACTGCGTGCTGGTGCTGCTGCACCATGCCGACGACCCGCAGCCGCTGATCGCCGAGGGCGAGTGGCACGGCGAGATCGCGCATGCGGAACGCGGCGACGGCGGCTTCGGCTACGACCCCTTGTTCTGGCTGCCAGAGCTCGGCAAGATGAGCGCGGAGCTGTCGCGCGATGAGAAACACGCGATCAGCCACAGGGGCAAGGCGTTGCGGGTGTTGCTGGGAAAGTTGCAAGTTGTGTAGGGGCGTAAGGCATTACGCCCTTTGCGATATATGAATAGATCATGGCGCGATGAATCGCGCCCCTGCATGACATGACGACACACCCTCTGCAACCCATCGCCCTCAAGTCGCAAGCCGTGAATTTTCAGGCCTTGCCGCCGTTGTCGCTGTACATCCATATTCCCTGGTGCGTGCGCAAATGCCCGTATTGCGATTTCAATTCGCATGAGGTGCGCGTGCCCACCTCCCCCGCCAAGGGGGAGGATAAAACACAAATGCTGCCGGAGCAGGAATATGTCGCGTCGCTGATCCGCGATCTGGAGCTGGCCTTGCCGCTGATCTGGGGGCGCAAGGTGTATACGGTGTTCTTCGGCGGCGGTACACCCAGCTTGTTGAGCGGCGAGAGTGTCGCGGAGATTCTGCGCAATGTGCGCATGCTGCTGCCGCTGGCCCTCGATGCCGAGATCACGCTGGAGGCGAATCCCGGCACGGTGGAGGCGGCGCGCTTCGCGGCTTATCGCGAGGCGGGGGTGAACCGGCTGTCGATGGGCATCCAGAGTTTCAACGATGTTCATCTTAAAGCGCTGGGGCGCATCCATACTGCAGATGAAGCCAAACGCGCGATCGACATCGCGCAGCGGCATTTCGACAACCTCAATCTCGACCTGATGTACGCGCTGCCGAAGCAGACGTTGGAGCAAGCGTTGCGGGATGTGCAAACCGCGCTGTCATTCTCGCCGCAACATCTGTCCTGCTATCACCTGACGCTGGAACCGAACACGTTGTTCTATCGCAATCCGCCCTCGCTGCCGGACGACGATACCAGCAGCGACATGCAGCAGCGCATCGAGGAACTGCTGGCAATGCACGGCTACCAGCATTACGAGACATCCGCGTTTGCGCTCCGCCCTCTCCCCGGCCCTCTTCCGCAAGCGGGCGAGGAGGGTAAGGTCTCGCTACGCGAGTCTCGCGTTAATTGCCGCGCCAAACATAACCTCAACTACTGGAAATTCGGCGATTATCTGGGCATAGGCGCGGGTGCGCACAGCAAGCTGAGTTTTCCCGGCAGGATCATCCGCCAGGCCCGCTACAAACAGCCGCAAGCGTATATGCAGCAGGTCGGCAAGGGCGCGCCGATACAAACCGAACACGAGGTCAGCCGTGAAGAACTGGGGTTCGAGTTCATGATGAATGCGTTGCGCTTGAATGAAGGCTTTGACAGCGTGCTGTTCCAGGAACGCACCAGTTTGCCATTGCTCAGCATTCAGCGCGAATTGGCCGAGGCGGAAAAGCGCGGGCTATTGACGCGAGACCATCAGAGCATCGCGCCGACAAAGTTGGGGCAGCGCTTTTTGAACGATCTGCTGGAGATTTTTCTTAGAGAAAAAATGTAGGTCGGGCTCTGCCCGACATTGATTATTTGCGGCGGGTGAAACCCGCCCTACAAACTGCCCCGCTTTTCGCTCGCTCCTCAATCCACAATCCTAGCTCCTGGAAACCCGCATTGCCGCCACGCCTCGAATACCGCTACCGCAACGGTGTTGGACAGGTTCAGACTGCGGTTGTCGGGCAGCATCGGCAATCGCACGCGCTGTCCGGCAGTGAATCGGTTCAGCACGTCGGCGGGCAAGCCGCGGCTCTCGGGACCGAACAGGAACGCATCGCCTGCCTGGTAACGCACCTGATGGAAGGCTTGCGAACCCTTGGTGGTGAGCGCGAATACGCGCGCCGGATCGAATGCCGACAGGCAATCCGGCAAAGTGTCGTGCACGCGCAGGGTCGCAAACTCGTGGTAATCCAGTCCGGCGCGAACCAGTTGCTTGTCCTCCAGCGTGAAACCCAGCGGTTTGATCAAATGCAATTGACATCCGGTATTGGCGCACAGCCGGATGACATTGCCGGTATTCGGCGGAATCTCGGGTTGGTACAGAATCACGTGAAACATAAAAAATACCCGCTAAGTCCTTGTCAGTATCGTGAAAAACGGCTAACTTCCATCCCTGCAATAGCAGCGTCGCAAAAGAATATATAGGGAGAGAATTATGGCGCGTCCGGGGAAAGTCCGCTTAGGCGATTTGCTGGTCCAGCAAAAACTCATTTCACAAGACCAGCTCAAGTTCGGGCTTGAGCAGCAAAAGCGCAGCGGACGCAAGCTGGGGCGCGTGCTGGTGGACAATGGATTTGTCACCGAAGAGCATATTTCCGAGGCGCTCGCCAAGCAACTCAATATCCCGTACATCAATCTCAAGTATTACAACATCAATATCGAGATGGTAAGGATGCTGCCGGAAAGTCAGGCACGGCGTTTTCGCGCGATCGCGCTGGAAGAGCGCAATGGCATGTTGCTGATCGGCATGGCTGATCCGACCGATCTGTCCGCCTTTGATGAGATCACGCGCATCGTCAAGCGGGATATCGACATTGCAGTGGTCACCGAGGGGCAGTTGCTGGAAAGCATAGATCGCGGTTACCGGCGCACCGATGAGATCACCGGGTTGGCGCGCGAACTCAGCGAGGACATAGGCGACACCTATGTGGACTTTGGCGCGCTGACCGATGCCGTGGGCATGGAAGAGGCACCGGTGGTCAAGCTGCTGCAGACCATGTTTGACGACGCCACGCAGATACGCGCTTCGGACATCCATATCGAACCCCAGGAAGGCCGGGTGATGATACGTTTCCGCATCGACGGCGTGCTGCATCTGCAAACCGAAGCCGACAGCAAGATCGCGCCCGCCTTGGTGTTGCGGCTCAAGCTGATGTCCGGTCTGGATATTTCCGAAAAGCGGTTGCCCCAGGACGGGCGCTTCCATGTGCGGGTGCGGGAGCAGGGTGTGGATGTGCGTATCGCCACCTGCCCCACGCAAAACGGCGAATCGGTGGTGATGCGATTGTTGCGCCAGGATGGCGGAATGATCGGCCTGGACAAGCTGGGCATGCCGCCGGAAATGCTGAAACGTTTTCGCGAGATCATCCGGCGCAGCAACGGGATGATCCTGGTGACCGGCCCGACCGGTAGCGGCAAGACCACCACCCTTTATTCCGCGCTGGCCGAGATCAACACCCTCGACCAGAAGATCATCACCGTGGAAGACCCGGTGGAATACCGTTTGCCCGGCATCAATCAGGTGCAGGTGAACGAAAAGATCGAGCTGACTTTTTCGCGCGTGTTGCGCTCCGCCTTGCGGCAGGATCCGGACGTGATCCTGGTCGGCGAAATGCGCGATGCGGAAACCGCGCAGATCGGCTTGCGCGCGGCGATGACCGGCCACCTGGTGTTTTCCACCCTGCACACCCGCGATGCCGCCGGCACACTGTTCCGTCTCGTGGATATGGGCACGCCGCGCTTCATGGTCGCCTCCTCGGTGCAGGCGGTGCTCGCGCAACGCCTGTTGCGCCGTGTCTGTGAAAGTTGCAGCCAGCAGCATATTCCCACACCGCAGGAAGGCGAGTGGCTGAAGATCGAGGGCGTGCCGCCTGAGCAGTGGGGTGGTTTATTGCACGGGCGCGGATGCTCGCATTGCAACGGTACCGGTTATCATGGACGCAAGGGCGTATATGAAATGCTGGAAATGGGTGCCCAGATGGTGGAAGCGGCGGGACGCGACAGCCCCACTCACTTCCTGGAGGTCGCGCGTGAGCACCTGCTCGGCAAGACCATCATGGATCACGCGATAGCAGAGATGAAGCAAGGCCGCACCACGGTCGCAGAAGTGATGCGCATCAGCAATCAGGTAGAGGATTAGCGTGGCGATATTTGCCTACAAAGGGCGTAACGGGCGAGGTGACCTGGTCGAAGGCACGCTGGACGGCGATGACAGCGGCATCGTTGCCAACCAGCTCATGAATACCGGGATCACGCCCGTAGAGATCATCCAGTTTCGCGGTGTACTGGGCGGTGCTTCCGGCAAGCCGGGCCGGATCAAACGCCTGCTTACCGAACAACCGGTCACCCCGCTGGACCTGATGCTGTTCAGCCGCCAGATGTACACCTTGCTTAAAGCCGGCGTTCCCATCATGCGCGCACTGGCCGGTTTGCAGGAATCCACGCAGAACCCGACCTTTTCGGCGCTGCTTCAGGACCTGCGGGAAAGCCTGGACAGCGGTCGCGAACTCAGCGCCGCGCTGCGCCGCCATCCCAAGGTTTTTTCGCCGTTCTATGTCAGCATGGTGCAGGTGGGTGAGATGACCGGCATGCTGGATACGACCTTCATACGGCTGTACGAGCATCTCGAATTCGAGCGCGATATGCGCGAGCGCATCAAGGCGGCGATGCGCTACCCCAGCTTCGTGATCATGGCGATGGCCATCGCCATCGTCGTCATCAATCTGTTTGTGATCCCCTCCTTTGCAAGAGTGTATGCGGGTTTCCACGCCGAACTTCCGTTGATCACCCGGATGCTGATCGGGTTCTCCGGTTTCATGGTGGACTATTGGCTGTTGATGCTCGCGATGCTGGTCGCTGCGGTGATGGCCCTGCGCTACTACATCAGCACGCCGGACGGCCACTACAAGTGGGACAGGTACAAATTCAAATTGCCGATAATCGGAGAGATCATCTTCAAGGCCACGCTGGCGCGATTCGCGCGCAGCATGGCGCTGTCCTTCAAGAGTGGGATGCCGATCCTGCAGGGGCTGAACGTGGTCGGCATGGTGGTGGATAACGAATTCATGCGCAGCCGCATCGAGCAGATGCGCGATGGCGTGGAGCGCGGCGAAAGCATCCTGCGCACCGCAACCGCCGCCAGCGTGTTCAATCCGGTGGTGTTGCAGATGATCGCCGTCGGCGAAGAAAGCGGCGACATGGACGGATTGATGTTCGAGATCGCCGCCATGTATGAACGCGAAGTCAAATACGAGGTCGCCAGCCTCAGCTCAAAAATCGAGCCGGTACTGATCGTGGCATTGGGTATCATGGTGCTGATACTGGCACTCGGCGTATTCCTGCCGATGTGGGACCTGGGCAAAGCGGCGCTGCACCGATGACCGGACAAGACACAGATGCAAGGTACAAGGTGCAAGGTGCAAGATTAAAACCTTGCACCTTGCACCTTGTACCTTTTACCTCAAAAGGCTTCACCCTCATCGAGTTGATCGTGGTCATCACCCTTATCGTGGTGCTGATGGGATTCTTCTTTAATCGTGTGCTGTTCTACCAGGAGCAGGCCGAGAAGACCGCCATGGAAAACGTGGTGGGCACGATACAAAGCGCGCTGACCATGCAATACGGACAGATACTGACGCGCGGCAAGCCTTCCGATGTCCCGGCTTTGGCCCAGGATAATCCGATGAACTTGCTGCAAAAAACGCCGCGCAATTACTCCGGCGAATTCTATGACCCCACGCCGCTGGCCGTTGCTCCCGGCAACTGGATGTTCGATCTCAAGAGGCGCGACCTGGTTTACGTGGTGAGCAATGGCACCCACTTCAAGCCGGGCAGGGACGGCAAGAAATGGATACGTTTTCATGTCGCCGTGAACTATCAGGCTTCGCGCTTGCCCTCATTGCAAAGCGAGCCCCCCAAATTGACCGGCTTGCTGTTCGAACCGGTCGAGCCATATTCCTGGTTTTGATGAAACAACTAGCCATTCGACTGGTAAAGCAACTAGCCATTCCACTAGCTTGCCCAAAAGATGGCAACCAGGTGGCTGGTTATAAGCACGGTGAGACATGCGCTGAGTCGCTGGTTATGATGAGACGTTATGCTCACTGACCCGGTCAAGTTACTGTTATGGCATGACCTGGCGATATTCCTGCTGTTTGGCGCCCTGCTCGGAATAGTGCTCGGGCTGTTGCTTATCTTCAAACCCCAATTCGTGGAGCGGCTCAATCGTGCGGCGAATCGCTGGATCTCCACTCGGCACATCAACCGCTGGCTGGATCGCAGCGTCAGCATCGAGCACTGGTTTTATCAGCGGCATCGCGCGACAGGCATGGTCATCGTGCTGGGGGCAGCTTATATATTGATCTTCTTCGGTATCCAGTTCGACAAGGCTTACACGCTGCAGCGCTTGGGCGGGATGTTTCCGGCCAGGCTGCTGGATGGCCTGCTCGATGCATTGGTGCTGAGTTCGCTGGTCGGTGGTGCGGTCGCGCTGATTGCAGGGATGTTTTTATGGCTGCGCCCCAGCCTGCTGCGCGGCATGGAGGAAGAGGCCAACCTGTGGGTGTCCTCGCGCCGGGCCACCAAAATGCTGGATGTGCCGCGCGGTCAAGTTGACCTTTTCGTTGCGCGCCACGCGCAAAGAGTGGGCTGGTTGTTGCTGCTGGGCAGTATCTACCTGTTTTTTGTGATGTTCCGCTGGTTGATATAAAGCTACCGCTGGTCGGTTAAGGGTTGCGCGCATACCGGGCTTCGCTTAGTGTTCGCCCCGCTTGATCAAAGCCTTGTTGCGGCAAGGGTTTGGCAGGCAAATTAAAAGTATTTCAATGACTCGGAGGCTGCGGCCTTTAACTTTAGGAGATTAAATAATGAAACAACAACAATCTGGTTTTACCTTGATCGAACTGATCATGGTGATCGTGATTCTGGGTATCTTGGCGGCGACTGCTTTGCCCAAGTTCTTTGATCTGACCTCGGATGCTGAGGCAGCTGGAGCGAAGGGTGTGGCCGGAGGCATGTCTTCCGCAGGCGCAGTGAACTATGCAGTGCGTTCCTTGCACGCTGCATCTGGCGTAGCCACAACAGGTGCTTCCTGTGCCACACTGGCAACTAACACCAACTTTATGACGGGTGATACAACTGGCTATACCATCACAGGCACTGTACCCACCTGCACAGTGACACGTGGGTCAGGCACTGCAACAGCAACCATTCCGGCTATTCTCTAAAGCACGCAGGGCGCAATCAGCAGCGGCGCCTTGCAATCCGGATGTTGATGAGAATAAACAAGGGGGGCTTCGGCCTCCCTTTTTTCGTCTGATGTTTGCGTTTTTGATACACTGCCCAACAATCTGATTCCAGTTCTGGAGAGCATATAGAGCATGCGTGTGAGTTACAGTCAAATTGAAGCGATCGAACAGCATGCCGGGCGCAACGTTTGCGCCGCTACACAAGTGCGCTTGTCCGGTTCGCGCCCTGGCGAGAATCAGCGAGGCTTCACGCTGATAGAAATGATCATGGTGATGGTCATCGTCGGGATACTTGCTGCCGTAGTAGCCCCGCGATTCCTGGGCACCAGCGTTTTTCAGTCGCGCGGCTTTGCGGACCAGGTGCAGGCCACGTTGCGCTATGCGCAGAAGGAGGCGATCGCGCAACGCAGCCTGGTATGCGTGACGCTTACTTCAGCTTCCGTCACACTGGCGATTGCCAGCTCAAGTGCTGCTGTGGTGTGCACCCTCCCATTGGTTTTGCCGGCAGGCGGCAGTTCCATCACGGCGCCCCCCGGCGTCACATTTGCTTCTTACACTTCGGCCAATTTCAATTTTGATGCGTTGGGAAGAACGGCCACCCGACAGACTATTGTCGTCAACGGTGCAAGCAACAACATCATTGTGGAGGCCGAGACCGGCTATGTGCACTCTCCATAGGCAACACCCGCAAGGGGTCGCGTTGCAGGCGACTTGCATCCAGCCAAAGGCTGGGCAAGATCGTCACCGCCGATGGGTGCCCCGCCGCTACGCCGCGACCCTTTCGCAGCGCGGCATCAGCCTGATCGAACTGATCATGTTCATCATGATCGTCAGCGTCGCGCTGGCGGGCATACTGCTGGTGATGAATGTCACCACGAAAAACAGCGCTGACCCGCTCATCCACAAGCAGGCACTGGCGATAGCCGAGTCGATGCTCGAGGAGGTGGAGCTGATGCCGTTCACTTATTGCGATCCCAATGACCCTGCTGCCGCCACGGCGAACAGTACCGCGGACTGCACGGCTCCCGCGGGCGGCGAAGTGATGGGCCCTGAAGCGGGTGAAACGCGTTACAGCACGGCCACGCCGTTTGATAACGTCAACGATTACAACGGCTTCAATATGGCTGCCGGAGCACTCCTGGATATTACCGGGGCTGCTGTCGGGCCGGCCGGATATACGGTGGTGGTAGCCGTGACAAATAACGGCATGCCAGCTGCCGGTGCTGCTCCGGCGATACCCAACAATGAGGCATTGCTCATTACCGTCACTGTCACAGGTCCGGATAACTTGCCTGTCGTGCTGGAAGGCATCCGCACCCGTTACTCGCCAAGGATATGACGATGCGGCGCATACAGGATGGTTTTACGCTGGTCGAAATGATCATGGTGATCGTCATCACCGGCATCATTGGCGGCATGGTGGCGGTGTTCCTCAAGGCGCCGATAGACCAGTATATGGATGTCGCCCGCCGTGCCGACATGACCGACATTGCCGATACCGCGCTGCGCCGCATCGGCCGCGACTTGCGGCTGGCCCTGCCGAACAGTGTCCGGGTGACGGTCGTCGGGAACAATACCTTCCTGGAGTTTTTGCCGACGACCGGTGGCGGGCGCTATCGCGCCGGTGCAGCACTTGCCGGCGCATCGGCAGGCTGCGGCAGTCTGGGCAGCGATGTGCTGGATTTCACCGCTGCCGATACATGCTTCGAGGTGCTGGGGCCGATGCCGAACATGGTTGCGGGTGCGACACCGGACCAGGTCGTGGTATACAACCTGGGCATCCCGCGTCCTGCAACATGTCCCGCTCCGTTGCCGGCGCAATGCGGCTCGGATGCCTATCAGGGTGACAACCGCGCTGCTTACGTTGCGACCAACGCAAGCACGATCACCATTGCTGCCAGGCAGTTTCCATTCGATTCGCCGGGACGCCGTTTCCAGGTCATCTCCAGGCCGGTCACCTATGTGTGCGCACCTGCCCCGAACGGCATAAACGGAACACTGACCCGCTACTGGGGCTACCCGATTCAATCCGCGCAACCGACCGCTCTGGGCACTTTGACATCGGTTAATCCCGGAGCGATGCTGGCCGGCAATGTCAGCAATTGTCGTATCGGCTATGATGCGGCGGTGGTGGCGCAGCGCTCCGGCCTGGTGACGATGAATCTGGGTATCACCGAAAGCGGTGATACCGTCACGCTTTACAGCGCCACTCATGTGAGCAACGAGCCATGAACAAATACAGATACAAGACTCAAGGTACAAGGTGCAAGGTACAAGGTGCAAGGTACAAGGCTCAGGGTTTTTTCCTTGCCTCTTGCTCCTTGTCTCTTGCTTCTGCTCAACGCGGTTTCAGCCTGGTTTCGGCGATCTTCCTGCTGGTGGTGATTGCCGCCTTGGGCACCTTCGCTGTCACGCTTTCCACCACCCAGCAACAAAGCGCCGCGCTGGATGTGCAGGGTGCGCGCGCTTTCCAGGCGGCACGGGCCGGAATAGAGTGGGGTGCGCATCAGGTGTTGCGGAGTGGCGGTTGTCCGGCTTCCCCCCAAGTGCTTCCCGCCTTGCCAAACACCTTGGCGAATTTTAATGTGCGGGTTGTATGCAATTCCGTGGCGGCTCAGGAGGGAAGCGCAGCAGTCAACATGTACCAACTGACTTCGACTGCATGGCAGGGTGCGCAGCCTTCACCGAACTATGTGGAGCGGCAGATGACCGTGACGATCGCGGGGTAGTTTGTTTTTTGTGCCGGATCAAGCCTGTTTCATCGATTTCGCCCGGGTGTCAGCATTTCGTAATTTTACGTCAGCATGTCGTCACGGTTTTGTCTGGATACCCGGCCAATCCTTGTAGCGAATTGATTCTATGGGGCATGTATGTCTGGCATGCTGCTTGCAACAGTATTGTTATAGACTGTAATCGTTTTGGAATAAGTGCTGGTGATGGGGTTTAATCGCTGCTCCGGATGGATAGAGAGAACTGATCGGTCATGATCGTGAAAAAATTACTTACAAGATATCGTGCACTTGCTTGTCCTCATAGAGGAGGGGCTGTTGTCGTATTCATTGCGCTGCTGCTCAGCGCTTTGTCGGCGCAGGCCGCGACAGATATCTATACCGTCTCGACTACGTGGACTGCTCCAGCAGGAGTGACTTCGGTCGATGTTGAAGTGTGGGGCGGCGGCGGAGCGGGTGGCGGCCAGAACAGTAGCGCGGATGGCGGCGGGGGTGGAGGTGGCGGAGCCTATTCCAAAGTGATCGGTGTCGCTGTCATTCCGGGTAATACATATACGGTAACGGTTGGCGCAGGCGGCGCGGGTGTCTCAGGCGGAACCGGCGGGTCGGGTGGGGATTCTTATTTTATCAACGCTGGTACGGTGATGGCGAAGGGTGGCACGGGCGGTTCGCGGTCCACGGGCACACCGCCCGCGGGAGGTGCGGGCGGCGCGGCGGCTGCAGGCGTGGGCACAACAACATTTTCCGGTGGCGACGGTGGCCGGGGACGTAATAACACCACGGGACAGGGCGGCCCAGGAGGATCTTCTGCGGGTACGGCGGCAAATGGCACCAGTGGGCCCGACCCATGGTCCACGCTTACCGCTGCTGCTGCACCGGCCGGTGGGGGCATAGGCGGGAATGGCGGCAACACTGGAATTAACGGGGCCGCTCCGGCTTCAGGTAACGGCGGCGGCGGCGGGGGGTCGGGAGATGGGACAAGGACCGGGGGTAACGGGGCGGGCGGTAAAGTGATCCTCACCTATATCCCACCCCCCACCGTTACTTCGATAAACGCGGCCAGCACTAACCCGACTGCGCCGGCCACGGCGGTTGCATGGACGGTGGTGTTCAGCACCAGTGTGACCGGTGTGGATGCGACAGATTTTGTATTGGTGCAGGCGGGGGGCGTGACGGGCGCCACTCTCACCTCGGTGACGGGAAGCGGGACGACCTGGACGGTCAATGCCAATACCGGATCCGGAACCGGCACACTGGGGCTGAACCTGGTGGATGACGATTCGATCATGGGCGGCGGGCTGGAACTGGGCGGAACGGGCGCGGGGAATGGCGATTTTACCGGGCAGGTCTATACCGTCCCCGCGCCATTCTGTTCGCCGCCGTCTAACATCCCGGCGGGCGTGACGGTGACTTGCGTCTGCGACCAGTTCGGCCGCGCGAGCCTGAATCCCTCCACGATCTTCGGCGGTAACTGGACCCTGTCGCACGGCACCACTGATGCCGCGGGCACGAACCCATACATCAATGCCACCACCGGTTTGTTGCGGCTGACCGAAAACACCAACAACAACGCCAAGGCGGCCACGGTGCCGAGCATCTTCCCCGCTGCCGGAAACTATATCTCGGTGGAATTCAACAATTATGCCTATCAGGGCGGCAACACAGGTGCCGACGGCATTGCCGTGACGCTTTCCGATTACACCATCCCTGCTGTACCGGGCGGATTCGGCGGCTCGCTGGGCTATGCGCAGCGCACTGACAGCACGCCGAATCCGCCTGGATTCGCCGGCGGTTGGGTCGGGGTCGCGCTGGACGAGTACGGCAACTTCCAGAACCCGACCGAGGGCCGCATCGGCGGTCCCGGATCCAGACCGCAGTCGGTGGGCGTGCGCGGTCCCGGCAGCGGCACCAGTGGCTATCGCTATATGGGTGGCACGGCCAGCAGTCCCGGCGGTTATAACATCAGCGCCAATAGCACCAGTTCCACACCGGCAACCGGATATATGTACCAGGTGGTTGTCGATTCCCGGAATTCAGGCGCAGGTACCATCAACGTCAGTGTCAATCGCGATGCAACGACAAAAAACGGTTCCAGCTACACTTCCTTGTTCGGTCCGTTCAATGCATACACGGAAGCCAGTTACGCCCTTGGCCAGGGTTGGATCACGCAAGTGGTGCCGGACTACTGGAAGATCTCCTTTACCGGCTCCACCGGCGGTTCCATCAATGTCCATGAGATAGGCAGCTTGCGCATTTGCGCGCAGACCGTGCTGCCGGCTTCCGGCGGGACAGCGAGCGGTTTTTCCGCCATCGACGAGGCGTATACGGGTTCTCCCGCTCCTGCCTACTCGAATTTTCAGACCGGCGATATCTATATGAAGCTGGCTGGAACCCCGTTCAAACTCTGGGTGGCAGCACTGGCCAGCACTGCGATTTCGAACGGCTATTCCGCCACCAGCAACAAGTACGTGCAAGTGAAGTTCGTCGATAATACCGACAACGCCTGCGGGCCGGATTCCGCCCGCACCTGTAATAGCACTTGCACAAACAAGTCAGCGGTGGAAGCCGGCGCTACCCAGATTGCTCTCTTCCCATCGGGCAGTTCCACGGGAGTGGCATCGCCATCACCATCGTTTACGCTCAATTCCTCCTACAAGAACCTGATTGCCGTGATGAAGGAATGCACGACCTCCAGTTGTGCCGCATTCACCGCCACCACACCGGCTTGCTCGGCAGACTCGTTCTCGGTGCGCCCCTTGAATATCGTTTCGGCCACCTCGAGCAATGCCACCAATACCACGACTGCCGGTACGCCGATATTCAAGGCCGGCAGCGACAATTTTTCTCTTACTGCAACGACGACCGGTGTGGCCGGCAGCCCCAGCGGGTATAACGGTGTCATAAAAATAAATAGCAAGGTCTTGCTGCCGGCCAGCCCCGCTACCGTGGCCGGTGTTGTGGCAGGTACCTTCCCTGCCGCGACATCTTCTACGCCATCGTCAACCGCAACCGGTGCCACGTTTACCTATAGCGAAGTGGGCGGGTTTTCACTGCCAGGCTATAACCCGGCCACGGATACGACATCGCGGCGTGGCGTGTTTGACGGTGTGGCCACGGTGGATGAGTGCACAACGCCAGGCCTGACGACAGCACAGTGTGATGCACTCAAAGCCGCCACCTGGACAGGAGTGGACAGCATCAGCACCAAGTCCAACTGTGTCGCTGACAGTTACTCGAACACCAAGAATGCCTCCGGAAAATACGGCTGCAATTTTGGATTGCTGGCCAGCACGGGAACGTTCGGTCGATTCGTGCCGGATCATTTTGCGGTCACTTCAACAATGATTGTGAACCGCGCCGATTTGGCGGTAACCGGCTCGATTGCGGCAGGGTCAGGCATACTAACGCTTGCATCAGCGGCCGGCGTCAAGGTTGGGGATACGATCAGCATTGCCGGCGCAGGTGTGGCTGGCGCGACATTCACAACCACTGCAGCAGCAGTCAGTGTCGATGGTTTGACTGTGACGCTTGCGACTGCGGCTGCTACCACCGTAACGAACTCCTCTGTCAATGTTGCCGCGTTCACCTATATGGGTGAACCGATGAATGCGTTATTCACGCTGACTGCACAGTCTGCGGGCAATGCCACGACGAAGAATTACACGGGCACTTTGGCAAAACTGAACCCGCTGGCCGCTGTAACAGCAGGCACGAGCGGGCAGCTAGGCATGGGTATGGTGAATAGCGCGGCGACCCGCACCCCGTTCGCTGTTTGCACGGCGACTCCGGCTGATCCGTGTTTTACGCCATCTGCTGCTTCGGGGAGTGCCTTTATAAGCGGGGTCGCAGCGGGCATTTCAGTGCCGCTGACGGTTTATCGCGGCGCCAGCGCTGTTGCGCCCTATGCCGCTTTGAATATTGGCATTGCGCCGGTGGATAGCGATGGCGTGACCACAATCTACGACCTGGATACGGTGAACGTGGTGGCGGGTGCAAATAATCACACCATACTGGGGAGCAGTGAAGTGCGTTATGGCCGCATCAGGATAGCCAACGCACATGGTTCGGAATTGCTGTCTTTGCCCATCGAGGTCACCGCACAATACTGGAACGCGACATCAGGATGGGTGACCAGCTCAACGGACAACTTGAGCAACTTTGCGGCAACTTCTGTGCAATATTCAAACTGTCAGAAGTTATCTGCAACTTCAACCTGGCCGGCGACCTGTCCTCCGCCAACTTCGGTATCTCCCGCATCAGTGGCGTTCATCAATGGCGCGGGCAGCTTCAAGCTGAGTGCTCCGGGTTCAGGCAAAACCGGCAGTGTGGACATTACGACCGGCGCGCTGGCTTATTTGCCGGGCAGCCCGGCGCGCGCAACCTTTGGTGTGTACAAGGGCGCAAACGAATTTATCTACCTGCGTGAAAACTATTAAAGCGGCGAGAGCCGCTTTAATAGTTTCAGTGAAGACTAATGCGCGTAGCGCGTTATGTCGGAACTAAAACTGCAGCGGCGAGAGCCGCTTTAATAGTTTCAGTGAAGACTAATGCGCGTAGCGCGTTATGTCGGAACTAAAACTGCTGCGGCGCAAGCCGCTTTAATAGTTTGGCTGCGGCGTAACCTGCGTGACAGGTAAGCCTGCGCCGCAACAAGCTGCTTCGGCAGCGTGTTGTCAGTGAAGACTCGCGCGTAGCGCATTAAGTCGGAACTAAAACTGCAGCGGCAATAACAACCATGATATTTTCGACGCAAGTTCGCGCATAAGCGCGTTATATCGGTGCTAAAGTAGTTAACGAGAGCACACTGAAAAATGCCGTTTTGCCAGGCCGGACACATAAAAAAATGATTGACTCCAATATGTTATTGAATTATCTTCGCGTTAACTATGAAAATACTGCCGATACCCACCTTGTTTAAAGCCAAAAGCAGCGACGCTGGCTGGTTTGCCATAGGTTTGGGCGCGCGCGGAATTTATCTGGCAAAAATCAAGTTTGTCGGGGCGATGCCGAGTGTGGTGCGTTGCGAATATCACGAGACAGGCACGGTATCTGCCGCTGCACTGGAAAAGCTGCGCCGCGAGGCTGATATCGGCAACCATGAGGTCACTACTCTGCTGGCGCCGGGTGAATATCAGATGTTGCTGGTCGAAGCGCCCAATGTCCCTGTCGATGAGATGAAAACGGCGGTACGCTGGAAGATCAAGGACGGCCTGAATTACCACATCGATGATGCCACGGTGGATATGGTGCGGATTCCCGCCAGCAAATATGGTTCCGGCCGTCCGCAAACCTTGTATGCGATCGCCGCGGGGAATGGCATTGTCCAGGAACGCATCAGGTTGTTCGAGGAGGCCAAAATCGGGCTGGATGTGATCGATATTCCGGAGATGGCGCAACGCAATATCGCCGCGCTGTTTGAACGGGATGACCGCGCTTTGGCGGTGCTGGCATTCGATGATTACGGCGGCCTGATGACGTTTACGGCAGGTGGTGAATTGTACTTGTCGCGCCGCATCGAAATCAGTGTCGGCCAGCTGCGGGATGCCAATCAGAATTTGCGCCAGCAATATCGCGATCGCGTTGAAACAGAATTGCAGAGGTCGCTGGATTATTTTGACCGCCAGTATAATCATCTGCCGGTGGACATGGTGCTGGTTTGCGTACCGGACGATACGGGTTTGGTGGAATTCCTGGCTTCGGAGCTGGATGCGAAGGTGCAGAAGCTGGACTTGTCGCAGGTGATGGATATCAGCGCCATCCCGGCACTCGCGGACAGTGAATTCGTCACACACGTGTTACCCACGCTAGGCGCGGCTTTGCGCCAGGAAAGTCGCGTGCTATGAGCCAGCAGATCAATCTTTTCAATCCGATTTTCATGAAGCAGCGCAAGTATTTTTCGCTGCTGGCGATGCTGCAGGCGTTGGGCTTGATCATCGCGGGATCATTGGTTTTTTATGGCTATGCGATGTATCAGGTTAATCAGCTCAAACTGCAATCCGAAGAGAACACCAAACGCTATAACGCCGAGCAGATGCGTCTGGCGCGCTTTGTGTCGGAGTTTTCTCTGCAGCAGTCGGTCCAATTATTGCAGGACGAGGCGCAGCGTCTGGAAAAGCAGACTGCCGAGCAGAACGAGATTATCGGGATACTGAAATCCGGCGCGGTGGGCAATACCGTCGGTTATTCGGAGTACATGCGTGCCTTCTCGCGCCAGGTGGTGCAAGGCTTGTGGTTGACCGGCTTCAAGGTGACCGGAGATGCCGAGCAGATCAGCCTGAGTGGCGGAGTGGTGAGTCCGGAACTATTGCCTGCATATATCCAGCGCCTGGGCAGGGAGAGCATCATGAAGGGCAAGACTTTCTCTACCTTGATGATGCAGCAATCCAAGCCGGATGCGGCTGCGGGTGCCGGTGCCGGGGCTGGACAAGCGCCAGCTGTGGCGGCCCGCCCGTTTGTCGAGTTCACACTGCATTCCAGTCCGGATAGCAAGGCCGTCAAATGAAACTTTATTGGGAAAAGGCGCGCGCCGCGATAGATGACATGTCGTTACGCGAGCGCGCGATGATCTTCGTTGCGGCCGCCTTTGTGGTGATCGCGCTGATGGATGTGATGTTGCTTGAGCCGCTGTCAGTCAGGCAAAAGATGTTGTCGGCACAGGTCGTTCAGCAGCAGGAGAAAATGAAGGAGTTGCAAGCGCAGTTGCAGGACCTGTTCCAGGCAAAACGCGACGACGAACATTCGCCGTTGCGTGAGCGTGTGGTCCTGCTCAACCGGCAACTGAAAGAGCAGGATGACTACCTGCAGAGCCGCCGGGATCGCTTGATTGCGCCGGGCAAGATGGCCGACCTGTTGAGGCAGGTGCTGAATAAAAATGGCAGTTTGCAGCTGGTCGAGTTGAAAACCCTGCCGGTGGGCTTGCTGATTGAAAAACCGAAGTCTGCTGACAATTCACCGGTTGGGCAAACGACCGGTGCGCAAAAGCAGATTTACAAGCATGGCGTGCGCATCACGGTGCGCGGCGGCTATCTGGAGCTGATGCGTTATGTCACCGCGCTGGAGAAAATGCCCGCGCAGATGTTTTGGGGGGAGGCGAGTTTGAGCGTGGACAAATATCCTGATGCAGTGCTTACATTGACTCTGTACACCTTGAGCCTGGACAAGATATGGCTGGCCGTATGATGAACAGGAAATTGCCTGCCGCCGCTGCGCTGCAATGGGTCGTTTCTGCCGCTTGCCTCCTGACCTGCGCCATCAGTCCGCTGCACGCCGAAGATTTTCCCGATCCCACCCGTCCGCCGGCAAGTATTTTCGCGCCTGTTGCGGGCGCCGGTGCCGGACGGGAGGCAAAGGCGGATCATTCGGTTGGTTTGCATACGGTCATCATTTCCAAGACACGCCGCGCCGCGATAATCGACGGGAAAACCGTCGAGTTGTGGGGGCAGCATGGCAATGCCAGGTTGATTGAAGTCAATGAGGGCGGTGTCGTGCTGCAGCGTGCGAAAGGCAGGCAAGTGTTGACTCTGTTCCCAGGTGTGAAAATCACCCGAAAAGTGATTCCTGAACAAGAGCCGGCGAAAACGAAACTCCCGGATGAGAAATCCCAGGGCATTCAACCATTGCCCGCAAACGATATGCAGTCCGGTGAAGAGGAATCCAAGCCAATTGCGCACTACGAAAAACTTTTGTCCGGGCACCCGAAGGAGGAAAAATGAGAATAACGATATGGCTGGGTGTGCTGCTCTTGGCAGGCTGCGCTACTCCGCGCAGTCAGGACCAGGTAGCAGATTCGATCCAGCACGAAATGGATCAGGCCGCAAAAGACAGCGCGCAAGCCAGCAAACCCGAGGAGGTGAACAATGCTTTGCTGCCGCCCCTTGCCGTCGGCATGCCAAAGGTGGACAGTAAATCGCTGGACACGAAATTCGATTTGGCCGTCAACAATACGCCAGCCAGTCAGGTGTTCATGTCTATCGTGTCGGGTACCCGCTACAGCATGTTGCTGCACCCCGATGTCAGCGGCAACATTTCCCTGAATCTTAAGGATGTGACGGTATTCGAGGCTCTGGAAGCGATACGCGAGATGTACGGTTACGATTACAAGATAGACAGCAGCCGCATTTACATCCAGCCGCTGACCATGCAGACGCGGATTTTTCAAGTGAATTACTTGACGGGGCAGCGCAACGGCGCATCGTCGCTGCGAGTCACTTCCGGTTCGGTGTCAGATTCCCCGACAGGTGGCACAGTCGGTGGCGTCATTCCCCCGCCGACGACGGGCTCTGCGGGACGCGCCCAGGAAAGCAGCAAGGTGACCATGGCCAGCAGTTCCGACTTCTGGGATGAGCTGGGGAAATCGCTGACCGCGATCGTTGGCAATGACAAAGGTCGCAGCGTCGTGATCAGTCCGATGTCGGGCGTGATCGTGGTGCGTGCGATGGCCGATGAGTTGCGAAATGTCACGGCTTATCTCAAGGCCTCACAGATATCCGTCGAGCGCCAGGTGATCCTGGAAGCCAAGATCGTCGATGTGCAATTGAACGATAGCTTCCAGTCAGGCGTGAATTGGGCCGCATTCAAAAACAACCCCAACAGCCGCACTTCTGTCGGGCAACTGTCCACCGGCACTACTCTGGCGACGGCAGGACCTATCACCAACGGTTTGCTGACGGCTACCCCGGGCTCCAGTCTGGCACTGGCAGCGTCTGCGGCTACCGGGCAATCTGCGGGAGGATTGTTTGGTCTGGCTTTCCAGACCAGCAACTTTGCCGCATTGTTGAATTTCCTGGAGTCGCAGGGCGACGTGCATGTATTGTCCAGTCCGCGCATTGCCACATTGAACAACCAGAAGGCTGTGCTCAAGGTCGGCACGGATGATTTCTTTGTCACCAATGTCTCGACGACGACGACGACCGGAACCGCAACGACCAGCACTCCCAGCGTCACCTTGCAACCGTTCTTTTCCGGCATCGCGCTGGATGTCACGCCTAGCATCGACGAGAACGGCGAGATCATATTGCATGTGCATCCTTCCGTCAGCCAGGTCAGCACGGTCACCAAGAACATTGACCTGGGTGGCCTGAACGGGGCTATCAGTCTACCGCTGGCTTCCAGCTCGATCTCGGAAACCGACAGCATCGTGCGCGCGCGCGATGGCCAGATCGTGGCGATAGGAGGTTTGATGCGCCAAGCGTCGTCTAAAGATGATTCCGGCTTGCCGGGCTTGCCCAAGGCATTGTTTGGCCAGACCAATCGGAGCAGCGAAAAGCGCGAGCTGGTGATCCTGCTGAAGCCAACCGTGGTGGATAGCGACAAGGACTGGTCGGATGACATCACGCACAGTCGCGATCGGTTCAGCGGGATGATGGGGAAGGGAACGAACCCTTGATATGTATCTACGACACTTTGGACTGCGCGAATCACCTTTCAGCTTAACTCCTGACACCAGCTTCTTCTTCGCTTGCTCAAGCTATCAGGAAGCTCTCAATACCCTGCTGGTGGCTGCACGAAACGGCGAAGGTTTTATCAAGATCACCGGCGAGGTGGGCAATGGCAAGACCTTGCTGTGCCGAAAATTTCTCGCCACACTCAATCAGGGCCGCCAATCCACCACGCTGATCGGCACGCAGGACCAAGCCGCTGCTGCGGAGACTGCGCCGCGTTTTATCACTGCATACATCCCCAATCCCTATCTCGAACCGCACAGCCTGCTGATTGCGCTGGCGGAAGAATTTCGCGTGCCGCTGGAAAAACAAACTGACCAGCATCTGTTGCTGAAAGGCCTGACACACGCGCTGCTGGAATGTGCGCGCAACGGGCAGCGCGCACTGGTATGCCTGGACGAGGCCCAGGCGATGCCGCTGGAAAGTCTGGAAGTGTTGCGCCTGCTCACCAATCTTGAAACCGAAAAGCGCAAACTGTTGCAGGTGGTATTGTTCGGCCAGCCGGAATTGAATGAACGCCTGAAGCATCATTCGATACGCCAACTCCGGCAACGGATCAGCTTTCAATACGATCTGCAGGGTTTGCGCAAGGATGAACTGGAACGCTATCTGCGTCATCGTCTCGCAGTGGCAGGGTTTGCCGGTGAAACATTGTTCAGCGCCGGGGCGGTAGGCAAGCTGCA
>Ga0172379_10004598_pt1 | contig 20150 bp, 21 predicted proteins | sample GrowelOW334metaG_FD_119756 | JGI IMG/M metagenome (GOLD analysis project Ga0172379, IMG submission 119756) | Groundwater microbial communities from an aquifer near a municipal landfill in Southern Ontario, Canada - Groundwater well OW334 metaG | ecosystem: Environmental > Aquatic > Deep...
ACTGCTCGGTGAAAATACAATACCGGTGAAGATGCCGGTTACCTACAGTTAGACGAAAAGACCCTAGAAGCTTTACTATAGCTTGATATTGATTATGTTTTTTGACTTCGTAGAATAAATGGGAGACTTTGAAGTAATTTTTTCGGGAATTATGGAGTCGTCAGTGCAATACCATTACTTTAAGAGGCATAATCTAATCCTTGAGGCAAAAACTCAAAGAGACAGTATCTGGTGGGTAGTTTTACTGGGGCGGTATCCTCCTAAAAAGTAACGGAGGAGTTTATTAAGGTCATCTAGGCGCGAATGGAAACCGTGCCGATAGTGCAATGGCATAAGATGGCTTGACTGTGAGTCGTACATGACAAGCAGGTGGGAAACCAGAACATAGTGAACCGACGGTCCGCATTAGACGCGGCCGAAGATTAACGGATAAAAGCTACTCTAGGGATAACAGGCTAGTTCCGCCTAAGAGTTCATATCGACGGCGGAGTTCGGCACCTCGATGTCGGCTCAACTTATCCTGGTGGTGGAGAAGCTACCAAGGGTTTGGCTGTTCGCCAATTAAAAAGTTACGCGAGCTGGGTTCAAACCGTACAGAAGTTAAAAAAGTTTTTGACTCTTGTACAGTTTGAGCCCCGAGAGGAAGATAATTTATATGAATTAGAACTGTTTAAAACTGAGATTAAGCCAAGTGTAAAAATGAAAAATTATACACTCACGGCGGTATACTATAGAAATATAGTATAAGAAGTTTACTTATATCGGTGAAACCCGACTCATAAATTTTATGAAGGGCAATACCGAGGGAATTTATTTTTAATAAAGCCCGTAGAGACTAAACGTAAACTATGCGAATCGATAAAATAAATCGAAGCATAAAGATATAGTCCAATCCATCTAGTAATAGATGAAAATTATTTTTAATATCTTCGTCGATATTAAAAATGGTGTAGGTGCGTGAGACAGGTTGGTCTCCTATCTACTGTAGGCGTTGATTCTTGAGAAGAGCTGTTTCTAGTACGAGAGGACCGAAACGGACTGACCTCTGGTGTATCGGCTGTTTTGCCAAAAGCAGTGCCGAGTAGCTATGTCGGGAATGGATAACCTCTGAAAGCATCTAAGAGGGAAGCCAGCTTCAAGATTAGGAATCGTTTGAGAAACCTAAGAGATGATTAGGTTGATAGGCTCTAAGTGTAAGCACAGTAATGTGTTCAGCTGAGGAGTACTAATTATTCGATTCCTATTAGGAAATTTGAAAACCACACTCCGACCATAAGTCGGAGAAAAATTAATGTTTTAATCTGATGATTAATCAGATATGGGATATTTGTAATTTTTTAAAATATATTCGAACTCTTTGTCTTGGTGATTCATCGTAGTGGTCACACCTCTTTACATTCCGAATCCCGAAGCAAAGCAAAGCTTGCTACGGGACAGGCAGAGAAGCATGTCCCGTACTAAAATATTCATAATATTAATTTCATTATTGTGTCTTGGTGATTCATCGTAGTGGTCACACCTCTTTACATTCCGAACAGAGAAGTTAAGCACTACAGAGCCGATGATACTCCTTGTGGGGAAAGTAGGTTGTCGCCAGGACAGAGTAATGAAATTTTTAGTATCGGGATTAAGCACTACAGAGCCGATGATACTCCTTGTGGGGAAAGTATGCCCCGCACCGAGCTTGCTCTGGTGCTGGGGTAGGTTGTCGCCAGGACTAAGAGTTTGAATTTAAAAAAACAAATATCTAATCAATCATTTGGTTAGTACATTAAAATTTTTCAAAATCAAAAAAGCCACTTCGTGTGGCTTTTTTGATTTGTATTGACATTTTATAATCAAGTGATATAATAAGGGCAGAAATTTTAAATAGTTATTTTTATGAAAACTGTGTTATTTTTCTTCTGTTTACTATTTATGATAGTAGCCTTAAGTTTACCGAAAGAAGTTTTTTCTTCGCCTGATGTCGCTTATGTTTTTTGTGGGATATTAATAACCTGCGCCCAGATTATTTATTTTTCGCTCATCTTCATAAATACAAGAAGTTTGTTTAGTTTCGTACTTGATGGTAAAAAAGGTGATGAAATTACCTGTCGGCAATATTTAATAGCAACTTCCATATTAGTACTTTTAATAGAATTAGTAAGTGCTGTTTTGTTTACATCCGAAACTAATCCTATTATTCCAAAAACCTTTTATTTTATCTCCTTCGGGTTATTTGTTGCTATATTAGCAGTTACCGTTTTTTTAGTTTTTTTATCACATGATCTCGAAACTAAAAAAGAGATTGCTGAAAATGAGCACAAAAAAGAATAAAATTACATCGGCTTTAAATCGCCCCGACCTAAATCGGGGCGATTTCTTTTTTATGGTTTAAAAATCTGATATGATATCAATATGACATGGTCTCAAAGAAGACAATTATTTATTGCAGGCATAATTTTTGCTGTTCTTTTAGTAATCGCTTTTTTAATAGCATTACCTTATTTAAATAAAAAACCCACCTGTTTTGACGGCAGACAAAATGGTACGGAAATCGGAAAAGATTGTGGGGGAAATTGCGAAATGCTCTGCTCTTCTCAAGTAAATAATTTAACCATTTTATGGGCGAGAGTTTTCCCGGTATCAAATGATCTTTACAATGCTATGGCGTATGTAGAAAATTCAAACGCAAAGGCTGGAATAAAAGAAATCTCTTATCAATTTGATGTTTATGATAAAGATGGAATTTTCTTAATTAGAAAAACTGGTAGTACTTATATTCCACCGAATGGTAAATTTGCAATCTTTGAAGGGGCAATAAATGTTGGAAATAGGGAACCAAAAAATATTCAGTTTAAATTTACTAGCACTCCTGTTTGGTATAAAACAAAAATTCAACCAGAAAAAATTCCGCTTTTCATAAAAGATAAAATAATCTCAAACGCAGACACTACTCCAAAATTAGCGGCTTCGATTTCTAATGAGTCACTTCAAAATATCCCAGAATTAGATGTTGTGGCAATTCTTTTTGATTCAAATGATAATGCTGTTGCGATAGGAAAAACTTATATTGATAATTTATTAGCCGGATCTTCAAAACAACTTTTTTTCACTTGGCCAAAGCCATTTTCAGAATCTCCTGTTAGGATAGATATCATTCCTAAAATTAATGTTTTTTCTGCTGATTTCGGACAATAAATATGCTTTCTTATTTTTATAAAATAAAGGATTTTTTTACAAAACCTCAAAGTAATATAGGCTCCACTTTACCAAAACGTCAAGAAAAAACTGGTGTAGACTGGATGCTTTTTTTCTTAACCTTTCCAGTATTGGGAGCTGGTCTTGTTACGATGACATCTTTTGTTGGTCAAACAAATTTTTTTGGTAGGCAAATTGTTTGGATTTTAATTGGTTTTGCAATCTTTTTTTCTTTTTCTTTTATTGATTTCCGTTTTTTAAGAAGAACAAATGTTTTAGTATTTTTATTCTTATTATTCTCAGGACTGCTTGCACTTCTTTTTGTTTTAGGAATGGCACATAAGGGAGCTGAAAGTTGGTTTTCTTTGGGTGGTTTTTCTTTTCAGCCGTCTGATTTTATGAAAATAATTTTGATTTTAATTTTATCAAAATATTTTTCTCGCCGGCACATAGAAATTGCTCACATTAAGCACATTATTATCTCAGGAATCTATGCAATAATCCCCTTTATTTTAATTTTTCTTCAACCAGATTTTGGATCAGCTATGATGATTTTTGCAATATGGCTTGGGATGATAATGGTTTCTGGTATTTCTAAAAAACACCTTTTTATTGTTTTTTCTATTATGGTAGTTTCGTTTCTTTTTTTATGGCTTTTTATTTTTCAGCCTTATCAAAAAGCAAGAATAGTTTCTTTTATTGATCCAATGACTGATATTCAAAGAACGGGATATAATGCTTATCAATCTACAATTGCTGTTGGTTCTGGACAATTACTGGGGAAGGGAGTAGGTTTTGGAACTCAATCAAGACTTCAATTTTTACCGGAGTATGAGACTGATTTTATTTTTGCGTCTTTTGCAGAGGAGTGGGGTTTTATAGGTGTAATTTTACTTTTTATTATTTTTGGTTTAATAATATGGAGAATACTTTCTAATGCGCTTGTTGGTTCAACAAATTTTGAAATGCTTTTTGGAATAGGTGTAGCAATATTTTTTATGTCGGGAATTGTTATAAATATAGGAATGAATATTGGACTTTTGCCTGTCACTGGGATCACTCTGCCATTTATGAGTTATGGAGGGTCGCACATAGTATCTGAATTTATAGCACTTGGAATTTTAATGGGAATGAGAAGATATCGTAGAACTGCACACAGAGACGATATTAAAAATGAGTTTTTAGGAATATGATAATAAATAAAGGAATAGAAAAAATTGATTATGATTATAGATGGTAAAAAAATTAGAGATAGAATAAAGATTTCTTTAAAAAAAGAAATAGCTTTTATAAAAAGACCAATTATTTTGTCTATTATAAGTGTTAGTTCTAATCCTATCTCTAGTCAATTTATAAATTTAAAAGAGAAATTCGGGAAGGAAATTGGTGTTTCTGTTAAAGTTTTTAATTTTCCTGAAAAAATAAAAGAAAAATTACTTAAAGAAAAAATCAGAAAAATTTCTATAAATTCTGATGGTGTAATTATTCAACTTCCAATTCCTAAAAATTTTTCAACTGATGAAATTTTGAATTGTATACCAATAGATAAAGATATAGATGTTCTTTCTAAAAAATCAAATAAAATTTTTGCTTCTGGAAGATTGAAAATTTTACCGCCAGTGGTAGGAGCAATTAAAGAGGTTTTGGTTGATTCCAAGATTAGTTTAGAAGGAAAGAAAATAGCTTTGGTTGGGAGAGGAAGACTTGTTGGTGGACCTTTATCTTCTTGGTTGAAATACCAAAAATTTAATTCTACTATTTTTGATAAAGGAGATTCTCTCAACCTAAAAAATTTTGATATCATTATCAGTGGGACAGGGGAACCAAATTTAATTAAAAAAGAAATGATAAAAGACGATACAATTCTGATTGATGTTGGGACTAGTGAATTGTTTGGGAAAACCTGTGGTGACATTGATCCAGGATGTGCAAAAAAATCATCTTTATTCACGCCAGTTCCGGGAGGAGTTGGGCCAATTACTATAGCTATGATTTTTAGAAATTTGTTAACTTGCATAAAAAATAAAAACAATGAATAATCTCAATATTCAAATTTTTAAATATTTAAATAGTTTTGCTGGACAAAACGTTTTTTTAGACAAAACTATTGTTTTTTTTGCTACAACTTTTAGCACCATTTTAATTATACTAGCTGTTTTATTTTTACTTTTTCATAAAGAAAAATTTAAATTGGAATCTCCATTTTCTTCAATAATAAAATTTAAAAGAAAAATTTCAGAAATAATCGTTGTTTTTGTAGCTTCTGGTTTTGCTTGGATTTTATCTAAAATAATAAAAACGATTATTACCGCTCCAAGGCCATATCTTGTTTTTGAAAATATAAAGACACTATTTCCTTATGGTGGGTATGATTCTTTCCCATCGGGGCATGCGACTTTTTTTGCCGGTCTTGCTATGGCACTTTATCTTTATCATAAAAAAGTAGGAATAATATTTTTCATTGGAGCTCTTTTGATAGGAGTGGCAAGAATTATGGCTGGGGTTCATTTTCCAGTAGATATTCTAGCGGGGTATGCAATAGGAATTTTTATTTCTTATACCATAAATTTAAATTACAGAAAAGTTATAGCTAAAACAAAAATCTAAAATAAAAATAGGCAAACTAAAAGCCCGCAATTGCGGGCTTTTTTAAAAGCGTTTTAAACCCATCTGTTTCCATTATTAAAGCTTATTCTTTCGAATTCTTTAATAGCAGATTTTTCTTTGGCGGTGATAATCAATTTTCTCAACCAAAGAGAAATTAAAATTGTTCCAATTATTATGGCTACATATCCCAACAAAGCTGGATAATATCTTGACGAAGAGCCAAAAACACCTATGGATTGTGTTGATAAAAATGTACTTAATATAAATACAAAAAAATATTTATATTTTTTTAAAAAAGTACCAATACCTCCAAGGATGATCAAAATAATTTCACTGATCATTCCGGCATGATATATGACTTTGGGGTTTTCTGAATAATAAAGACTCAAAATAAATAACCCTAAAATAACAACAGTATACGGAATATAGTATATTATAATTTCTTTTAACTTTTTCTTTTTATTGGATAAAATAAAAACTAAATTACAAGAAAAAATACATACTAAAATAAAAAGAGGGACAAAGCTCAGAATGCCATCTATTTGTGTGTCATATTGAACATCTCTATAATAAATATCGTCTATTTTATTACACTTGCTGTTGGTATAAGTATAATAAATATAATCGTGTCCAACCTCAATTTGGAACGGATTCCATAGTGAATAATACAGATTATTACTTTTGGGATCTTTCCCATGTCCTGTATAATCATTAATAAAACCTTGTGCTGTTGCATTTTGGTATAAGCCAAATATCAATAAAACTAAAACAATAATCAATTTTTTCATAGTAAGAACAATTTAGAATTTTCTGACTTCAGTTTATCACAAATATCTTTTTGTGTCAAATAAAAACAGGCAAACTAAAAGCCCGCAATTGCGGGCTTTTTAAAAATCGTAATTTTTAGGTCCAATGCTCATAAAGCATTTTTCCTCGTCTTAGTTTTCTGATAATTATAACTTCTCTTACAATAAGAGAAAAAATCATTGTGCAGATAATCATAAATCCATACTGTCCTAAAATGATAGGAGGAGTATTACCAGAGGAAAATATCCCCATAGACACTCCCATAAAAATACCAGCAAGAATTTGAAAAATTATTTTTCCTGAATGCATTTTTTTATGATCATTAATTAGCATACTTAAGATAAAAGCAGCGCCTGCAGAAATGAACTGCATTAACTCTCCCATGTTTGGTAAGTAACGTCCGATAATAAATAAAACAGTAATCAAAAGGCAGAAAGCGAAGAAAAAATTTAAAATTTTTCCCCTTTTTTCTTTTGTACTAATGATAGCTAAAGTTAGATTAAAAACTAAGGCTATCAATACCATCACAAGAGGAATAAAAGTGATTTCTTCTTTCCCCTTAAACATAATTTTGGGTGGGAGAAGGGAAGTAAGTGAGTAAGTTTCTTGCAGGGCTTTATCTTTTTTTTCAAGATAATTTTTCCCGGATTCTTTTGTGGTTCCTTTGTGTCTGGTGTCCAGAGCATAATTTACAACATTACAAGTGATGATTAATAACGAAATTAAAATAATTTTTTTCATTGAATGAGCTTTTAATATTTTTCTATATCTAATTTAGCACATACTAGTTATAGTGTCAAAGTATAAAATTGGGGGGGTTGACCCGCACACTTACTTTGCCATAGTTTTTATTCTGAAGATAAAGTGTTCTATCAAAATCTATAATTAGTCATCTAGTTTTCTTATGTAAATAATGATAATTTTGCCAAAAAACAGAATAATGGCAAAGTAAGTGTGCGGGTTGATTATTTCTACAAAAACAGTAGAATATCTAGTAATATGTGGAAAAAAAGAATTATTGCAATATTTATACTTGTCCTCGGTTTTGGAGTTTCATTTTTTATTTATAAGTCAGAACCACAACTAAGTGGAATAATCCCAAACACCCCCGGATCATTTTTATCAAAATTTCCTTTTAAACTAGGACTCGACCTTTCAGGTGGAACTCACTTGGTTTACAGGGCTGATGTTTCTCAAATAAAATCAGCAGAAATAAGCGACTCAATGAGCTCTCTTCGTGATGTTATTGAAAGAAGAGTAAACTTGTTTGGAGTCTCAGAACCAACTGTTCAAGTTGAAGAGGGTGGGATTACAAGCGTTGGTGAACACCGACTTATTGTTGATTTACCAAACGTAACAGACGTTCAAAAGGCGGTAGTTATGATTGGGCAAACACCATTACTTGAATTTAAAACAGAAAGACCTGCTGGAAAAGAAAAGGATGACCTAATTAAAAAATTAGAAGAGGCTAAAAAATTAGCAGAGCAAGGAATTACTGTTAGTAGTGTAGAAGATCCATATTTTGTTCAGACTCCATTAACTGGAAGATATCTAGATAAAGCAATTTTAGAATTTGATCAAAATACAGGTGAAGCAAAAGTTGGGCTCAAGTTTAATGCGGAGGGGGCAAAACTTTTTGAACAAATAACAAAAGATAATATTGGGAAAATGGTAGCAATATATCTTGATGGTTCTCCAATTTCAACCCCGAATGTAAGAGAAGCTATTTCTGGTGGTGAAGCACAAATTTCTGGAAACTTCACACCGACTGAAGCGAAACAATTAGTAGGTAGATTAAATTCTGGTGCACTTCCTGTTCCAATCGAACTTATTTCAACTCAAACAATCGGGCCATCTCTTGGTGCTAAAGCAATTCAAGATGGAATAAAAGCAGCACTCGTTGGGCTTATTGTTATCGCTATTTTCTTAATTCTTTGGTACAGACTTCCGGGGCTTCTTGCTGTTATCGCTCTTTCAATTTATATTTGTTTAATTTTGATGTTGTTTAAATTAATTCCAGTTACTCTAACGGCTGCTGGTATTGCTGGATTTATTATATCTATTGGAGTGGCGGTTGATGCCAATGTTCTTATCTTTGAGCGTATTAAAGAAGAATTAAGAACTGGTAAGACTATTGCTGATGCTATAAAGGCCGGATTTTCAAGAGCGTGGTTTTCAATTCGTGATTCAAATACTTCAAGTATAATAACAGCTATAATATTATTCTGGTTTGGGACATCGCTCATAAAGGGTTTTGCTCTAACTTTTGGAATGGGTGTTTTGGTAAGTATGCTAAGTGCAATTATAATAACAAGACTCTTCCTCTTCTCATTAAATATTTCTAAGAATACTAAATTTAACAACTTTCTTTTTGGTAGCGGATTTCATTTTACTAAAAAAGAAAATAACATAACTGCCGATGGGCATGTTGAATAAAAAATATGTTTATAATAAAAAATAAAAAAATATTCTTATTAATATCGATCTTTCTTGTTGTTGCTTCTGTTGTCATCATATCTCTATTTGGATTAAAAATAGGAATAGATTTTAAAGGAGGAGCGTTGACAGAAGTTTCTTATCCAGACGGGCGTCCCGAAATTTCGATTTTGAAAGATGCTACTAAAGATCTTTCTCTTGGTGAAATTACTTTTCAACCATCAGGCACAAATGATTACATAGTAAAATCAAAAGATTTAACTGATCCAGAACATACAACACTCTTGCAAGCTTTATCCGCAAAAGGAACTTTGAAAATTGAAGAGAAAAACTTTAATTCTATTGGTCCTTCCGTAGGAAAAGAATTAAAAAAGAAATCGATGTTTTCTATTTTCTTTGTTATTTTAGCTGTAATTCTTTTTATCGCCTATGCTTTCAGAAAAGTTTCAAAACCAATTTCATCTTGGAAATATGGTCCAATCGCAATCATTGCATTACTTCATGATATCACTATCCCAATCGGAGTTATGGGGATGCTCGGTCATTTTGCGGGGGCTGAAGTAGACACGCTGTTTGTGGTAGCATTGCTTACAATTCTTGGTATTTCTGTTGCGGATACAATTGTTGTTTTTGATAGAATTAGAGAAAATTTAAGATTAAAAATTTCATCTGATTTTCACGAGACAGTTGGAAGAAGTATAGACCAGACATTTACAAGATCAATAAATACCTCCCTCACTGTTATCTTTGTTCTTTTGTCATTATTTTTCTTTGGACCTGAATCAACAAGAAATTTCGCCTTGATTATGACAATCGGACTTTTCTTTGGAACCTACTCATCTATCTTCCTTGCTTCACCACTTTTGGTCTATGCTTATGAAATACAAGAAAAAATGCAAGCTAAGAAAGGAAATAAAAAGAATAAAAAATAAATAAAAACTAAAAGATCCCCAAACAGGGGATTTTTTAGAATGGTTTACCTTGATTTTACAAAAGGTTGACATAATTTATAATTATGATAGACTGATAGGTAGAAAAAGTAAATTAAATTTTGTAATTATGAGTAAAATTATAGTACCAGCCGAAATCGTAAGATTGATAGATCTTATTTTGACAGGGAAAAACATCCCTAAAAAGAAAGTAAAAGAGTATTCAAAAGAGGAATATCTCTCAATGGCACTCAAAAACCTTGTTCTATTACAAGGGATACCAAAAATTCCAGTTATTAAAAAATTTTTGAATTCAAAGTATTCAGAAAGTGGAGAGAAAAGAAGTATAGTAATTTTGAGTCCGTTTTCAAAAGATTGGGATCCAAAAGACAACTCTGCATCCAAAGGAGCTTTATACCTCTGTGATAGAGGTAAAGGTCCAGCTCTTTATTTTCATTTTGATGCTGATTTTCCAGCCAACAGAAGTGAGAGAGATTATACACTGGTGACATCTGATAATATTCAAAAATGGCATCAAGAAAGTATTAAAATATTTGCCAAACTAACTGAAAGACAAATTTGGGATAATATCCGAGATTGGTTAAAGATCGTTATCTCTTAATTCTTTTTAATTTGTTATTCTGTAGATTTACAAAAAACCGCCCTAGGGCGGTTTTTTATTTTATGCATTTAGAAAGCACTCCTTAGCGCTTTCTTCACTTCTTCTACTCATTACAATGAAATCTCTTCTAACGTCTTCCATTATTTTATTCATTTCTCTTTGTGCTTGATAATCTAGAGGAGAATCGATAAGTTCTCCATGCCTTAATGTAATTTTACCGTCCTCCTTGTGATATTCTACAAAAGGAGTTCGTCCTCTTTCATTTCTTCCAGTAGAATAAATAGTGAATAGATGTCTTCCGTTAACAGGTTCTGGTGGCATAAAATTAGTATTTATGAACAATTCTAACCATATTGTATATCATTCCTTTTCCTTTGCCAACTATCCTCTTTAATAGTATAATCAGTCTGTTATTAAATTAATTTTCTAGTAGCTAGGGGCTAGTTGCTAGTTGCTAAACCGATGACCACTTTATATATAATAATAGCTATCTTAGTTGTTATAATTGCTTCCGGATTAAGAGTAGTAAAACAATACGAAAGAGGTGTAATTTTCCTATTAGGAAAGTGTACTGGAGTAAGAGGTCCAGGTTTAATTTTTATTGTTCCTATTTTTGAACAAATGACAAAAGTTACAATGAGAACAGTCACCATGGCTATTCCATCACAAAAAATAATTACCAAAGATAATGTTTCAATAGATATCGCAGCAGTAGCATATTATCATGTTGTTGATCCACAAAAATCAGTTATCGCTATTGAAGATGTTTTTAATGCCGTAAATCAAATCAGTCAAACAACAGTCAGAAATGTGGTTGGACAATTTAAACTTGATCAACTCCTTTCTCAAACAAGCGAAATAAATTTACAAATTAAAAATGTAATTGATGCACATACTGAACCATGGGGAGCAGAAGTGACAGCAGTAGAAATAAAAGATATTTTTCTTCCAGAAAATATGCAAAGAGCTATGGCCAAAGAAGCTGAAGCCGAAAGAGAAAGGCGTGCAAAGATAGTCGCAGCTGAAGGGGAATTCCAAGCCGCAGAAAAATTAGGACAAGCAGCTGATTTGATTTCAAAACACCCAGTAGCTTTACAACTTCGTACTTTGCAAACAATGGCAGAAATTTCAGTTGAGAAAAATTCAACAATCATTTTTCCCGCACAATTTATGACAACAGTAAATGAGGCGATAAAGATGATAAAAGGGGATAATAGTTAAAATTATTATTATTATTAATTTTCTGCCAAAAGCAGAATAACTAGTCGCTAGTAGCTAGTGCCTAGTAGCTAACTTTATGAATATTTTATATATCATTTTAGCAATCGTAGTATTATTAATCATTTGGTTTATTGCCAGATATAATCGCTTCATAACTTTAATTACAAGAGCCAAAGAAGCGTGGGCAGATATTGATGTTCAATTAAAACGTCGTTATGATTTGATTCCCAATTTAGTAGAAACAGTAAAAGGTTATGCAACTCATGAAAGTAGTGCTTTTGAAAATGTTACAAAAGCAAGAGCTATGGCAATGGGGGCACAAGGTCTTGAGAAGAAAGGGGAAGCAGAAAATATGTTAACTGGTGCGCTTAAGTCTATTTTTGCAATTTCTGAAGCTTATCCAGATTTGAAAGCTAATCAAAATTTCCTATCTTTACAAACAGAACTTTCAGACACAGAAAATAAAATCCAAGCAGCTCGCAGATTTTACAATGGAAATGTTCGTGACTTAAATATTGGTATTGATACTTTCCCAGCAAATATAGTGGCAAAAATTTTCAAATTCATAAAAATGGAATTCTTCCAACTAGAGGAAGGATCAGTAGCTAAAGAACCAGTCCAGGTAAAGTTCTAATTTAGACTATTGACTTTATTATCCATTCAGTGTATCATTAGTTCAGAAAAGTAAATTAAAATAGTTTTAAAATGACAAACAAAGGAGAAATATTAGGGGTTGTTTCTGATGAAAAAATCCTACTATCAAAAGACATATTCCTAAAACCATTACCCAGAAGTGCCTTTATACGGGTGTATTGTTCCGGGTGTGGAGAAATTTGCGGGATTACCAAAGAAGGAGCAGAGAAATTGGCTCGATTGGGTAATTTCCAAATACCTCCAAATAAGGAAGATTTTTTCTTAGAAATTGGGGGATGTGATTTGCCTGTATGTGATTCATCACCAAAAGACGAAGTCTTCTTAAAAAAGATAGAAGACCTTTAAATAAAAATAGCATTGTAATTTTAAAAGCCACCTGACTAGGTGGCTTTTGTTTTTGTGCTAAAAATTGTAATATAAAGGTATATGAATTTTTTTAATGGGGGTGAAGCTCAAGCAGGGAAAGAAATGGAAAGGGAGCTTCTTGGAATGGTAAAAACTGAAACAAAAGAAGCAGAAAATGAAAATACTAAAATAATTATAAATAAGGAAAAAGTTCCTGAGTTTGAAGCTGCTTTAATAAACATAGAAAATAGACGAATACAAAATCCTCGTAATCCAGAGCGTCCTTTTGCTAATTTTTTAAGAACAAAAATAATCGATCTTTTATCAGAAGAGATCCAAGATGAAGCTGAAGAAAATTTAGAATATTATACAGCTATTTCAAAAGATCCAAACCAAGAGACTGGTTTAGATAAACATTTTGGAGTTGATGCTTTTTTTAAACTAAAACTGGAAGGTAGAGAAAAACCAATCTATGTAACTTTTGACATAACATTAAGACCAGGAAAAAGTACAAGTAAGGCAAATGTGGTGTTTTCTCTAACAGATGATTTTCCTGCCCATGCTAGGTTTGAAAAAGGGCAACTTACAGGTATAACGGAAAGTGAATTCCATTTATTTGATAATGTTACAGACATTTTAGCTGAGGAAATTACTAAACAAATTGAGAAAAAATTTAGAGAAGAATTTTAATGAAGCGACCTTATTGAGGTCTTTTTCTTAAAATATTAATCAAAAACGTAAAACATGAAAAATGAAGAAAATTTTTTACTCTTTCTCTCTCTTTTAAACTTGATTTTTACTTGGTTTTGGTATTCTCCCAGGTTTAATTTCATTGTAATTACTTCTATTTTTGTTATTCTTTTAGTATTAGCTTTTATTTTTTATAAAAGAATTAAAAAAGGTAAAAGTAAAAGTGCTTGGTTCTTTCTGTCTCTGGGAATTATTTTTCTTATTGCTTCTGTCCCATTATTTATAAACATTCTAGCCATTCGATCTTGGTTTCTCGGTATGAATTTCTTTCTTCTTGGATTGATTTGGTTGCCATTTTTAGGAATAACAATTGGCGTTTTAAAACAATCTTATGATTTATTGAAAAACAAAAAAATTATTATTAATTAATCTATTTTAAAATGATAAATGAACAATTATTGAATTATATTAAAAAAGAACTTTCTTCTAACGTCTCTAAAGATATTATTACTTCAAATTTAAAATCCAAAGGGTGGACAGATTTTGATATCAGTGAAGCATTTTCAAAAATTATTTCTTTAAAGGTAGAACCAGTGATTCCTACTGTTCCACCAAACATATTTCGATCATCACAACCTCAAATACAAAACCAAAATCAACCTCAAACAACAACGCCAGTGACCTCACCAGTAACACCTAAAATAACACCAGAGATTGCGCGACCACAAATAACACCTCAAACTCAACCACAAACAATTAATCTATCAGCAACATCACCTATTACTCCTCCTTTACAAACAACTCCAAAACCACAACCTGTGATACCTCAGACTCCATCTCAAGTAACTCCACAAACCCCACCTCAAACAATACGACCATTTACGACACCTCAAACTCTATCACAACCGGCTCCACTCCAAGCAACTCCATTTAATAGTCCAATCAATAATCAAGTAAGTAATCCGACTATTCTATCAACTCATAAAAAAAGCAAAGTACCTCTAATAATTTTTATTTTATTTTTATTTGCACTTTTAGGTGGGGGAGCTTATGCCTACTATTCAGGAATTTTTCTGACATTTTCAGATCTTACTTCAAAAGCAATTGTTAATACCAGGAATACTAATAGTGCTTCTTTTGACACCACTATCAAAGTTGATTATTCAGAAATTAAACAATTTACAAATCAACCATTATCTGAAATTATGACTCCTACTCAATTTAGTCTAACCACAAAAGGTGCGTACGATTTTTCAGATTCTACAAATAGAAAAATTTCTACTTCTCTTTCTTTGGATGCTAGTACAATATCTGGTCAAGTTGATTTTAAAATAGTGGACAATACTATTTATGGTCAATTGGTAAAAATTCCTGCACAAGCTCTAGCTTTTATTCCCACAACTACAAATTTTGAAAATAAATGGTTTTCATTTCCAATTAAACCAGAAAACATTCAATCTCTGACTGATTTGATTAATCCTTTAAGTAAAATTTCAGGAATAGATTCTAGTGTTATAGAAAAGATAACTCAGGAACAAAAAGATAAACTTTTTGAAATTACACAAAACGCACATTTTCTAAAGATGACTAAAAGACTTTCTCCAGAAGCAATTAATGATCATCTTTCTTACCATTTTACTTTTGATCTCGACAAAGAAGGGATTTCTACATATCTAACTACTCTAAAAGATTATGTTAATACTATCGGCAAAAATGATTCAGCGCTTTCATTATTTGATCCAACCTCTATTACAAAGAGCTTAGATAAGATTGAAGATTTCCAAGGAGAAATTTGGATTGGACGAAAAGATAATTTACCTTACAAAATAATGTTCAATTTTGGTGTTAAATTAGACCAAACTAAAAATGAAAAGATAAAAATAAGTGTGGTAAATATATTTAGTAATTGGAATAGTCCCGAATCAATCGTAGTCCCAACAGAAAGCCTTCCTTTTGAAGAGTTTGTTAATGCTTTAACAAACAATGCAATGAGCGAAGCTAAAGGAAAAGCAGCAGATGCTGCGATAAAGGCACACTTATCAAATCTTCGTGCGTCAGCAGAAATATATTTTGATTCAAATACAAATTCATACTTGGGTCTTTGTTCATCAACGGAATCAAAAAACATAGATGCAGCTCTTAAAAATGTTGGCACAGTATTTTCTTGTAAGGATTCAATAGCTAAATATCTAGCAACAGTTAAATTTGTACAAGACCCAGGATATTTCTGTCTAGACTCAACAGGTTTTCTAAATATCATAAAAGCTTTACCTAAAAACGGATTTTCTTGTCCTCTTAAATAAAATTTTTTTATGACAAAATTAAATGCTCAAAAATCGAAAAACTTTCTCAAAGTATTGGTGGTCTTTGTCTTTGTTTTTACTATATTATTTTCTACTATTCCAGTATTAGCTTCAGAAAAAATTGATAGTTTTGAAAGTTCCATTTCAATTTTTAAAGATAGTGTTGGAATTAATGAAGAAATAATTTACAACTTTGGTACTGAATCGAAACACGGGATATTTAGGAATATTCCACTTACTTCAAAAGATGGCCCAAATATTAAAATAAATGTTCTTTCTGTTACAGATGTTGAAGGTAAACCATATCAATACGACGCTTCAGTTTCTGGCAATATATTAAATATAAAAATTGGCGACCCAAATACCACAGTTACTGGAACAAAAACTTATGTTATAAGTTATTATATTTTAAACTCTTTAAGATCTTTTACTGACCATGATGAATTTTATTGGAATGTTACAGGAAATGATTGGCAAATTCCAATAGAAAAATCTTCTGCTTCAGTCTGGTTTCAACCTTTTCCAAAAGATGACAAAACTCTCGCATCTTCTTTTAAAACAGCTTGTTTTACTGGTGTACAAGGTAGTAAATCGACAGATTGTACTTCTTCTATACGATCTGACAGAAAAGACATTTCAGATTTTTCTTCAACTAAAGTACTAAATCCAAAAGAAGGTCTTACTATTGCACTTTCATTTCCCAAAGGGCTTGTTAATATTATAAATTCGACAGGTGATTTTAGTGGTCAAACAGAAGGTCCTACTAATGCTTTTATGGCTATTTTCCCCGTTTTAATTACTCTTTTTGTAGTATTTATAATTTATTTTGGACTAAGAAAGGCTAGATTGAGTGGTAGATTAAATACTGACAGTAGAGTTAGTGCACCAAAAATTCCCAAAGAATTAAAAGGTGTTTCAATTATCGCTGAATATACTCCACCAGAAAATATTTCGCCGATTGATATGGGCACACTTTTTGATAGAAGTGTTGATATGAGAGATGTCTCTTCTGTGATTTTACATTTAGCTATAAGAGGATATTTAAAAATAAATTACTTTGAGAAAAAATACAAATTTTTGTTTACAGAAAAAGATTTTGAATTAATTAAATTGAAACAGGGAAGCGACCTTACTCACCCAGCCGACAAAATAATCTTTGATATGTTATTTTTTAGTCGTGACTCTGTAAAATTGAGTTATCTTAAAAAAGAAGAATCTACCGCTGTTCAAGGTGATATTGCTAAAATTAAAATAGAAGTGAAAGATAGATTGACTAAAGAAAATTATTTCAATGAGACATCTCAAAAAAGGGCAACAAAGTTTGGAAAATATGCGAAGATATCTTTCTCTATTATTCTTCTTTGTGTTTTTTTTGGTCAGATTTTTAGCGATGTTTTAAGTCTAAGTTTTATTGGGCCTCTTCTTGCAGGGGTTGGTTTTGTTGCTGTTGTTGTATCTTTGATTTTGTCTTCAAAATCACAAAAACTGGGAGATAAGTTAACTCAAAAAGGAATCGATGCTTTAAGAAGAATTCTTGGTTTTAATTTATTTCTTTCCGTAACTGAAAAAGATAGAATGGATTTTCATAACGCACCAGAAAAAAAACCAGAACAATTTACAGAATATTTACCATACGCCATGGCACTAGGGATTGAGAAAAAGTGGGCTAAAAAATTTGAAGGAATGAATATTCCACAACCCGACTGGTATCAATCAAATGCGATTGGTACATTTATAGCTCTTGATTTTGCTTCTCATATGATTATGTTTTCTTCTAATTTATCGGCAATTTCTATGCCATCAGGCGATGCATCAGGTTTTGGAGGTGGTGGAGGATCCGGTGGAGGAGGTGGTGGTGGAGATGGTGGAAGTTGGTAGTTCGACAAGCTCACTATAAATAAAACTTATTTTATAAATTTAAAAACTAATAATATATGCAAAACAATTTTTTTGGCTCAAAATTAAATAGTATTTTACTTCTTATCCTTATTATCTTGATGGTGGTAGCACTTGTGTTTATGTACAAAAATAAAGATTTGTATTTAGGAGTGTTAAGACTAGATAATAAAGAAAATATTATTAATGATTCTAATAATCAAAAAGTAGATGATCCAGTCTATGAAGATACCCCAGAATCAAAAATGAATCTCAGTAGCTTAGCTTTTTTGTATAATTTTGAAAAAAAACAAGATGGATATTGGTATCTTACTTTTAAAGAAGCAGAAAATATCACCCAGTTGGAACATGAAGAACAATTCATTTCTGCTTCTAATATAAAAGTTGCTTTTAAAAGTAAACCAGCAGAAACATTTAGAGCTTCTAAAGATTTACGAATAGTTTATGAATATTTATGTTTACTTGATCAACCAGACCCCACAGATGATTTAGAAACATTTCTCTCAAAAGTACAAAAGATAAATGGTTATTATTGGCACCCTGATAATAATAGCGACTACCATTTTAATGGATTCTTTAATATAGTAGTTAAAGATGGATTACTTACAGAAATGGAAGAGGTTGAATATATGTGTGGTAATTAATTATAATCTAATTAAAAATCAATATGCAAAACAATTTTTTTGGTTCAAAATTAAATAGTATTTTACTTCTCGTTCTAATCATTCTGATGGTGGTAGCGCTTGTCTTTATGTATAAGAATAAGGAATTATATCTTCAAACATTTTTCCCAAGCAATGAACAAATTACACCCGAAAACTTAGTTGTTGATCAAAACAATAAAAGCAATAATGTTTCAGAAGTTTTAAGAGAATACAAAAATGATGAAATTGGTCTTTCTTTTTCTTACCCAGCAAGTTGTGGAGAAATAAAAACTGGTAGTAAAAAAGATAGTTTATTTTTTTCTGCTGGACCTGAAAATACAAAAGATTGTCCAATAGTAGGTCTGTATGGTGCTTACCCTGATTTTATAGACGAGGTTGGCGAGTGTCCTGTTTTTATGGATTTTATTGAAAGGAATATAAAATATGATGAAGGAGTTAATATAGATTATTTTATTAATGAAAATGGAGTTCATCTTTTACTTGAAAAAAATTACTCCGACATAAGCCCAGTCTGTCTTCCTGATTTTGGGGGAATGTCAGCTCGAATTAATTTAAAACACACTATGCACGGAATCAAGCTAGTTGGTGATATGTCTGCAAATTTTTTGTATGGCATTCTAAATTCAATAAAGACTTACTAATTAAACCCCACTTTCATCTTTTCTAACTTTATTGTAAACTCTTACTTGTCCCGTCTCGGCGTGGAAAATTAGTCTATGTCAATCCGACTAAAGTCGGATTGCTCATAAATTATATTCATTTTATTCATTAATTTATGGCAACCCTATACACCTATCAATCTTCAAACAATCGCAAAACATGGCTTCTAATGAGCCTGTTTTTAGTCATTGTGGTGGCTTTGGGTTGGTTTTTGAGTCGTTACTTCGGCAACCCATCAATCCTCTATATTGCGGTTGTTTTCAGTGTTTTTATGAACATTTTCTCTTATTGGTATTCAGATAAAATTGTTCTAAAAATGGCAGGAGCCAAGCCAGCGAGTCATGACGAAAATCTAGAACTCTTCCATGTTGTAGAGAATCTTTCTATTACGGCCGGACTTCCAATGCCAAAAATTTATATTATAAATGATTCTGCGCCAAACGCTTTTGCAACAGGTAGAAATAAAGAACACGCAGTCGTGGCGGTAACAACAGGGCTTTTGCAAATTTTAGATAAAACGGAATTGGAAGGAGTAATTGCACACGAACTTTCTCATATCGGTAATAAAGATATTTTGCTTTCAACAATCGTTGTTGTCTTGGTCGGCTTTGTCACAATTTTAGCTGATATGTTTTTAAGAATGTCACTTTTTGGCGGGAGAAGAAATGATGATAGGGAAGGTGGTAATCAACTAGGTGCAATTTTAATGGTTGTCGGAATTATTTTTACAATTCTTTCGCCAGTGATTGCAACTCTAATACAATTAGCAATTTCCAGAAAAAGAGAATTTTTAGCAGATGCTGGAGGTGCAATGCTTACTCGCTATCCAGAAGGATTAGCTTCCGCCCTTGAAAAAATTTCCGGATACAGTACACCAATGAGACATCAAAGTAATGCCATTGCTCATTTATATATTTCCGATCCAGCCGGCAAGAAAAATAGAATTGCAAAATTATTTATGACACATCCTCCAATAGAAGAAAGAGTCAAGATTTTAAGACAAATGTAATTGGCGGTATTCATTGTACAAAATTCGAACCTTTTTTGAAAGCAATCCCGACGAGGAAATCTGAAACAATGCGGACGAAGTTTTGCGGAAACAATTTTCTGGGGAAAGGATTCCGCAAAACTTCGG
>Ga0172379_10004599_pt1 | contig 20135 bp, 17 predicted proteins | sample GrowelOW334metaG_FD_119756 | JGI IMG/M metagenome (GOLD analysis project Ga0172379, IMG submission 119756) | Groundwater microbial communities from an aquifer near a municipal landfill in Southern Ontario, Canada - Groundwater well OW334 metaG | ecosystem: Environmental > Aquatic > Deep...
GCCTTGCTACTTCGGGGCTATAAGGTAACTAAAATTCCATCTGCTCTTAATTGGGATGAAGTGTCGATTGGTTACAATGCCTATTCGATTTTAACGACAGGTAAAGACGAATGGGGAGTTAAATTACCTCTACATTTCCAATCTTACGGAGAGTATAAATTACCGGCTCAAATTTATGCTTCCATTCCGGCGATTGCTGTTTTCGGTCTTAATCCTTTTGGAGTACGGATTACACCGGTTATTTATGGTACGCTGACTGTTTTATTGTTGTTCTTATTGGTTCAGGGTCTTTTTGGACGTGGTAACCTCTCATTGGTTTCATCTTTTCTGTTAGCAATTTCCCCATGGCATATTCAACTAACTCGAGCTTCTTTTGAGTCGTCATTTTCCTTGTTCTGGGTGCTATTGGGAATGTGGTGGTTGGTGAAAGGTATGAATGGAAAGAAATATTGGTGGATTATATCGGCTATTCCTTTCGCTATCTCGTTTTATACTTATAATTCAGCCCGAGTTTTTACCCCACTCTTTTTGTTGGTGTTGGGTTTGGTATTTCTGAAAGTTTTTCGGAAAAACTTTAAAACCAGTTTTTTAGCAGGACTTTTATTCGCGAGTCTTCTTATGCCGGCAGTGCCCTTTGTCCTTTCAGGAGAAGCTTCAGCTCGCTATAAGTTAGTATCAATTGTAAATGAGGCAGGTCTGGTACCCAGAATTAACGAGAATAGAGGATTGTCTAAATTACCAGCCCCTTTACCAAGATTTATTCACAATAGAGTGACCTACATTTCTTTTTATGTGGCACAAAGTTATTTAGCTCACTTCACACCCATTTTTTTGTTTTTTAAGGGGGCTGGTCACGTTCAGCATCACGTTCAGAGCATGGGAGAGCTTTATAAATTTCAAGCACCCCTTTTGATTTTTGGTTTGTATCTTATTTTCAGAAAAAAAGAATCGTACCGTTGGTTTTTAATGATTTGGCTATTGTTGGCTTTTGTGCCGGTGGCTACAACTCGTGATTCAATCCCTAACGCCTTGCGGACGGTGATTGCCAATCCTGTCTATCAAATTGTTACTGCCTATGGCTTGTTGGAAGTGTTGGTTTTTTTAAAGAAAAGAAACTTTACTATTTACTATTTACTATTTACTATTGTTTTATTGATTGGTTTATTGGAAATTACGGGATATCTTCGAAATCTGTTCGAAGTGTATCCGGTCCGTTACTCCCGTGATTGGCAGTATGGCAATCGGGAAGCAGTAGAATACATTAAAGAGCATTACGACGATTATGATTTAATTGTTTATACACGTGCTTATGGGGAGCCCCACATGTTTACCTTGTTTTACTTGACTTACCCACCTCAAAATTATTTTGATAACCCAAACCTGGTGAGATTTAAATCTTATGACTGGGTGTGGGTTACTAATTTTGACAAGTTTTATTTTCCTAATCTTTCGGACGAAGGAACAGAATATTGGGATATCGTCAATCAAAATCCCGACAAATCGATATTGTTTATTGGTAAAGAGAGTGATTTTGAGGCTAGTAAGCCCAGATTGAAAACAATTAACTTTTTGGACGGTAGCCGGGCTTTTGATATTGTTGCCAAATGAAACAGTATTTTTTTCTAATACTTATTTGTCTTTTGTTTTTAGTTACTAGACTGACGAAAATAACGGAAATTCCCAGTTCTTTATATTGGGATGAGGCTTCCATTGGCTATAATGCTCACGCTATTTTGACGACAGGTCGTGACGAATGGGGAGAACATTTGCCTTTGCACTTTCGAGCTTTTGGCGAGTTTAAGTTACCAGTTTATATTTATTCGGTTGCATTAGCCGAAACTGTTGTTGGCTACGGGGAGTTGGCGGTAAGATTGCCGGCTGTTTTATATTCTTTGGCTTCTCTGGTGTTGATATTTTTAATTACCCGGCGACTAACAGAAAGTTTTTTAGGAAGTTTGTTAGCAAGCCTTGTTTTTACACTTTCCCCCTGGGGGCTTTTAATTACCAGAGTTGGTTATGAAGTTACTGCTGGAACAGCCTTTTTTCTTTTGGCTTGGTATTTATATTTAAAATCTAGAGAGAAGCCTATTCTTTTCCTGTTTTCTGGGCTAGCTCATATTTTGGCCATGTATTCGTACAACAGTTTCCGGATTGTTTCGCCATTATTCTTATTTTTTTCCGTACTGTTTCTTTTAAAGAAGCGACGTTTACCAGTTATTTTGGTTACTTTACTGGTCGTGTTTGCTAGTTTGTTGCCAATTTACAGACTCTACCGTTATGATGCCGGCGGGGTGAGATTGGTGGCGGTCTCTTTGCAGGGTAGTTTACCTTCAAAAGTAGAGCAGTTTACCAAAAATTATTTTTCTCATTTTTCACCTAAGTTTTTGTTTTTTTATGGGGACACCAACCCGAGAAGTAATTTTCCTGGCTATGGTTTGATTTCAGTATTTTCAGTTCCAGTTATTTTGTTTGGTTTAGTGGATGCTATTAAAAAACGGCGCAGTGTCTTACTTGTTCTGATTTTAGCTCCTGTGGCGGCCAGCCTGACTCGAGAAAGCCCACATGCTTTAAGATCTTTTTTGATGTTTCCGGCGTTATCTGTCTTGTTTGGTTTGGGGGCTAAGAATCGGATTTTATTGGTAATAGCAGTTATTTTCCTGGCACTTCAGTTTGAGAACTGTACTTATAATTTTTACCGGCAGTATAATAGCCAGTATTCTCAAGACTGGCAAATGCCGTACAAGCAGATTTTTTCCCAACCGGTTAGTAAGAACAAGACACTAGAAGTATCTGACGAATATGCTCAACCGTATATTTTCGCACTTTACTACCAAAAATACGACCCGGTTAGATTTCGAGAGACAGTTGTTTACTCTCCGGTAAGCGATTGGGGTTTCTCAACAGTTAAGAGTTTTGGAGACTATATTTTCGTAAAAAAATGAAAAGATACTTGTTTTCCATAGTTTTCGCTCTTATTGTAGTTGGAGCTTTGGTGCTGAGAGTCTACAAACTAGGGGTAATAGCCCCGGGAATTTCTTGGGATGAGGCAGCAGTGGGGTACAATGCCTATACGATTGCCCACTGGGGAAGGGATGAGTGGGGAAGGTTCTTACCGCTGACCTTTAAGTCCTTTGAAGATTATAAACACCCGGTACATATTTATGCTACCGTTCCCTTTGTGGGTTTATTTGGCCTGAATGAGTTTACTACCAGATTACCGGCAGCTCTTTTTGGTGTGGGTAATGTAATAATAATATTTTTCTTAACTTGGGAGATTGTCGGTTCGCAATTTGCTGGTTTGATGGCGGCTTTTTTGTTGACGATTTCACCTTATAATTTGCAATTTTCCAGACAGAATCACGAATTAAATTTCGCTGTTTTTTTCTTCATGTTTGGAGTTTTGTTGATTTTGAAAGGCATAAAGAAAAAGCCTATTAATTTAATTTTTGCATATATGAGTTTTGGTATTTGCTTGATAACCTATCATTCTTCAAAAGTGGTGGCTTTTCCCCTGACCATCTTCTTGACAGCACTTTTTATTAAAGATTTGGTCAAAAAGGGGAAATATTTTGTTTTTGGGCTATTTGCCTTCCTATTTTTTATATTACTTATAGTCAAGGATCCCAATTTATTGGGATTAGCAAGAGCAAATCAAACGGCTTTTAGCAAGGAACAGATTCAAAGTACGAATTGGTACAAAAAAACAAACAACCCTTTGTATGGAAGAGTTGAATTGACAGCCCAACAATACTTGAAACACTTTGGTAAAATTTATCTTTTTGAGAAAGGTGATCAAGCCGCCAGGCATTCCACCCATGTGATGGGTGAGTTTTATAAAGTTGAAGCGGTTACTTTAATTGCGGGAGCTTTTTTTCTATTGTATAGCATCTTCTTTAAAAGACAGAAACTCTATTTATTTCTTTTGGTCTGGTGCCTTTTAGCCCCCATTCCTTCAGCAGCTGTTGCTTTGAGTGAGTCACCACATGCGGCCAGAGCCATGTTTATGACCGGCAGTTGGCACATGGTGTCAGCCTTGGGAGCATATGAAATTTTAAGAGTAGCCAGACGAAAACTTTTGCAGACCCCTCTTTTATTAATTGCTCTGGTTTTGATCCTTTTTCAGTTTGTTGGTTATTTGAAAGATTATTATTTTGAATATTCAAAACGTGATGCCATTCAATGGCAGTACGGAATGAAACAAGTTGTTACCTATATAACAGAACATCCGGGATATTATTATGTTTATATGACTGATATCCGGGCTCAGCCATATATTTTTTTCTTATATTATCTGAAAACTCCGTTGCCTCAGTACTTAAGTAGTGTGAAATACAACACCTCTGGAAGCAGAAGCTTTAGCTTGGTGGAAAGTTTCAAGTATTATCGATTTGCCAATTGGGATCCTATAGACAGCTGGCCAAATTTGGTAACATTACAAGTGATGACAGTTAATCATCATTTTGGGTTAAGATATAGAGACTGGTTTGACGTTAAAGAAATAGTTAGGTTTCCGGCAGGCGACCCGGCTTTTTATTTGGTTAGTGCTAGAGATGATCTGGATTTTTAAATATATGGGTAACAAATTATCGGTTGTTTATGCTACTAGGGACGAGGAGAAACATATTGGGAATAGTATCCAAACTGTCAAAGATATTGCTGATGAGTTAATTGTAGTTGATGAATATTCAACAGACAAAACAGTGGAGATTGTCAAAAATTTGGGGGTAAGGTTGGTTGAAGAACCCCATCACCCAATTTTTCATATAACCAAACAAAAAGCGATTGATTTAGCAACAGGTGATTGGATTCTTCAACTGGATGCTGACGAACGAGTGACTCCAGAATTAGCAAAAGAAATAAAATTAGTTATTGGCATGACCAATCAAGAAAGAGAAGATCACCAACAAAAATTGCTAGATCAAAAATTATTTATTAGACATAAGAAATTATTGGAAGAGCGAGATGGTCGGATCGGAAATGAGGAAGGCGAATATGTGGCCTATTTGATCCCCCGGAGAAACTTCTTTTTGGGTAAGTATTTAAAATATGGCGGAACATATCCGGACGGAGTTATTAGATTATTTAAGAAGGGCAGGGCTTACTTGCCCTGCAAAAGTGTGCATGAGCAATATGTGGTGGAAGGTCGGGTAGGTTGGCTTCAGGGCCATTTGTTACACATGGCAGATACGTCTTTTAGGCATTATCTAATGAGGAATAATCGATATATTAATCTCATTGTTGATGAGATGAAAACAAATGAGTTGAAGATAGATTTAGTAAAATCGATAGATTATTTGGTTGTTAAACCGATCTATTGGTTTTTATTAACCCAAATTCGTCACAAAGGTGTTTGGGACGGTTGGCAGGGAATAGCTTTTTCCTTTTTTAGCGCCTTGCGTTTTCCGCGAGCATACATTCGGTATATAATGAAAAAATAGTATGGAATTAAAAGATAAAGTAGCGGTAATGGTGGGAGCCACGGGTGGTATGGGGATGGAGGTTTGTAAGACAATGTATAAAGCTGGAGTAAAATTGATTATTTTGGCCAGGACTGAGGAGAAACTAAAATCCTTGTCAGCCCAATTTGGTGATTGTGATTACTTTGTTTGTGACTTAAGCAAACCAGAAACAATAACTCAGGTTTGTAGCCAGATCGTGGCTAAGTATCCAATCGTAGATTTGTTATTGAACGCTGCCGGAATTGGTGTCTATAAGCCGATCGAAGAAGTAACCGAAGCGGAATGGGTGGATTCATTCAATACTAACGTTACAGCCAGCTATTTATTTACAAAATATCTTCTCACGGCTTTGAAACAATCCCCCAAAGCTTTTGTGATCAATTGGGGGTCGGGGATGGGAACAATCCCAACAGCAGGTCGGTCGGTGTATTGTATGACCAAGTTTGCTTTACGTGGCATGTCTTTGTCTTTGGCTAAAGAGTTTGAAAGAACAAGCATATCTATTGTCCATCTAACTTTAGGAAGTGTCTTGACTGATTTTGGTCCTATGACACTGAAAGAAAAAGAGATTGAAAATTTGGAAGGTAAAACCTATCTGACACCTCAATATGTTGCCGAAAAAGTAGTCGAGATTATTAAAAGTGATCAATCTGATTCTGAAGTACCAATTTACCCCACAGGTTATACGGAAGAAATGGAACGTTAATAATGAAAGTAGCTTATGATACAGGTTCAGCGGGTGGTGGAAATGCGGGAAGAGGTATTGGAAGAAACACCAACGAGCTTCTTAACAAGTTAAACGAAAATGTTGAAGCCTTTGATTTTAAATCTAACAACCGAAAGTTGAAAACTGGTGATTATGACATCGCTCACTATACAGTTTTTAATCCACATGCTTGGTCAGTGCCTTTTTCCAAACCAACGAAAAAAGTTGTTTTAACAATTCATGATTTGATTCGTCTGGTCTACCCCAAAGCTTATCCACCTGGAATAAAAGGGACCTTCAGATTTTTATTACAAAAATGGTTGGTTAAGAGAAATGTTGATCACATTATTACCATTTCCGAAACTTCTAAAAAAGATATTATCCGGTTTCTGGGAATACCCTCGGAAAAAATCAGTGTTGTCTATCTCGCTCCAAAAACTATTTTTCGGAAATTAAAAATTTCGAATTTCAAATTTCAAATTTCAAAACAATTTGGTTTACCAAATCGTTTCGTCTTGTATGTTGGAGATGTTAACTACAACAAAAACCTCATGACCTTGGCAGATGCCTGCAAAGCGGTAAAAATACCCTTAGTAATGGTGGGGAAAATGACCACCTCCGAACCGGATAACCATCCGGAAAATAGACCCTTTGCAGACTTGCTAAAAAAATATAGTGATGATAAAGACATTATCCGGCTTGGGTTTGTGGAAGATAGTGACTTGTTTAAAATCTGGAACCTGGCAACGGTTTACTGCCAGCCATCCTATTATGAAGGCTTCGGACTGATCTTGTTGGAGTCCATGGCCTGTGGAGTACCAGTGGTGGCTTCAAAGATTGGGGCTCATTTGGAAGTGGGTGGTGATGCTTGTTTGTACGCTGACCCAAATAGCTCAGTCGACTTTGCCGAAAAAATTAAGAAGGTGTTGGACTCTTTGGAAACAAGAAACAACTTGATAAAGAAAGGTAATCTGCAGGTTAAACGTTTTTCTTGGGCTAAGGCGGCCAGAGAAACCATGGAAGTTTATGCTAAAGTTTAAGACCCTCAATGTTTTTTTTGTCTGGCGTGCAATGTTGTTTGTTATTGCCTACCTGGCTATATTGTTTATTCCAACATTTGGCAATACCTTTCCCTATGCCAATACTGTTTTAATCCCAACGGGTTTGCCATCATGGATTTGGAGTTTTGGAAATTTTGATGGGGTGCACTATCTTAGGATTGCTCAAAATGGCTATGTTGATGCTTTTTACCAGGCTTTTTTCCCGCTTTTCCCGGTATTAATTAAATTGTTTAACTTTTTTCCCAGAGATTTAAACATGAACAGAAATATTTTTGTTGATAAATCATACTTTTATATTGGTTTTTTGTTAGCAAATTTATTTTTGTTGGTTTCGTTATGGATTTACAGAAAAATTAGTAATAATACAGATTATATTTGGGAAATTTTGCTGATTCTTTCTTTCCCAACAGCTTTTTATTTTGGAGCAATTTACACAGAGTCGCTATTTTTATTGCTCCTAATTCTTTTTTTGTTCTTTTTGTCAAAAAAGAATTTTTTGGGTGCTGGTTTGGTCACCGCACTTGCTTCTTTAACGAAAGTAACAGGAGTTTTGTTTTTAGTTCCACTAGTGATTGCCTTTTTTAAAGAAAGAAAAGTAGATTTCAGATCTGTTTTAAGTTTGGTAGTTGCCCCATTGGGATTGATTAGTTATATGGGCTATTTGTGGGTAAGTTTTGGGAATCCTCTGTTTTTTTTGACTTCTCAACCTGGGTTTGGTGCCGGGAGGAGTGCCCTGCCGATTGTTACTTTGCCTCAGGTTTTTTGGCGGTATTTTAAGATGTTCGTAACAGTTAAGGATCCAACCCAGTTTATGACTATTACCAATGAGTTTGTTTTTAGTGCTGTAATTTTGGGGATAATAATTTGGTCATTTAAAAAAGTTTCGATTGAGAGGTGGTGGTTAGCTTTATTGTTTTATTTGGTACCGACCCTTACAGGAACCCTATCCTCAATGCCCCGATATGTCTTATTCTCATATATTTTGCTTATTCCGGTTATAATGACCTGGCCAAAAAGAGTGAAGTTGTTTTTGGTGATAGTGATGTGGTTGATCCAGACTGTTTTGCTATCTCTCTTTACAAGAGGTTATTGGATAGCGTAAGATATCTTTCATGGATAAAAGAGCATTAATTACAGGTATCACAGGTCAGGATGGGTCCTATTTGGCGGAGTTTTTGTTAAACAAAGGCTATGAGGTTTATGGTTTGGTGAGAAAGACCAGTCACTTTTATTACGCCAATATTTCTCATATTCAGCATGAATTAAAGTTGATGCAGGCAGATCTGTTGGACCCGGTTTCTTTGATGAACGCCATGATTAAACTTAAAGATATTGACGAGGTTTATAATCTGGCGAGTCAATCGGCACCAGGAGAGTCATTTAGACAGCCAATCCATACAGCTGAAATAACTGGTATTGGAGCTCAAAGAGTAATGGATGTAGTTCACGATTTAATACCTAAGGCAAAATTCTATCAGGCCAGTACTTCGGAAATGTTTGGTTGGGTGAGAGAGATTCCTCAGAACGAAGAAACACCTTTTAATCCGGCTAATCCTTATGCGGCTGCCAAGCTTTATGCTCACAATATTGCCAAGATTTATCGTAAAAGTTACGGTATGTTCATATCCTGTGGAATTTTATTTAATCATGAATCGCCCCGCCGGGGTTTAGGTTTTGTAACTCAAAAAGTGGCTTACGCTGCGGCCTGTGCTAAATTAAAAATTAGGACTAGCACTTATTTGAATGAAGAAGGGGAGCCAATTTTTGAGAATTTTAAAGTTAGGTTGGGTAATATGGAAGCTAAACGTGACTGGGGTTTTTCTGGTGATTATGTAGAAAGTATGTGGTCGATGCTTCAAGCTGACCAGCCTGATGATTTTGTTATTGGAACCGGTGAAACTCACACCATTGAAGAGTTATGCCAGGAGGCCTTTTCGTACGTTGGTCTGGATTACCAAAAATATGTGGAAGTAGACCAACGTTTTGTTAGACCAACTGAAACAGGACCGTTGGTGGCTGACGCCTCAAAAGCCAAAAAAATCTTGGGTTGGCAACCAAAGACCAACTTTAAAGAGTTGGTTAAAATGTTGGTTGATGCTAATCTGGCAAGACTTAAGTAGTTTTAGCGATTTTCAGTGGCATATTCGCAATGGCGACAAATAAGGTCTCCCTTATTTGGATCATCTAATAATCTTTGTATCTGTTTAAAAGCTTTTCCCCTGAATAAATCATCGTAATTGTTGGTTAACAAATTACCTATAACGCGGGTCATCCCATAATCCATGCTACATAACAATACATCCCCATTTGGGAGCAGACCATTGTGTTTTAATCCTTCGGGCCAACAACATTTAATTGGTCCAAACTTATTAATAGTTGGAGTAGTTTCTAAATTTCCGGCCCGAGAAATCATTTTAACTTCTTCTACTATGGATGAAAAAGTCTTTTTAAGTTTGGGGTGCAATTTACCCATAGTCATATATTTTTTATTTTTAATATTGGTTTTATTTATTAACTCCAGGAGTTTAAGATACTGGTTTGTCACCTCGATCTTAGAATTTCGATCCTTGTCTGCTAAATGAAGATAGAAAACATCAAAAGGGATATGCCAAATTGACCTAAGATCTTTTTCTGTCATGCCCATACAAGTGGTAAAAACAGCGATGTGTTTAAATCCTTGCTCGTGGGCGTATAAAAGCATTTTGGTGCAGTCTTTGTTTAGCCATGGTTCTGCCATGCCTGAAAAATCAATACGAACGTCTTTTGGGATTTTGTCGAGGCAGGTCTTGAAAGTGTTAAAAGTCATAACCCCAGCGTCGGAATGTCTACCATACTCGTTGATTAATAAGGTTTGAGGACAGTATCGGCACATGTTTCTACAGCCTATAACTGTTGTAATTTCCATGGATTTTGGTTCATTTTTCCAAAAAAGTCCCATTTGCACATTGTATCAAAAAAAACGTTTTTAAACTGGTATAATGTCTTTATGTTTCTTTTGAGATATAAAGAGATCTTAAATGAACTTGTCAAAAGAGAAGTTAAATCCAGGTATAAACAGTCGATTTTAGGTTACGCGTGGGTATTATTAGTCCCCTTAATTAATTTAGTGGTTATTTCCATTGTTTTTTCTTTCTTTATTCGGGTGCCTACGGGCGGAGTTCCTTATGCGATGTATCTTTTTGCAGGTCTGGTGCCATGGATGTTCACGGCCAATGCCATAACCTCGGCTACTGGAAGCGTGGTTCAAAACAACTCACTGATAACCAAGGTAGCTTTGCCGAGGTATATTTTCCCTCTGGCATCGGTGTTGGCCAAAATAATAGATTTACTTTTGAATTTTCTGATAATGGTTGGTTTTATGATTTTCTTTCAGATTTCCTTTCAGTGGACACTCATTTTTTTACCGATAATATTTTTGGTTAACTTTATGTTAATATTGGGCATCGGTTATATTCTATCCTCGATTAACGTTTACTTTCGGGATGTGGAGAATATTATTGGAGTTTTCTTGACGATGTGGATGTATTTGACACCAGTCTTATACCCGCCGGAGATGGTTCCCTCTAACGTTAAGTTCTTTTTTAATCTAAATCCAATGACACCGATAATTAATTCATATCGAAACGTAATATTATACGGTGTTGTTCCACCCTGGCAGTCGTTTATGTATTCCTTGGGTTTTTCGGTGGTCATTTATTTTTTAGGTTTAACAATATACAAAAGGCTTTCACGAAACTTTGCTGATGTAATCTGAGAAATATGGACACGATAATTTTTAAAAATGTCGGGAAAACTTTCAAAAAAGGCCAGAAGTTGCTTTTGAAGGAAGCCCTTTTGGATATGTTCAAACCCAGTAAGTCGGAAACTTTTGAGGTATTAAAAGATATTAATTTTTCTCTTGAGCAAGGTAAAACTTTGGGAATTATTGGTAACAATGGTTCCGGGAAATCGACCATTTTAAAAATTGTGGCTGGGGTAATGTTTCCTGACCGTGGATCTGTTAAAGTTTCTGGAAGAATTGCCCCACTAATTGATGTGGGGGCAGGGTTCCATCCCGAATTAACTGGTCGGGAAAATATTTATCTTAACGGTGTTATTTTAGGATTAAAAAGATCGGAAATTGACAAAAAATATCAGTCAATTGTTGATTTTGCTGGTTTGGGAGACTTTATCGATACGCCTATTAAACATTATTCCTCCGGTATGTATATGCGCTTAGGGTTTTCGATAGCTATCCATACTGATCCGGATATTCTTTTAGTTGATGAGATACTAGCAGTAGGAGATGAAGCCTTTCAACATAAATGTTTTTTGAAAATTAAGGAGTTTCAGAGAGCAAAAAAGACAATCATATTTGTTACCCACTCTCTTTTTTTGGTGGGAAAGTATTGTGACGAAGTGATGTTGATTGATAATGGAGTGATAAAATATTTGGGAGACCCGAAAATTGCCCTTGAAAAATATAAAACCCAAGAGTCCTAATGTTATGCCTACTAAGGTTTCCATAATTACGGTTAATTACAATGGGGCGAAATTTTTGCCTGGTTTTTTGAATGCGATTGAAAGTTTAGACTTCCCGAAAGATAAATACGAGATGGTTCTGGTTGACAATGGCTCAAAAGACAGCTCGGTCGAGTTGGTCCAAGCTAAGTACCCATGGGTACGGTTAATAAGATCAAAACACAATTTAGGTTTTGGAGCAGGTAACAATCTCGGGATCATTAATTCCAAGGGAATGCTTGTTTTTTTGCTTAATAACGATACTATTCCTGACAAAAGAATATTAAAAAATATTGTCAGTTGCTACGAGAAAAGATCGGCAAGAGAAAAAATAGGGGCGATTAACTGCAAGATGGTTTTTGTCGATAGATACCTTCATTTACGTGTTAAAGACGCAGTTTTAAGTAAGGTTACAAAAAACTCATACCAGTCAGTAAATATTGATTTACAAAAAATGGTCCATGAAAGTACCAAAACATACCATGAGGACGTTTATGTTCCCTGTGGGACTAATCCCGGTAAGGGAAAGGTGGTTATTTTACTCTCAAAATTAAGATCGAACGACTTTTCCATTGAATTCGGCACTAAAATTATTAATGGAAAGTTTTTGGTAGAAGGAAATAAAGAGGTTCAGATGACGTTATCGCTTGATGGACATAGATTTGTTGACCTTATCCAGAATGCTGGCAACTACTACTTTAGAGACGGATATGGTCGAGATCGAGGGGTGGTGTCATACGCTAACCGGCAATATTATGAGGAGGATCGGGGACAATACAACAATTTTGAAAAAGTCCCTGGTTTTTGTGGAGCAGGAGTCTTGCTTAATAAGGCGGCTTTTAATAAAGTTGGAGGCTTTGATGAAAGTTTTTTTATGTATTATGAAGACGGCGATCTATCTTTTCGGTTAAAAAAAGCCGGCTACAGCATATATTACTCTCCGGACGCTATTGTTAGACATATTCATTCTGGTAGTAGTAAAGAATGGTCAGATTTTTTTATTTATCATGTTGAGAGAAGCCGCTTGCTGTTCTTGTCAAAAAACTGGCCGGTTGTGGTTGCTATTAGGGAATTTATTAAATATCTCATTAAAAGTACGGTTTTAGTCCCAATTTATTATCTGCTTCGTTCCCGTGATATAAAGGTGTGGAAAAGGTTCAATCTCAGACTGAGAGTAATTAAATCAGTTTTTGCAAGGTTTTTTTTGAATTTATTGGATAGTAATAGGATGTCATATAAAGAGTATTATCAACTACTGTGATGAAATACGTAGGAGTATACGATAAATGGCTAAACACCTATGGCGGAGGAGAAAAGGTAGCGACCGTGATGGTTGAAAATTTACTCAGGGGTGGTTATCGGGTTGATTTGATTTCCAATACTGAAATTGACCGAAAGGAGATAGAAGACAAGATGGGTGTTAACTTAAAGGGGGTGAACATGGTTTTTTGGTCGGAAAGATCATATGAGAAGCTTACCTTACTTACAAAAAAATATGATGTCTTTGTAAACACTAGTTATTTTGATCATCTACCGTCGTTAGCAAAAAAGTCAATTTATTACGTTCATTTTCCGACCCCAATAAGACGAACCTTTTTTGGTTTTATAAAATACGAAACAGTTTTACCTTTTTTAAGACGATTTTTGATTATTCCGGAAGTAATAAAAGGACTAAGTCAAATTGATGAGATTGTTGTTCGGGGAGGAAAATGGCTGAGTCGCGAGAACGCTTTTGTTATCTCAAACCCACCCTTAGAATTTAACATTAAATTAAGATTTTACGCAGAAAAGCTTAACATTAGGGCTCTGGAATCGTTAAGTTTTAAATCCGACAATGCCGAACTTGTCTTAAAAGATAAATACATTGATCATCAGAATAATGTGCTTACCTATGATTTGAAAGTTGTAATGTTTAAAAAAGAAAACTTATTATTGAGAATGAATACTTCCGAGAAATCGAATGAAAATGCTTTGGGATTGGTGAGTTTAACGATCAGAGACATTCGTTACTTGATTTGGAATTTCATTAAAAGATATTTGCCAACATACGAAATGGCTTTGTATGGGAGTGCTTCATATAAAATAGCGCAAGGCTTGGATACCTATAATGTATTTTTTACGAACTCGAATTTTACCAAAAAATGGACAAAAAAATATTGGGGCAAAAATTCTTTGGTTTTGTACCCACCAGTAGATATTGAAAAACTTCAATTTCAAAATATCAAAAAAAAGAACATCATCTTAAATGTGGGCCGGTTTTTTGTGGGTGGACACTCTAAACGTCAAGATGTGTTGTTGGATGCTTTTATCAAAATGTATAAAACTGGCCAAGTTGCGAAAAACTGGGAGTTGCATTTTGTGGGTGGGGTAGCCTCGGGTGATGAGCATCGAGATTATTTGAACAGCTTGATAGATACAGCTAAGGGATACCCGGTTTTTTTCCATATATCGGTTGAATTTACTGAGTTGGTTAAACTTTTTAGCGCGGCTAAAATTTACTGGCATGCCACCGGGTATGGTGTGAACGAGAGAAAAGACCCGATTAAAATGGAACATTTTGGTATTACTCCAGTTGAAGCAATGGCCGCCGGCTGCGTGCCTGTGGTTTACCGAGGAGGGGGTTTGTCTGAAACGGTTGGTGATGCGAGTGGACTAATGTGGAAAAGTGTTAATGACTTAACAGATATTACGATCGATTTAATGAAAAATAATTTTAGGCTGGAAAAATTGTCGAAATTATATACTAAGATGGCCAAAAATTATTCAGTCGACAGATTTGGAGAAAATTTTTTGGGGGTGGTTGAAAGATTAATAAATAAAGATGAAAATTAAAGATAGTGATATTTGCGTAATTATTCCTGTATATAATGAAGAGAAAAGGATTAGGAAGGTTCTAGACGATCTTTTAACCAGTACAGATTGCAGGATTGTTGTTGTAGACGATGGTTCAACCGACAAAACTTTTGCTATCGCCTCGAATATAAAGAAAGTAATTGTACTTAGACATAAAATTAATCAGGTGAAGAGTAAAGGGGCGGCTATGAAAACCGGTTGTGAATACGCTTTTGACCACTTACATTGCAAAGCGGTTATTTTTATGGACGGGGATGGACAGCACCTACCTTCCGACCTGCCTAAATTTATTGAAAAACTAGGCCTCGGATACGATATTATTTTGGGTAGCCGAAATTTTAATTTAAATATTCCACTAGTTAGATATTTAGGCAACAAAACTGCATCGATTGTGATAAACCTATTATTTAGTAAATATGTTTCTGATTTGTTATGTGGTTTTCGAGCTATTACAAAAACGGCTTATGAACAAATTAAATGGGATTCTGTCGGTTATGGGGTAGAGACCGAAATGGTGGTTAATATGGCGAGAACAAACTTAAGGTGGTGTGAGGTTCCGGTCACAGTTTTATATTACGATAAGGCAAAGGGGGTTTCGATACTTGACGCTTTTGGAATTCTCTTTGATGTTATAAAATGGAGGTTCTTTAAAGGATAAAAATGATTGGTATACAAATTATCGCGATAATTTTTTCGATCTTTATGATCTATTTTGCGACGATCAATTATCGAAAGGGGGAAATTAACGGGGTAGAAATATTGTCTTGGATTGTAGTTTGGATAGGGGCTATATTTATTGTTGTTTTTCCCGATATCATACGAACTTTTGCCGCGACCTTTCTTATCACCAGGATTTTTGATTTAATGACCATGGGGGGATTTATTTTAGTAATTTCAATGGGTCTTAAGAATTACTTGTCGGTAAGAAAAATAGAAAAGCTGATTGAAAAAATGGTCCGTGAAGATGCAATCAGAAATGTTAAAACATCAAAAAAATAGACCCCCACTGGTTTCAGTTGTGATTCCCTGTTTTAACTCTGAGAAGTACATAGCTCAGACAATTGAATCAGTAATTGCTCAAAACTATTCTCCCATTGAAGTGATTATCCAGGATGGTGGGTCAAAAGACGGAACGGTTGATATTATTAAAGACTATGCCTGTAAGCACTCATTTATAAAGTGGGAGTCGCAAAAGGACAAGGGTCAGTGTGATGCAATAAATAAAGGAATGGAAATGGCGAATGGTGATATTTTAACTTATATTAATTCTGATGATCTTTACGAAAATGAAGCCTTCGAAAAAGTGGTAAGAGTTTACAGCCAAAAACCTGATTTGTTATGGGTAGCTGGCCAAGGTAGGGTAATAGACGAAAAACAAAAAGAAATTGTTGGGCTAGTTACACGACTTAAAAATATTTTATTAAAAATAAACAAATATGAATTGTTGTTGGTGGTAAATTATTTGATGCAGCCGGCGGTATTTTTAACTAAAGAGGCCTACAGGAAATATGGACCGTTTGACGGCGACTCTTTCGTGATGGAATATGACCTGTGGCTAAGATTAGGTAAAGTACGGATGCCTCATGTGTTGAGTGCCAAACTGGCCTCTTTTCGACTGTCAGCTGGTAACATCACCTCAACCAGAACGGCAAAACTATTGAAGTTTGATTTTGAGATTGTACGGAAACACACAAAAAACAATTTACTGTTGTTTTTTCATTATCTGGGCAATATGGGGCGACTGGTTGTTCTCAAATTTGTAAACAGAAGCCAATGTTAAAACGTTTACCATTTTTTTTGAAACTGTTGTTTTCTTGGTACTGTTTTGTTTATCTGTCAATAATCGTTCTTTCTTGGTTGCACCTTCTACAAAGAGAGTTTGTTCTTGTCGGTAACTTGCTGTTTTTACTAGCAATGGTATTTGTTTACAGAAAGAGATTGGTGTTAAGGAAATCTCTTTTCCAAAAGGTTAATTTCATTACGATTCTAATATCCTCACTGCTGACCTTAACCTTTATACAGGGCTTTTTTAGTGCTCCTAGTACAACTGACAGTATGGTTTACCATCTGACCCGGATGATGTATTGGGTTCAAGAAAAAACAGTTTTTCAGTCAGTTATAAGAAACCCACATGACTTTATGCCGCCCTTTGCCGAGTACCTATTTCTTCACCTTTATTTATTGGTTGGTAGTGACAGGTTGCTATTTCTTTCTCAATGGTTGGCTTACGCGGGGTTAATTCTTTTGTCTGGGCAGATTACTGTTTTGTTGGGGGCAACACCTAAATTACGTTGGACAACAATATTGTTGGTTGCTACTCTACCAATTGCTCTTCTTGAGGCGACCAGTACTCAAACTGATATGGTAGCGACATTCTTGGTGTTGTTGCTTTTGCAGATTACCTTACTTTGCCAAAAGAAACTACGAATGATTGATGGAGTGGTTATTGGGGTAGTGGTGGGGTTAGGAATGCTGGTTAAACCATCTACGGCAATCTTTATGTTAATCCCTTTGGGAAATTTGGTAATTGCGAACAGAAAAAAGATGTTAAAAATGGTCTTTTTTGGTTTGATTGCGATATCTACTTTTGTGGCCTTGCAGTGGCCTTACTATACACAAAACAAGCGTCTTTTTGGGAATTTTTTGGGTGAAAAGGTGACTAATGGTAACAGCATTTATACCAACACTCAGTTTTCCTTCTCCATAACGCTATCAAATGTTATCAGAAACATACTCATTAATATTCCGGTACCGATATGGAATAATCAAGCGAATCAAGTCGTTGAAGGTTTTTATCAAATTCTAAAAATCTCGACTAACGATCCCAGGAATACTTTTCCGGACACGTATTTTTCAGTACAAAAGATGCTTTATCCTCAAGAGGATATTGTGGCTAACCCAATCCATATCTTGATCGTTTTTTCAACTCTGTCCTTGTTTTTTGTGAGACGAAAAGCGGGTAAAATGGACGTTGACGTCAAGAATATCTTTTTCCTATCGATTCTTTCCCTAACAATTTTTTCTGTTTTGTTGAAATGGCAACCATTTCATTCCCGTCTGTTGATGCCGTTTTACGTAATAGGAACAATTGTTGGAGCTATAGCTTTGTCGAAAACTTTGGCAGGGGGTAAGTTGCTATCTACATTAGTTTGTACTTCGTTTATATTAAGTGTGACCATTTTGCTTTTAAATGTGGCTCATCCATATGTTTCCTATACTAAAATTTCCAAATTTGTTGAGCCATATAGGCCGGCCAATTTAGAGTACCCGGAGGCTTTCTATATTCGACCAAGAGACCGACAATACTTTAACGCTCGTCCTTATTGGTATCGTCCTTACACCCAAATAGTGGCAAATATGAAGTTTGCCTCAAAAGATGATACCATTGTCTTCAAACTAATGGATGGATTTGAGTATCCTCTGTGGATACTTTTGAAGATTAATGACGTTCGAGGAATGGTTGTGCCGATAAGCCAGATAGATTCTGCTAATATAATTGTGACCACCGATAAAAATATTGTAAGTTATGATAATTTTGAGACCAGTTGTGTCAGAACAGAGATTGATTATGGATACGCTTGTTTGTCTGTAAAAAAGATATGAGCCAATACAAAAAACACCTCCAAGCTTTGTATTCCAATGATACTTTCCGAAGAAAGGTAGAATATATTAACTACAATTTTGGCAACCTATTGAGGAGGGCAGTAGTCAAAAAGGGACAAGCTGTATTGGAAATAGGGCCAGGAATGGGGGAACTGATTGGTTATTTGAACAGTCTAGGTTGTAGACAGATTGATGTGGTAGATAATGATAAACATATTCTTGATGAGATTGCGAAAAATTTCAAGATTAGACGGCAATTTTTGAATGGTGATACCGCCTCTCTGGACAACAAACTGCTTAACTACCGAGTAATTGTTGGAATACAGGTTTTAGAGCATATGTCTGTGGATCTTTTACCAAAAGTTATAGCAACATTGTATAAACATTTGGACAAAGGTGGAGAAATGCTGTTTGTCGTTCCTAATGCCGGTAATCCATTGGGGATGATTGAGAGGTATGGAGATTGGCAGCACACAACAGCTTTTACAAAGCAGTCTCTTAGGGATTTAGTATCAGTTTCCGGTATAAAAAATTACGAACTAAATTTGTTTGGATATCGAATTCCACCTTCAAATTTGATTAATGTAGTTAGAATAGTGGCTCAGAAGTTACTCCACTTGTTTTTGCTGGGAGTAATGGTTACTAATGGGGGGACCTATTTCAAAATTATGACACCTAATCTTGTTTTGAAGATAAAAAAACTTCGCTAGATTTATTTTGGGTTATGACAGAGAGAATCTCTGGCTTGACGGGTTTGCAAAGTAAACTCGCCGATTTTTTCCTCCTTAACCATTTTGGAAAAATGATTTTCTTCGAGAGTGTCCTTTTCAATTAAATTCAATGGTAAACCACGGGACGGGTCGATGATTAGATATCTCATGCAAGTGGTTCCTTTTTGGGGAAGAGGAAGCTGACCCGGGAAGCCGACTACCATTTCACCTTCCCAAAATGGGAGGTAGCCCCATTTTGTTTTGCCGTAGTAATTCAACAAATAAGCCCAAGTTGTTTGTATACCATAAGGTATGCCGGTAACCCGTATAGTAAATTCTTTTGCGCTGCTATTGGTGTAAATTTTATTCATAATTGCAATTTCGTCTGCCAGTTGCATGGATGGTTGCGGTTTGAGTTCGACAATTAAGCCTTTGGGATTATTATTAAATATTTGCGATAGATTTGAAAAACCAATGGCCAATAGAGTAATCAGGGTGATTAACCTATTTTTATTCCAGATTAGACTAATGAAGTAACTTACGGCAATGATTATCCCAATGCCAATCCCAAGATTAACGTACATTGCATCATATCCACCAAGCGGAAGGAGCAGAACACCGGCAAACATCCAAACGAGAACTATTTTTAGTGACATATCTTTACGGCTTTGATAAAAGAGAAAGCTGATTAAAATGACGATCGTGGGGATTAGATAAACGTATGGCAAGTTAATAATGTTGGTTTGGAAAAGCTTCAGAGACATTCGTAAGTAGAGAGTAAGTGGTGAATCGGTGGGTTGCATAACATGGTAGCCGGACGAAAAAAGGTGAAGCAGTGCTCGGGAAGACTGGAAACTGTATTTTAATTCGGCAACAATGAAGGTTGAAAGACAGAGAATGGTTAACAAAAATGTTTTAATTAAAGTTGTTTTTGATAGATGAGGAAAATTTTTTCTAAATAGAAAGAGAGAGATAAAGATCATCGCGAAAGTATATAAGTAAATAAAATCCAATTGAGTTGCTACCACAGCCCCAGCAAACATTAAAGGCAACCCATTTGGATTTTTGTCCCGGACTAAGAGAGCTAAACCAAAAAAAATGGCCATCCAGGCAAAAATGGCCAGACTGGGGTTACTGACAAACATGGCATACTGTGTTTCTTCAAAAGAAAAGGCAAAGATAACAGCAGAAATAATTCCTACTTGTCTGTTGAATAATTTTTTGGCAATACCAAAAACGGCTA
>Ga0172379_10004600_pt1 | contig 20135 bp, 23 predicted proteins | sample GrowelOW334metaG_FD_119756 | JGI IMG/M metagenome (GOLD analysis project Ga0172379, IMG submission 119756) | Groundwater microbial communities from an aquifer near a municipal landfill in Southern Ontario, Canada - Groundwater well OW334 metaG | ecosystem: Environmental > Aquatic > Deep...
GGATACACCCCCGAACAGCGCTTCTTCCTCGGCCTTGCGCTCTTTGAGCGCGAGAACCGCCGGCCGGAAGCTGAGAAGACACAGGTGCTCACCGACCCGCACTCCCCTGGAATATTCCGTATCAATGGCCCCGCATCAAACCTCCCTGAATTCTACGAGGCGTTCGGGGTGAAGAAGGGCGACAAGCTCTATCGCGCTCCAGCCGACCGCGCAAAGATCTGGTGAAATGGGGAGCAACGAAAAACACTACCATATAAGGTAGTGTTTTTCGTTGCTCCCGTCTGATCACTGAGATTTATTTTGTGAAAACAGCAAGTTCGCGTGCATGCGCCTCGGCGTACCGGAGCGTGAGCGGGTGGTCAGGCAAGCGTGCCTCGGCTATGCGGAGCGCTTCGCCGTAGAACCATAGGTAGTCTCCGTTCGGCCGCTTCCAGCGTGCGAGGAATGCCTCGCCCTCTTTCTCGTACTCTTCTATGCGACTCTCCACGTTATCTACCTTGTCAGCGATGGCGATGAGAAGCGCTTCGTCGCTTACCTGCTCCATACGACGCAAGTACTCCTGCTTGCGCTCTTTCCACGCAAGTGACTTGTCTTCGCTCACCGCCTCTACAAGCTCAGCGACATGCTCGTTAAACGCCTTCGCTATCTCTTCGCGCGTCGTGTCGGTATCTTCAACCGTGTCGTGCAGGAGTGCCGCAGTGACAACGTCGTCATGAGCGCCGTCTTCAGCCACGAGAAGAGCGACCGAGAAGAGGTGCGTGATGTACGGCAGGGGTTCTTCAGTCGTGCTTGAGACACGCATATGCCCGTGGTGTTTGCGGGCTGCGAACTGTATGGCCTTCTTTATCTGTGGCGTGTGATTCATGTACCGAGTATACCTTAGCAAAAGCTAACCGCGGAGAGTCCTTTCTCCGCGGCCTAGTAGGGCGACGCTGGTCTGCGCCGCTAACGCGATTGGCATATCGTGTAGTCGGTGTCGCCGATACGAAACGATATGTCGCCATTGGGCGCCACTGAAGGTGCCTGAGCGTCCTTAGTGATCACGACTTCAATGGAGTCGTCACTGGCAGGCACCCACGTAGGATCGCCGTTCGGCGCGAAGTACTGCGCGATGTGCAGTTTGGACGACTCAAATGCGATCATATGACCGGGTATTTTGAAATGAGCGCCAGACAACACCCCGTGTCGCAGAAGACTCGTCCGATGATTCTTCGTTTTGATGACTGTACGCCCCGGAGTATCATTCGCGACTTGTTGCACGAGGTCTTCCCACGAAATTTGTTTGCCGGAGGGCCCTTTTTCCTGCTCAAGTATAGTACTCATGTTGCACTCTCCCTTCAATCTACACGTCAGTCGGGACTGCTATCTGCCGAGACTGTACGCCTCTCCTAGTGGTGCGTCAATCACTTGGAAGCTTCGCTTCCAAGTGATTTAGAGCCAATCTATCGGGGTTTTGTTGTGGGCGACGAGATACTCGTTCGCGCGGCTAAAATGCCGAGAGCCGAAGAAGCCGGAGGTGGCGGAGAAGGGCGAGGGGTGCGGTGCTTCAAGGACGAGGTGTTTCGTGCGATCTATGTGTGCTCCCTTACTCTTAGCATAGTTACCCCAGAGCATGAAAACGAGGTGCTCGCGTTCTTCGGAGAGTATCTTAATAACCGCGTCGGTAAACTGTTCCCAACCCTTCTCTTGGTGAGAACCGGCGCTGTGCGCACGGACCGTGAGTGTCGCGTTTAAGAGCAGGACGCCCTGCTGCGCCCAACGCGAGAGGTTACCGCTTGTGTGCACGAGCGGCTTCCCCAGATCGCTCTGTATCTCTTTGAAAATGTTCTGAAGCGACGGCGGTATCGCCTCGCTCTCGTCTACCGCGAAAGCCAAGCCGTTCGCCTGCCCCGTGCCGTGATACGGGTCCTGACCGAGTATGACCACTCTCACCTTCTCAAACGGACATAGGTCAAATGCGCGGAAAATATTTTTCGGTGCTGGATACACGACACCGTCCGCGTATTCTTTCTTCACGAATGTCGCGAGCTCGGCGAAGTACTCTTTCTCAAACTCGCCAGAGAGGTGCTCCGCCCACGACGGCTCTATCTTTACCTGCATATCAAAGTGCTCCTTCGGCGCGCAGAAGACGCTTTTTCGCTTCCTCGCCACCACGATTGTAGCCGCCGACTTGCCCGTCGCTCCGCACGACACGGTGGCACGGCACGCTTGGGTCGTAATTGTTTTTCATAATCGTCCCGACTGCTCGTGCGGCATTTGGACTACCCGCACGGGCGGCCACCGCCTTGTATGACAGTGTTTTCCCTTTCGGGATTGTGCGCACCACAGCGCGGATCTGCTCGGCAAACGAGCTATTTCCTTTTGGCATGATGGATAGCCTGCAACTTCTGCCCTGCCGCCGTGCGATACGGACAATACTCGCAGGTGGTGCTGGACGCCGGAAACTCGTCACTCTCAAGACATACTTTGATGCGTGGGAGGGTGTCCTCTATCCAGTCGGTAGAGCCTTCGCAGGGCACGAGCGTGACTTCAAACTCTAGCTGGCCGTCAAAAGCCTCTTTGTCGGTCCGTGCGTTCGCGTAGACGAAATAGCCGGTATCGGAGACGGTAAAGCCATTCTGCCGCAAGAGCCACTGATAGACGCCTATCTGTCGGCGGTACTGTTCTTCCCACGAAGAATCCGCGAGCGTCTGTATCGTGCCGCTCTTGCTAGTAGCCTTGTAATCAACAACAATAAGTGCACCAGAAGGGTCTACCCACACATCATCTATCGCGCCTGATACCGTAAGTCCGGTTGGCGCATGCTTACACTCCACACCCTCAAAATTCTCGCGCCACGTGTTCAAAGCGTCGTGCTGAAAAGGGATCGCGTCTACACCGTAATGCGCGAGAAGCGGATGCTTGGAGCCGCGAACGCGATGTATGTCAAACTCTTTCTTGAGAAGCGTGTCCACCGCAACGTTCAGCGTGAACGCTGGTCCGCGAGGACGGCCCGTACCAAGCTTGTTGTCCAGATAAAAACAGCGTGGGCACTCAATGAAAAGATCTATCTTTGAACGGGAGAGTCGCCATTTCTTCCCTCCATAATTCCAATCAGCACTGCGGTTCGGATTGTAGCTCTTCTTGAATTCCGCCATGTCAGGGGGTGGTCGTGAAGTGCGCGACGACCGGCGCGCCTGTAGCGAAGTCTATGTACACACTATCGGTTGCAAGATCAAACGAACTGTCGCCATCGTCGCGATACAGTTCCACGGCATAGGACAAGTTCGGCTCGGTGGCCCTCAGGAGCTGGATCTCTACAGCGGTTCTCGGACCGTTCACGCGGACCGCACCCAGCACGTTCCCTAAGCTGCCGCCGACGACTTCGCGGACCGCTATCCACACCCCAGGCGGCGGCACCGTGACCGTGTCTACCACGACCACTGAGCCCGCCGGCTGATTACCGATAGAGACCGCTCCGCTTTCAGGTAAGGTTTTCTCGCCCTGAGACCCAGAGTACGACTGGAAGAAAGAGGAAGACACCTCGTCGCCGAGATACCACGCGCCCACAGCAAGGACACCGAGCATGAAGCCCGCCACGAAAGAAACCATGGAAAAACCCTTCAGCATTACTCACTAGTATCCTGCGGCACGCTCGGAAGTGCAAGCAGTCCGTCTGCCTCAGAAAGAATCTCCCCCACGCGGTCCGGTGGGAGGTGCAGTACGTCTAAGAGCTTCCTGTCTTCCAGTATTTCATCTACGGCGATGACGCCTGCGTCTACAAGGAGCCGCTTCTCGGAGTGTGAGAGCCCAGTAAGCGCCGTGATGGGATACACCCGCCCCTTGACCATACGCATAAAGAGAGAGTCCTGTATCGGATACCCCCAGCCGAGCAGCTCCACGCCAGAACATTCGGCATACGCGATAGCCTCGGACGTGAACTTGGTATTGGTGATAAGGATGCCACGGTCAATGGGGCAAGCGCGGATAGCAGGATCGCAGGAGAAGATGTCGTCAAAGCGACTCTTCACATACAGTGCTGTTTTCAAATCGCTCTTGTAGTTCGGATCGTTGTGATACTTCAACTCGGCGGCAAGGAACGTATTCTGCTCTGGGTGCGAAGCGTAGAGGTCTACCTCGTGCGTGACGCATTTGCCGCGAATCATCTTCCGCGTCTCCACTTGCCAGCCTTCGTTGCGGAAGAGATGCGAGATGAAGTCTTCAAACGGATGGCCCGTCGGACCAAGATCAAACAGCGCGCGTCGGAGTGTGTATCGTGCGGCGACGGGTCGCGATTCCTTACGCAAAAGAGCGAAGGCGCGCGCGTAGACCTCTTTGGAAGACATGCCCGACACTACGGTGGCGGTAATGATCTCAGATATCCGCTCCGCGGCGTATGCCCCTGCACCCGCACGCATAAGCGACGCGGTGAGACGCACGGGGTTGAAGGTCTCGCGCGACCCATCAGCCTTTACGATGACCGGAAGCGAGCTCATAGAGCGGTCGTTGTCGCGGCGATGCCGTTGACGCTTGCGGTTATCGGTACGTTTGCAGGCGCCGTGACTGTCGTGGAAAAACGCACCGTGTGACTTCGCTGCAAACACACGTCACCGTCGTCTGTGGTCGTCACCGCTACGACGATAGTCGAGCCGTCACTTGCTGGCGACGCGCTCGCGCTTACCGTAACGCATGCGTTCGGCACCGTAAGAGAACCCGTAATCGTGTGAACTCCTTTCCGATAGACGTCGTGCAGTGCGACTTCGGGCACGCGCTCAGACGCGGTCGGGGCTGCAAGCTCAGCGGGAGTGTCGCGTGTGTGCGGCACGGACAACACGAAGCCGGCGATGATGATGCACGCTATGATTGTCGCGGCGACAAAGAGACGTTTGTGACTCATCCCTCAATAGTACCACCACCAACAAGGGCAGCGTCGCGATAAAAAACGATTGACTGCCCCGGCGTGGGCAATTCTGAAAACGGGATATCGGCGACAAACTGCTCGCCTTGTATCTGTCCCGATACGCGCGCACCCCGATACCGACACTGCGCGCTTGTCGCCGAAGATGGGTCAAGAAGCCAGTTCGCCGCAGAGAAGCGCACGGTGTGGGGGGCTGCAACGCTCGGAAGACGGCTCCTCCCCACGATAAGCTCGTTACGCTCTAGGTCTTTCGCAAGCACGAACCATGGACCTGTCTCGCGCATATCGTGAAGCGCGACGCGCTCGCCAATTGTATAGAGAAAGACGCCGTCGTGCTCGCCCGCCAACACACCAGACTCGTCAATCGCTTGCCCACGCGCCTCCCCAAACTCAGCCCGCAAAAACTCCTCCACAGATACACTGCCGAGGAAACAGACTCCCTGACTGTCTTTCTTGTCTGCAACCGGTAGATCAAACTTCTGCGCGAGGGTACGCACCTCACTTTTCCCCATCCGCCCTACCGGAAAGAGCGTTGTCCCAAGGATCTCCCTCGGCACCGCCCAGAGGAAATAACTCTGGTCTTTCTCTCCGGCGCGATAATGCCCCATAGCGATAGCGTCTGCGCCCTGCTCCATGGCATATCGGAAAAATGCACCGAACTTGACCTCCTTATTACACATCACGTCAGGATTCGGTGTGCGACCAGCGCGGTACTCCTTGATGAGATACTCAATGACACTTTTCTTGTACTCAGCGCTCGCGTCAAGCGTGCGAAACGGTATACGCAGGCGCGCCGCTACTCGCATCGCGTCGCGACGCTCCGCCGCCCACGTGCAGGGCATGTCGGGGGGATACCAGCCTTTGATGAATACGCCCGTCACCTCGGCGCCCGCCTGCTTAAGAAGCGCCGCCGAAACCGCAGAATCTACTCCTCCGGAGAGACCGACAAATATTTTCTTTCCGCGTACCTCTTGCATGCATCCATATAATCACGCTTGGCAACTTGTGACTATAGTGCTAAAAAGACCGCAGATTGTGCAGCAAAAAACCATTCCGCATCTGAACCGTTAAGGAGAACACCATGTTTGATTTTCTGCCCTGGAGAAAAGCGAAAGGCACGCCGCCTGCGCCCAAAGACCTATGGGAAGGCAGTACTGGCTACTATATCGCCTCCCTCCGCTGGGATATTGATAATCTCGCCGAGGAATTGTCTCGCCACGGGTGCTTCGTCACTGCATATTTCAATCGCGAACAAGGATGTGCAGAACTCACTACCTCTAAGGGCGAAGTGCTCGCGCGGATTCACGCGACTGGCGAGAGCGGCTGCCCTGCCGACAAGGCTACCGTCATCTTCAGCATCTTGTTCCCTGAGAATCTGAAAGCGTTGTTCCGGTCGCTCATGCCGAAGCTGCACTCACTTGAGCTTAAGGAAGCTCATGCACCCCTCTGACCGCGCGACTGGCCAGACGAAAAACCCGCCGATGGCGGGTTTTTTAACGCAGGTACTTCTGCCGATTCGTTTGATGCTCGGCATATGTCTTGGCGTAGTGCATCTGATTATCTTTACCCGTGAGGTAGTAGAGATAGCTCGTCTGCGCTGGGTTGAGCGCCGCTTGAAGCGCGTCAAGCCCCGGATTGCATATGGGACTCGGAGGGAGACCCTTGTGGGTATACGTGTTGTACGGCGAATCCACTTTCAGATCAGCGTACGATGGCGAGTAGGTATCACGATTGAATATGTATCCGAAAACGGCGTCCACTTGGAGCGGCATGCCGCGATTGAGACGATTCCACAGTATCCCCGCCACCATGCGACGCGCCTCGGTGGAACGCGCCTCTTTCTCTATAAGCGATGCCATGATGACGATGTCGGAGAGCGAGTGCCCTGACGCACGCACATTGTCAGAGAGCGGGGCTATTTTCGCCTCAAAATTTGAGTGCATAGTTTCAATGATGATGTCCGTGTCCGCACTCGGCTGGAAGAAATACGTGTCGGGGAACAGATACCCTTCTTGCAATCCCGCTTTCGCGACGAATTCGTTTGCAGATACGTCTGCAAACGCTGCGGCGATTTGTGCGCCCGCTTCACGCACCGTAACGCCCTCTATGAAGGTGAGTCGTACCGGTGGCAAGCCGTATGCACCGGCCACGAGCCGATACGCGACGACGAACAGATTTTCCGGCTTCGCAAACAAGTACACCCCTGGCTGTACGCTCCCGCTCGCACCGGTCGCGCGCAGTACCGCTCGCAAAAGTAGCGGGTGCGCGATGATGTGAGACGTAGACAGATCGTCCGCGATCTCCGGTACGCTCGCACCGCGAACTACGCGCAGCGTACTTCCGCTTGGGAAATCGCGCGGCGGCGCAAACGATGCTCCATAGCCAACTACCAGAAGGACCGCAAGCACGAAAGCCGCGAGCCACGCTTTTGAGGAGGGGGTGCAGGCAAGACGAACTGTCGCCACGAACCGCGAGAGAGTTTCCATGCAGTTACATCGGCAGATTAAGCGGAGCTTCGGCAGTCGGCGACTTGAGGCGCTCAAGTCCTGGTGTCGCGATAGTACCTGACGGTATGTGATACACCGTCGCGAGTTCTTCGGTGCTCATGATCATAGATTCGTCACCCGTTACGCCGCCCTCAAAGAACGGGTCGTAGAAATATTGCCGACGACGATAGGCCTCAATCATCTCTCGACGATAATGCTCCTTCCGTTTCTCTACATTGATCTCCCACGGGTAGTCGTCAAAGGTTTTCATCCATTTCGTAGAGCCGATGCCGTTCCACTCCTCGGTGGAGAACGGGCGGAAAAGACCGATGAGGTGGGATATAACTATCGCGTTGAAATGCGCCGGACGCGAGAGATAGATACCGCGCGCACCTACGTCAAAAGCGAGCTTAGAGACATTGCGCTCAATAGCTGCCATCTTTTCCATCTGCCCTTTCGTTGGGTTCGGGAAGCCAGGGCGCTCCTGACCGGTGAAGGCGTCAAAGTAGGAGTCGCGCGTCTTCCTGCGTATCGCCTGCACAATCTCCTCTGCCTCGTCTTTCCACGTGTAGGGCTGACCCTTTTCGTTTAACTTGGTACTCACATGGCTTGAGGGTCCTGCGCCATACCGCTCGCCTCGGTGAGCGCGTATCACAAACTGTAGCCACAAATACTCCCCCTTGCCTATAGACGCCATGAACTCAACGAGGTTAGAGAGCGGATCCACTTGCTCCGGTTCTTCCTGAATTTTGTCTAGACCGTATTCCACATAGGTCTTGATCGGCATCGGGGCGCTGTTGGTGTGCTTGTAATCGCAACCCCAGACGACCCACTCGCCAGTCTTAGCGGAGATAGTGCGCGTATAATCGGGCGCCTCGGTTATTTGTACCCCTGGATACTGGGCGTACAACTGCGACTCCACGACTCTGCGGAACGCCGCACGCCCCCAGATAAAGAAGTGTACTTGCCCTTCAAAGGAGGCGATCTCCAGCGACCACGAGGGTCGCATGCCACCCTTGAAGCGCGCATACCACGTCGCTTCGCCACCGGTCAGGTTGATGCTTGAAAGGAAGGCCTCCATAGCAAGCGGCGTCTTCACGAGATTGCGGGGCGGCTTGATCTCCAGAAGAATGTATTTCTGTGCCGCGATGAACTCGGAACGTCGCAGCACGATCCATATTTTCCACGCGTCTTTGATAAGTAGGTACGGCATCCACACCGGCGCGAGGAAGAGTGCGATAGACATGGCGAACGTAACCGCGTTCGGCATGAACACGTAGCACATGACAAAGATTGACATCCCCAGTATGAACAGAGGCCATGCTTCAAAGCGTATGCCGAGATGCTGGGTGATTTTCTTCTCAACCTTCTCCAGCTCATGCATGAACGGTATCATCGGTCTCAGTATAGCAACAAAAATCGGCGAGGCTCGCGCGCTCGCCGATTTTTATGTGTATTGCCGCGCCGTGCGCGCAGAGCTTAGACGGCGGAGTATCGCCCGTCTTTCATGCGCTTGAAGTAGCGCGGGTCGTTGAGGTTCACGAGGATAGTATTGTCCTTCACGAAACGAGCGACCTTCACGTGCTTTATGATCTCCTCTTTCTTCATAGGACCTTTCTCGTCCAGCGTCTCGCGGATAACGTCGCGCACAACCCCTGGCTTGTAGCCCCACTCGGTAAGCGCGTAGAGACCGCGGCCGACGAGCACGAAACGAGGGTCTTTGATGAGTTCGTTGTGCGTCGTGGCGACGTGCGCCTTCTTGGAGAAGAGTGTGCCGATGGCCTTCGCGACTTCGGAGAAGTGCATCGGCGCACCGTGGCGCTTGATAGCGAGATACGCGTAGTCGCGCACGCCCTTGATGCGGATCGCTGGTGCGGTGGCGCGACCCCACTCAGCGAGCGGATTGCTGCTGATGTGCTTGGAGAGCGAGAGCCAGCGCTTCAGCACTTCCTCGTTCTTGTACGCGTCGTTGATGCCCTTAAGCTCGTCAAGGAAACGGTCTAGCAAATCGCTCTCGGAGATAACCTCGTCGTCCGGAAGCGCTGCATAGAGACGCGAAAGTGCATCGTGTATGCTCTTCGCCGTCGTGGCGTCTATGTGCCAGCGCGCGAGGAAATCGTTCGTCTCGCGTTCGCGGAAGAAGGCCGAGTCAAGCACGAGGAGGAAACGGAAACGATTACGAACCTTCTCTTCCTTCCCAAGCGACGACAAGAGCTCGTCCTCAGGCACTATCGCGCCAAGCGTATGTATGAAATCGGCAAGCTCTTCAAATGCCGAGCGCGATTCTTTGAACACCTTATTCGCACGGATAGCATCAAGTCCTGCGGCTTCTATCTGGCGCACGCGCTCGCGGGTGATGCTTGAACGATCGCCGATGGCCTCAAGCGTCTCACGCTTTGCGTTCGTTCCGAGACCGAAACGGCGGGTAAGGACCTCCCGTGCACGCTCCGGCGCAGCTGCGAGGAGCTTCTTTACGAGCACCGCACTGTCAAAAGAAAACGAAGCCGGCGCAGAGGCTTTCGCTCCAATGCGCTTCTTTCCCGTTTTCGTCCCTGTGGCCTTCGTCATGTGGTGTAATTTATACCAAACGCTATTTAATAAGTCAACAGTCCGGATTATACCACAAGGTTTATGACCTTGCCCGCCACATAAATGACCCGTTTTGGCTCGTTATTTCCGAGTGCTTTTGCCACCGCGGGAACAGTTTTCGCCGCGTCCACAGCGTCTGCCTCGGCGGCATCAACTGCAAGCGAGACCGAGCCACGGCGCTTGCCGTTCACCTGTACGGTGACCTCTTTCTCGGTAGCGACGGCGAGTTCTGTCGTCGGCCACGACTGCTGGTGCACACTCCCTCTAGACGTTCCGTCGGGCGAACTGCCATCGGCAATTTTAGCCTCCCCTTCGAGCTTCTCCCAGAGATGTTCGGCGAGATGCGGCGCAAACGGCGCGAGCATAATGACAAGCGACGCAAGCGCCGGCTGCGGCACAACCGCCTCGCCCTCAAGTTCGTTCATGAGGATCATGAGCGCGGCGACACCTGTGTTGAACTTGAACCGATCACCGTCCTCTGCCACTTTCGCATTCGCTTTCGCGAGCGCCTGACTCACCTTCTCCGGCATTTCACTTGGGTGTTTCGCTCCCAAGTGGCGGTCAACGAGTCGTGCGACGCGCTCAAGGAACTTGCGCATGGAAGCGACGCCGTCAAGGTTCCACGGATAATTCCCCGGCTCGTTGTAGGGGCCGATGAACGCCAGATAGATACGTACCGCGTCGGCACCGTACTGCTGCACGAAGTCGTCGGGGTTCACCACGTTCCCTTTGGACTTGCTCATCTTTTGTCCGTCGGGACCCATGATGAGCCCGCGATTAAAACGTTCCGTAAACGGCTCGTCTGTCGGCACGAGCGCGAGGTCGTAGAGCGCTTTCGTGAAGAAGCGTGCATAGAGGAGGTGCATCGTGGTGTGTTCGCTCCCGCCCGAATAGCGATTGATCGGCAACCACTTCTTCATGAGCGCAGCATCGGAGAACGCATGCGTATTTTGCGGGTCAAGATAGCGCGTGAAGTACCACGAAGAGTCTACGAACGTGTCTAACGTATCGTATTCGGGCGTCCATCCCTCGCCGAAGATCTTTGTCACACGCTCCTTCAACTCCTTAGAAGAAGCGAGCGGTGCTTCTCCTGTCGGGGTGAAATCCACATCGGTCGGGAGCAACCACGGCAAATGTTCGGCGGGGATGACGTGCGGAGAGCCCTCTGGGTCGTACACGATAGGTATCGGGCAGCCCCAGTAGCGCTGACGGGAGACCAGCCAATCGCGCAGGCGGTAATTGGTGGCCTTCTCGCCGCCCGCGTAGGCGACGATGTCCCACTTCGCTTCCTCGCTGTTCTTGCCAGTAAATGCACCGGAGTCTATGAGCGATCCGGCGTCAGTATTCGGCACAAAGCCGTCCTGCAGGAGGCGGAGAGAATATTGGTGCGTCTCTGGTGTAAGGAACGCCCTAAGCTCCTCAGGGGTAAGCCACACCAGGTCATGCTTCGCTGATTCTTCCTCAGACACTGCATCTTGCGCTCCGTCTGCAAGCACTACTTCAAATATGTGCGCGTGCACCAGCTGATTCTTCTCTTTCGGCACGTGGTAGAAAAGCCCGTCTACGAGACCAAGTTTCTTCACTATCTTCGCATGCGTGAATCCGGTTTCTTCGTAGATTTCCTTCAACACCGTCTCTTCCGGCGTGTGCCCTTCGTCCACGCCGCCCGTGAGGAACGTACCCCAGTCAACTTGTTTCCACTTGAGACCGAGATAGGTGTCGTCTTTCCAGTGTTTAATGATGGCGATGATGCCCTGCTTCTCAAAGGTTGCTTCGTGAGGGCGGTACGCCCCCGGCTCGGTCGTCTGCGTGTATTGCTGCACGATGACCTGTCGTACTGGCAAGCTCATCCGCTTCGCAAATGCATAGTCACGATCGTCGTGCGCAGGGACGGCCATCACCGCGCCCGTGCCGTAGCTGCCGAGCACATAGTCGGCGACATACACTGGTATCTCTTCCTTCGTCGCAGGATTGATCGCAGCGATACCCTCTAACTGCACGCCGGTCTTCTCTTTGTTCTCACTGCGCTCGCGCTCGGTTTTCTTCGCCGTCGCTTTGACGTATGCGTCCACCTCTCCTTGATTTGCGAGCGCTTGCCCTGCGAAGCCTTGGCGAAGTAGGGGGTGCTCCGGCGCAAGCACGACATACGTCGCGCCGAACACCGTATCCGGCCGTGTCGTAAACACTTTAATTTTTAATTCTGAATCCTTGATTCCGAATTCCAAATACGCCCCTTCTGATTTCCCTATCCACGCTCTCTGAGCGTCTTTTATCTCATTGCGCCACGGAAGCGTCTCAAGACCTGAGAGTAACCGCTCCGCGTAGTCGGTGATCTTGAGGAACCACTGTGTCAGCCGCTTCTCCTCCACGGGCGTACCGCACCGCTCGCAACAACCGTCTTGTACCTGCTCGTTGGCAAGCACGGTCTGATCCTTGGGACACCACTTCACCGCTGCGAGCTTGTGTTCGGCGAGGCCGTGCTCAAAAAGTTTGGTGAAGAGCCACTGCGTCCACTGATAGTACGTCGGGTCGCAGGCGATAACCTCTTTACTCCAGTCAAACGATGCGCCCATGCTTTTGAGCTGGGTACGCATACGTTCAATGTTCTGATACGTCCACTCCTTCGGATCTACACCGTGCTTGATAGCCGCGTTCTCCGCAGGTAGGCCAAACGCGTCAAACCCTATTGGGAACAGCACGTTCTCGCCGCGCAAGCGGAGCAGGCGCGCGTAGATGTCGGTCACGGCGAAGGCATACCAGTGGCCTATGTGGAGGTCGCCAGAAGGATACGGGAACTCAACGAGTAGATAGTACGGCTTCTTAGAAGCGTCAGTGAGATCGGTACGGTAGAGATCAAGTGCCGCCCATTTCTCTTGCGCTTTTTGCTCTATGTCCCGATGATCGTACGCCATACCCGAACAGACCTGTTAGTCGCGGAAGCGGCGGGTACCGATGTAGAGGAGTGCGACGAGGCCGACTGTGGCGATGGCGAGGCGAATCCAGTTCCCTGCCGTGCCCCAATACTCAGCAGAGCCGATAATCATAGCGACAACACCGCCGTACGAGAGACCTGAGGAAACTATTGAAGAACCGATCGGCAGGAAGCCTATGATGAGCGCGACGACGCCGAGCGCTGTCATAAGTACGAAGGCGTAGAGTGCGTGCTGGTCATTTGCCGCTTGGAACGGCTTCTGACACTTCGCGTACATGTCGCAGTAGCCGGTCGTCTTCGGACCGTTTCCGTCTGGGGTAAGTGCTGGAGAGTATTCGGTCCAGACACCCCCCTGTGTGTCACAGGTCGGGGCGTCGGTCGGCGACACCTTAAGCTGCGACGGACAGTAGTCCTCGTACTTCGGGGCAGGATACGCGATAGCGAGCACGACTGAGAAGAACACGTTAAGAATAACGACAATACCTATCAAAAGCGCCCAGCGCACGAACTTCGGATGCTGTGTGGTTTGTGTTTCCATATGCCCCGCATTATACCACAAACAAGAGGCACCCTCGTCAGGAGAGGGTGCCTCTTGTAACAGGCGCGGCTAACCGTGTAAAAACACCATAACGTCGCCGTCGGAGACGACGTATTCCTTCCCTTCCACACGCACCTGACCTTTCTCACGGGCTGCGGCGTAGGAGCCGAGCTCTAAGAGCTTGTTCCACGCAATAACTTCTGCGCGGATGAACTTCGTAAGGAAATCGTTGTGAATCGCCGCACCGGCTACCGGCGCCGTGCTCCCGCGAGTGACCGTCCACGCACGCGTCTCGTCCGTGCCGGTGGTGAAGAATGAAATAAGACCGAGCGTGTCGTATGCGCCGCGTATGAGATCGGCAAGACCATCTTCTGGCACGCCGAGTTCTTGGCGGAACCCTACACGATCGTCGTCAGCGACGTCGTTGAGCTCGCGCTCGGTCGCGGCATCTACGAACACATGGCGGCCGCCGAGCGTCTTGATCAGTTCATACGCGCGCTCAGCGCGTCCGTCTCCAAGCTCGTCAATGTTGTGTCCGCCGCTCTTCTTGTTGAGCGCGTAGAGGATCGGCTTCATAGTGAGGAGGTTCAGGCTCTGTACGAGTTTCTTCTCCTCGTCGGTGAGACCCGCATGCAGAGCGAGCCTGCCAGCGGCAAAGCCCTGCATGAGCTTGGCAAGCGCCACTTCTTCGGCCATAGCGTCTTTGCGGCCAGCCTTAATATCGCCAGCTATCTTGTCGCGGCGCTTCCTGACCTGCTCGGCATCAGCAAGCGCAAGCTCAAGGTTGATTATTTCTATATCCTTATACGGTTCAATCGTCCCCTCCACGTGATGCACTTCCGAATCATCAAAGAAACGGACGACCTGTAGGATAGCGTCGGTCTCGCGTATGTTCGCGAGGAACTGGTTGCCGAGCCCTTCGCCCTCAGCCGCCCCCTTCACGAGCCCGGCGATATCTACGAACTCTATAGCCGCAGGGACGACCTTCTCGCTTTTAGAGAACTGCTCAAGTGCGGCAAGACGCGCATCCGGCACACCGACGACACCGACCGAAGGGTCAATGGTGCAGAAGGGATAATTCTCCGCCGGCACAGAGGCCTTGGTGAGTGCATTAAAAAGCGTGGATTTCCCCACGTTTGGCAGGCCCACGATTCCTATTTTCAACATACTTTCAGACTACAGTACAGAGAGGCAAAAAGGAAGAGCCGAGTGCGCCACTACTCGGCTCTTTTTTGTTGCTGGTGCTGTAAGGACGATCACGGATGCTCGTCATACTCGCGCAGAATCCGATATCCGATCGGGAATCGGAGCGAGTCGGGGTCTCTCCCGTCCCAGCGTATCTCGCGCTGGACCACCAGATTCGTGATGATGGGTTGCCAACAAAGCTCAAACTCGTTCACCCGTGCGCCGAGCGTGTCGGGAGAGTCGTTCGTCCATATCTTCACCTCCTTCCGGAAGAATATTGGGCCGTCGTCGTACTTCGGGGTGACGAAGTGCATGCAGACCGCCGAGCGTGTGTTTTTGTCGCGCCCAAACGCCGCGAGCGCTGCTTCGTGCACGAAGTGACTGTACAGTCCTTCTGTCTCCGGCAATGGTCCGGGGTGGATGTTGAAGGTGAACCGCGGGTCAAGACCAAGCACGAGCTTGAGCCATCCAGAGAGCGCGAAGAATCCCGCTCCACTGTCACGCGCGATTTGCTGATAACGACTCGCGTCCCATGGACCGGCGAAATAGACGAATGGAACGCCAAGCCTGTCAGCTCTCTGTCGCACGCCGCCCATTTCCCGACTGGAAACCACACCGACGATCTCGGCTCGGAGCACTCCCGCGCGCGAACAGCGAACGAGGTTTTCAAAACCGGAACCGCCGCCAGTGGCAGAGCCTGATGCAAATACAAGTATCTTTGGTTGTGCAGTCACGACCGTCTCCTCTCCTGTTGTTGTGCGAACCCTGACAAAGGTCAGCTGGTCGCACGATAAGGCGCTCTGCGAGAGAAGTCAAACGATGTGTCGGTAGGCGCTGCTACGAGCGCGGCTTGGCGAGCATGCGCACATACTGGAGCATCCCGTAGAAAACGACTGTCGCGACCACGAAGAAAGCGACACTTGCGCCGAAGGAAAGTATCGGTATCCAGCCGAGTGTGAGGTAGGCGAGGAACCACCACGCGGTAAACGCGATCGCCGAGCCAAGGGCGAAGGTGATGCGCTTCCGCGAGAGCGCCCACGAGACATAGATGACAAGCAGCGCGAAGATGGAGAGCGTCCAGTAGCTCGCGGTCTGTGCCGGCTGTGTCGCCGCATGCGAGAGGTACGCGACGACGACGAGCGCAAGCGAAGAGAGGAGGAGAAGTGTCATGCCGAAATGCATGCCATGAGCGATGGCGCGCATATGCATGCGCTCAGCATGGTCAAACTTTCCGTCGCGCAGTGCACGCAGGTACGCAAGTTCTCCCCACACGGTGGTACATGCGCCAATAAGCGCACCGAGCGCTTGGCAGAACACTATGAACGGGATGAGCGCGGTCGTAGTCATGATTATTTCTGCATGAGACCAGCGAGCTCAGTGCGGTATTTCTTCATGACTTCCATAGAGGCCTTCATCTCGCTCTCGCCGCCCTTCTTGCGACGCTCTATCTCCTCGCCGATCTTCTTGAAGAGTTGCGGGTCCTTTGAAATAAGCGCGGTCATCTGCTCACGCTGTGCCTCCGGCATATCTTTCAGCTTCCATTTGGCATATTGATTGATGAGGAATCCTTGGACAGACATATTAGGAAAGGTTTGGGCGCTGGATGTACCCACGTATAGTGCGCGTGGTGTAGTAGAGCGCGATGAGCGAGAGGAGCGCCAGCGTCTCGGTGTAGGTAAAGGAGAGGTTCAAGAGTCCGACGCCGGCACGATAGTGTTCAACAGCGGATGTGCCGAAGAGCACCGTGCCGCTGGCGGCGAGGAGTGCGTTGAACCAGTGTATCCACGACTGATCGGGGTTCGTGATGCCTGCCGCGACCACAAGCAGGACGGCCGAGAAGATTGCCCCCGTCGTGGAGAGCGGGAGAGCTGCGCCAGTAGATTGTGCAACGACAAGCACGAGTGCGGCAGCAACAAAGAGAGCGCGAGCCTCGTCGCCGTGATAATGCATCATCTTGCGACGCTGCGGGATCACATCGCTGTCGTACCCTTCCATACCCCCAGTATACCCCGTCTGTGCCAAGCGCAACTACGAGAGCAGTATAGTCGCTTGATTGTGGGAAATCTCGGCGATGCCGCCGCCGATAGGAAAGGTCTGTGACGCGCCTTCGGTGTCCGTCACGCGGATATCTCCGCTTCTAAGTTCCGAGACGAATGCCTCGTGGTCGGCAAGCACTTCAAACACTCCTTCACTGCCGGGGAGCGATACCGATGCCGCTTCCCCGTCAAAGAGATTCGTACCGACCTTGGCAATGGTGAGGTGAAAAGTTTTCATCAATTATTTTACGTCGTCTATTGAACCCTTCATATAGAACGCTTGTTCTGGTTTGTCGTCGTGCTTCCCTTCTACGATCTCCTTGAAGCCGCGCACGGTCTCTTCGCGGCTGACGTACGCGCCCTTGATGCCAGTGAACGGCTCGCCGACGAACATCGGCTGAGAGAGGAAACGCTCAAGCTTGCGCGCACGAGCCACCGAGAGGCGATCCTCCTCGGAGAGCTCCTCAATGCCGAGGATGGCGATGATGTCTTGGAGCGACTTGTAGCGTTGGAGCACGAGCTTCACTTCGTTCGCGACACGGTAGTGCTCCTCGCCGACGATCTCCGGCGTGAGGGCCGCAGAGGAAGACTCCAGCGGGTCAATAGCCGGATAGATGCCGAGCGAGGCGAGTGCGCGAGAGAGCACCACCGTACCGTCCAAGTGGGCGAAGGTGGTCGCCGGTGCAGGGTCGGTGAGGTCGTCGGCCGGCACATACACCGCCTGCACGGACGTAATAGAACCTTTCTTGGTAGACGTGATGCGCTCTTGGAGCTTGCCCATCTCCTCAGCGAGGGTCGGCTGATAGCCCACAGCAGAGGGCACGCGGCCGAGCAGCGACGAGACCTCGGAACCCGCCTGAATGAAGCGGAAGACGTTGTCCATGAAGAAGAGCACGTCCTTGCCGCCCTCGTCGCGGAAGTACTCCGCCTGCGTGAGGCCTGAGAGCGCGACACGAGCGCGCGCGCCCGGCACTTCGTTCATCTGACCGAACATGAGCGCGGTCTTCGCGAGTACGCCTGAGTCCGCCATCTCGTGGTAGAGGTCGTTGCCCTCGCGCACGCGCTCGCCCACGCCGGCGAAGACGGAGTAGCCGCCGTGCTCAGTCGCGACGTTACGGATGAGCTCTTGGATAAGCACCGTCTTCCCCACACCGGCACCGCCGAAGAGGCCCACCTTACCGCCCTTGAGGAACGGAATGATGAGGTCAATAGCCTTGATGCCGGTCTCAAAGATCTCCGCTTTAGTAGTCTGCTCGTCAAAGGTGGGCGGTGCGCGGTGTATCGGGAGGCGCTTCACGCCTGCTTCCATGGGACCCTTGCCGTCTACCGGCTCGCCGAGCACGTTGAAGAGGCGGCCGAGCGTAGCTTCGCCGACGGGCACAGAAATAGGCGCGCCAGTGGCCAACACCTCTTCGCCGCGAGCGAGGCCTGCTGTCTCGTTCATAGAGATAGCGCGGACGCGGTCAAGACCGAGGTGCGACGCGACTTCCAGCACAATGCGGCCGTGCGCGTCGTTCTTCTCAATAATGAGCGCATCCATGATTGCAGGACGCGATTCTTTGAAATGTATGTCCACGACTGGCCCGATGATTTCTGTGATGATTCCGTTTTTCATAGGTATAAAATTATGCTGCTAACGCCTCGCGCCCGCTGATAATCTCCGACACTTCGCGCGTGATCGCCGCCTGACGAATCTTGTTGAAGAGCCGCGTCAGGTCGTGCGCGACTTCCTTTGACTTGTCGCTCGCACTCTTCATCGCCACCATGCGCGCCGAGTGCTCCGAGGCCTTCGCCTCAAGGAGCATATGGTAGAGCGACACGGCAATGAGCCGCGGGATAAGCACGTCCAATACTTCTCCCCCCGACGGTTCAACGCTGTACGCCGCCGGTGCTTCAAACGAGACTTCATGACTCCATTTCCCTTTCGTAGGGATGATGCCCTCCACGATGTCGCGAAGCGCTGGCAAGGAGAGCGGCAGGAGCCGCCGCACCGTCGCGAGCTGTTCAAAGGTGGATTTGAAGTTGCTGTAGACCGTAATCACCTTATCGTACTCGCCTGCAGAAAACCGTTCCGACAATTCCTTCGTCAATGCCTCCATATGCGTAAGCGAGACATCGTCGCTTTTATTCTCAAACGATTGGGCGATGGTGTACCCGCGGCGTCTGAAATATTCCTCGCCCTTCTTTCCGTAGGCATAGATGGTTACGTCGCCTACCGCACGGCCTTCAAGCGCCTCTGTCGCGCGCTTGAGCACGTTGCCGTTCAATCCTCCGGCGAGGCCCTTGTCGCTCGTGATAAGCACCAAGGCGAGCTTCGCACCGTCACGATGTCGTGCGAGCGGGTGGCGCTTCACGTCTTCGGTGCCCGACAAGCGCGTGAGTATAGAGAGCGCCGCGCGCGCGTAGGGACGACCAGCGAGCGCTGTCGCCTGCGTCTTACGCATCTTCACCGCCGAGACAGCCTCCATGGCCCGCGTCACCTTGTGCGTGCGGTTCGTCGCGCCGATCTTCGCCTTGATATCCTTCAGCGCCATAGGTAGTTATGCGGCGAGATGCCGAGCGATGAATGCATCAAGCTTCTCGCGGAGCGTCTTCTCAGAATCCTCGCGGACTTCCTTAGACTCCCTGATAGCCGCCAGCACGCCACCCGCTTCGCGCGAGAGGTAGTCCTGCAGCTTGGCTTCAACCGCACCGATATGCTTCGCGTCTACGCCATCAAGGTAGCCGTTCGTCGCGGCGAATATGATAGCGGTCTCCATCTCAAACGGGAGCGGTACGCCGCGGCCTTGGTTCAATATCTCGGTCATGCGGCGACCGGCATCAATGCGCTTCTTCGTTTCTGCATCTAGGTCAGACGAGAATTGCATGAACGCCTCAAGCTCGCGGAACTGTGCGAGCTCAAGCTTGATCTTGCCGGAGACTTTCTTCATGGCTTTCGTTTGTGCGGCACTTCCCACGCGCGAGACCGAGATGCCGACGTTGATAGCCGGACGCTGACCCTTGTTGAAGAGGTCGGCCTCAAGGTATATCTGCCCGTCGGTGATGGATATGACGTTCGTCGGGATGTAGGCAGACACATCGCCCTCCTGCGTCTCAATGATAGGCAGTGCGGTGAGCGACCCGCCACCCTTCTCTTTGGAAAGCTTCGCGGAGCGTTCAAGCAAGCGCGAGTGCAGGTAGAAGATGTCCCCTGGGTATGCCTCGCGCCCTGGCGGACGACGAAGAAGGAGCGACATCTGGCGATACGCGACAGCTTGCTTGGAGAGATCGTCGTAAATGACAAGGGCATCTTTCCCCTGTTCCATGAAATACTCACCGATCGTCGCGCCGGTAAACGGCGAGAGGAACTGGAGCGCTGCCGGTGCAGACGCAGGCGCAGTGACGACGATGGTGTATTCCATCGCGCCGCGAGCTGCGAGCTCTGCCACGATCTTCGCTGTCTTGGACTCCTTCTGGCCGATAGCGACGTAGA